>JGI20214J51088_10003275_pt1 | contig 10706 bp, 8 predicted proteins | sample WetSurMetagenome_FD_51088 | JGI IMG/M metagenome (IMG submission 51088) | reverse complement strand
GATCCCCAGGGCGATGGGCAGATCAAAACCCGTCCCTTCCTTGCGAATGTCGGCGGGAGCGAGGTTCACGGTGACCCGGTGTTCGGGAAACCGGTAACCGGAATTCTTCATGGCCGCCTTGATGCGGTCGCGACTCTCCTTGACGGCCGTATCGGGCAGGCCCACCGTTGAAAACTGCGGAAGGCCCGTCGAGAGGTCCACTTCCACGTCGACGGGAAAGGAATCAATACCAATGACAGCGCTGCTCAGGACCTTGACGATCAAGTCGACTTCCCCGTCACGAAAAACCAATTTTCGTTGAAGTTATACCTAGTTGCGCATAGTATAACATGAATTGAATTTTGCAAGAACTTTCCATCTTAAGAAGTAACTGGTTGATTAAGTAACTGGTAATTGATACACATCCTCCTCAATTACCCCATTACTGATTACTCATTACTTGATTACTGCGTGTTGTGATGATTGGTTTCTTCGACTCCGGATTCGGAGGCCTTACTGTGCTTCGGCGCGTCGTCGAGGCGCTGCCGCAGTATGACTATCTCTACCTGGGCGACAATGCGCGCGCACCTTACGGCAGTCGCTCCCAGAAGGTGGTCTACGACTTCACGCGCGAGGCCGTTTCCTACCTCTTCTGCCAGGGTTGCCCGCTCATCGTCATCGCCTGCAATACCTCCTCCGCCAAGGCGCTGCGACGCATCCAGCAGGAGTATCTTCCCGTCACCTTCCCCGACCGACGCGTCCTGGGCGTTGTACGTCCGCTCGTCGAGGAAGTGGTCGCCAGGGGAACCTTCCGGCGCGTGGGCCTGCTGGCTACAGAGGGAGTCGTCGCCTCGGAGGCCTACCTGAGAGAAATCCAGAAGCTCAACCCATCCATCCGGGTATTTCAGAAGGCCTGCCCGCTGCTCGTGCCCATCATCGAGGCCGGAGAGCAGCACTGGGAAGGAGCCGAATTGATCGTGCGCCGTTATCTCGAGGAACTCATGACCGTAGCGGGTTCAATCGATGCCCTGTTGCTGGCGTGCACCCATTACCCGATCCTCTACGATACAATCCGGCGCAATGTCCCGGCGCATGTCGAGGTCCTGGAACAAGGGACCATTGTGGCGGACAAGTTGAAGGATTATCTCCGTCGCCACCCGGAGATGGAACAGAGGCTCACCCGCAGCGCTGCGAGGACATTCCTCACGACAGATCTTACGGACCGATTCGACCGCCTGGCCCGGACCTTCTTTGGAGAGCCGATCCACTCGCGTCTCATTTCGCTTGAATAAAAAATGCGCTCACCNGGTGTCCCCTCCTGGCAATCGAACAGAGCGGCGTATTTCAGAAATGTAACAGACGGATCATCCTTTATTTCCTGATATTTTACAATGACTTGCAAATTCGTCCCCTGCCATTTCTGCTTACAGGCAAGCGCCTTGACGGGCCCCCTCTTCTGTGCTAGCTTACACCATTCTTTTGCGGCGGGCGGGCCCTGCCGTCGCAGGTTGAGCATGCCGCAGTTCACACACCTCGATGAAAAAGGCAAGTCCCGGATGGTCGACGTGACCGACAAAGGCACGACACGCCGGGAGGCCGTGGCCAGGGGCAAGGTCCTCATGAAGCCCCAAACGGCTCAGGCCATCGAGGAGCAGACCATCGCCAAGGGCGACGTGCTCGCAGTTGCGAAAATCGCCGGGGTCATGGCGGCCAAGAAAACGAGTGATCTCATCCCGCTTTGCCATCCTCTCGAGATCACGGCCGTCGACGTGACCTTTCGAACGGATGCCCCCCGTGGCGAAATCGAAATCGAGGCCATGGTCCGGACGCTGGGCCGGACAGGCGTTGAAATGGAGGCCCTCACGGCGGTCAGCGCCGCGGCGCTCACCATCTACGACATGTGCAAGGCCGTAGACCGGGGGATGACCCTCTCGGAGATCCGGCTGATACTCAAGCGGGGCGGGAAGAGCGGAACATACCGGCGAAAGGATTAACGACAGCACGTCCGTTGCGCAAACCCATGTCAACCCGGATTTACAAGATCAACAGGGCGCTCGTCCTGCCTCTGGCCCTGAATGCCGCGCTGTTGCTGGCGGTCTTCGCCCTGACCTTCCTGAGGCAGGGGGTTGCCGTGGAGAGGTTTATTCTCCTGGCCGCGCTCATCCCGATGGCTCTCATCGCACTCGAGTCATCGCTGAGAAGGGTCCTTGTGAGCGACTCGGGGCTTGCGCTGAAAAAATTTTTCAAACAGCGGGCACTCAACTGGGCGGACATCACCCACGTGGGGGCCCTTGCCGTCCGCAAGAAGGTCTATCTCGTCCTGACCACGACGAAAGGCTTTCATGTCCTGTCCAACGCCTACGGGCAGTTCGGGGAGCTTGTCCGCGATGTCATGAACCACGTCGAGCCCGAACGGGTTGAAGAAGGCGCCCGGGAAATCCTCGAGGGATCCGCTGAGAACCGCTCCAACATATACGCAGCCTGGCTCTCTGCGGTGCTCCTGATCGGAGTTGCCGCCATGAAGATTTCATCCTGATGCTGAATCCAGAACCGGTGATCCGCGCCGGACACGAGAGGGACAAAACATGAATGCGACGAAGGCTCAGCAACCCCGAAAGGCGGCATCCACGCTTCCCGGCATCGATGACGTCTTGGAGAAGAAACTCGAAGAGCTCGTCATCGTCCTCTCGGCAGGCCAGGGAGCCAAGAGCCAGGTGTACGACGAGATCCTCGCCCTCGTGGAACGGGGGCTGATTCGGATTGCGTTGAAGCGCAACAAGAACGTGAAATCGGCGGCCGCCGCCTATCTGGGGATCAACCGCAACACGTTCCAGAAAAAAATGACCACGCTGGGGATCCCCTGCGGGAAAACGAAATAGGAACTGCCGGGTCTCATGCCATTTGCCCGCGTTATTGCAGCCGGCGCGTTTTCTGCCTTTCTCCATCCGACACGAAATCAGCTGCGATCAGCACCGGGACCGCTTCCGCGGTGGAAACCGGGTTGAGCATAGAAGGAACCCAACCATGAAAGTCGGTGTGCTGGCCCTCCAGGGTGCCTTCCGCGAACACATCCGGACGCTGGAGTCCCTGGGCGTCGATGCGGTGGAAATCCGCCTGCCCGGCGAGATCGACGATGTGGACGGCCTCATCATCCCGGGCGGCGAGAGCACGACCATGCGCAAACTCATGGTCGAGTACCGGTTCATTGACACCGTCAGAGAGTTTGCGGCGGCGGGCAAAGCGGTCTTCGGCACCTGCGCGGGGCTCATCGTCATGGCCGACCGGGTGAACGGGAAAAAACAGGATCTGCTCAACCTGATCGACATCGACGTGGAACGCAATGCTTACGGCCGCCAAGTGGACAGTCGGGAGGCGGACATCCCCTGCAGCTCCCTCGGCGAGGAGCCCTTCCATGCGGTTTTCATTCGGGCCCCGCAGATTCTGGGCACGGGCCCCGGCGTGGAGGAACTCGCCCGTTACCAGGGCCAAATCGTGCTTGCCCGACAGAAAAACATCCTCGTGGCCACGTTTCATCCCGAGCTGACGGGCGATGCGAGGATCCACAAGTTTTTTTTGCAGATGCTCGCCGGCAAGGCACGATAATTGTAACAACCCCGGGGTCAAAAGACACCCCGCAAGAAGAGACCGGATGACGACGGAACTTCCGAAGATGATCACCGCGCTGCTCGACAAAGGGGTATCCATCCCCTGTCCGTCAGCCGTCTCAATCGGCGACGAGGTCAAGCCGGAGCGAATCTTTGCGAACGGCACCACCCTCTACCCGGGAACCCGTCTTGCCGGTGAAAAGACCCTGATCGGCCCCGGCGCAAAAATCGGTTTTGAATCCCCCGCGACCCTCGTGGACTGCAGGCTCGGTCCCGGTGTGGAGCTCAAGGGGGGTTTCTTCACGCAATCCGTGTTTCTTGCCCGCTCCTCGATGGGCTCGGGCGCCCAGGTGAGAGAAGGCTGCCTGATCGAGGAAGAGGCCTCCGGCGCCCACGCAGTAGGCTTGAAACAGACGATCCTGATGCCTTTTGTCACCCTGGGGAGTCTCATCAACTTCTGCGACTGCCTCATGGCCGGGGGCACGAGCCGCAAGAATCACAGCGAGGTCGGGAGCTCCTACATCCACTTCAATTTCACGCCCAACCAGGACAAGGCGACGGCATCGCTGATCGGCGACGTCCCCCGGGGCGTCATGCTGCGCAGTGCCCCGATTTTCCTCGGGGGCCAGGGAGGGCTTGTGGGGTCGGTGAAGCTGGGTTACGGCACGGTCATCGCCGCAGGCTCCGTATGGGAAGATGACTGCCCCCAGGGGGGAATGTTACTGAAGGGATCGGCCCTGCTCTCGGAGCGCCCTCACCACCCCGGTCTGTACCGCGAGGTGAGACGAAAGGTCGTAAACAACCTCGTTTACCTGGGGAATCTCGCAGCGCTGAGGCAGTGGTACGTGCACGTCCGCAGGCCTTTCCTGAAGGCCCTGGCGGGGGGCGCCAATCTCTGCGAGGGCGCACTGGAAGTTCTCGACGGGGCCATTGCGGAACGGATCCTGCGGCTTGGAGCCCTGGCAGGGAAGATGGAGCAATCCATCGCCATCGGGGAGACGGTCCTCCAGGGAAGGACGAAGGCGGCGCACTTGAAGCACAAGCGGGAACTTTTGAACAACTGGCCCGAAGTGGAAAAGAGGCTTTCGGGTCTCACGGACGACTCCACGGGAAACAACGAACGCAATCATTTCCTGAAGGCGATCGACGAGCGGCTCTCAAAAGGCGCCGGTGATTATATTACTTTCATCCAGGCCCTGGACCGGGAATCTGCGGATGCCGGATCGGCCTGGTTACAGTCTGTCGTGGACACTGTCGTATCCCGCACACTGGACGCCCTTCCCTCCTTTCGGGGGTAAGGCGCAGCCCCTGGGGGAATCCGCTCCGGGGGTATGGGACGTTGCCGCTGTCAGGGTGAACCCCGGGATCGACAGGGTCTGAGAGGTATTGATGATCGCAAAGTCCATGAAAATGCTCTTTTCCCGTTTCATGCGGTGGCATTTCTTTCTCGGCCGCAACCCCCGGCTGGCTCCTCCTTTCTCGCTCATTCTCTTCCCGCTGCACACCTCGGTCCTGTGCTGCGGCATCGCCGGCATCNTGGCCGTGAAGTCGGGCCCGAGGCCTCTTGCGATCGACGCCGGAGCCGACCTCGAGCAGTGTTTTTCCGAGATCCGCAAGTCGCCGCTTTCGAGGGTGATCGCAGGAAAGATCAAACCCGATGGTTACCTCGCAGGCGTTGGCCCGCTTCGGAAGATGGAACAGGATCTCCTTCTTCTGAGACAGGAGCCCCATTTCCAGGTCCTCTTCTTCAACCCTGCCAAGGCAGCGGCGCTGCAGAGCTTCATTCCCCAGATGACGGAATTCCTCGAGGGGGAGGAGCACCTCCTGGAATCGGAGGCCGGCCGCTTTGCCACGGCGCAGATGGAGGTCATCAACAGCCGCCTCATCCTTTTGAAGGATATTGTCTGGGGCCTCGAGAAGGACATCCTCGCCAACATCGGAAAAATCCTAACCCTGGCCGGCGTCGGGCACGTCGCGGAGCTCAGCCCCGAGAGCTTCATCAAATACTCCCGGATCAATTTTCTGCTGAACTGCATCGACCGGCTGGAGGTGCGGGGGCGCGACTCGGCGGGNATACAGGTTGCTTTCACGTTGAAAGACAAGGCAACCCTGGTGAGGATCATCGAAGAGATCCGGGGACACGGNCTCCACGAGGATTACCGCAGGCGCTCCGTCGAACATGATCTGCTGAATGGGTCCATCCTCATGGACGACCACAGCCACCCCGATGGCGGCGTCTACCTCGCCTTTGTCTACAAGACAGCCTCCATCATCGGCAAGCTCGGCGAGAACGTCCGAAAGCTCCGGGAGACCGTCCGCACGGACCGCATCTTTCACGCCTTCGCCCGCGANGCCACTCTCTCCGATTCGAACTTCGCCCACACGCGCTGGGCCTCGGTGGGCTCGATCACCGAAGAGAACTGCCACCCCATCAGCAATTTCACCCTGTGCGCGGAAGGTCCCGACGGGCAGATCCCGCCGGCCGGCCTCTGCTCGATCCCGGCTTCCGTGGCATCGACGTTCGACGGTGCGATCGTCCCCGGCACGAAGTTCTATCCCGCCTACGGGCCCGGCCACTGGACGATCAGTGTTGTCCTCAACGGAGATATCGACAACTACCAGATGCTGCGCTCGCTCCTTGAGTCGGCCTATCACTACGAGATCGCACCCGAGATCACCTCGGACACGAAGATCATTCCCCTGCAGGTCGAACGATATCTTTTGGCAGGAATGGCACTCGAGGAAGCCCTCCGGCTGGCCGTGAACGATTTCGAGGGGTCTCACGCCATCGCGCTGACCAGCAATGTGGAGCCGGGGAAGATCTACCTCGCCCTCAAGGGCAGCGGCCAGGCAATCTTCGTGGGCCTGCGCGAGGACCAGTATCTCTTTGCCTCGGAGCTCTACGGTCTCGTGGAAGGCACCTCCCGCTTCATCAAGATGGACGGCGAGAAGCTCCGCGACCCGGACGACCCCGATTCCTGCGGGCAGATCTTCGTGCTCGACCAGCACTCGACGGGGGGGCTTGCCGGCATCCGCGCCCGTTCCTATGACGGGCATCCCGTCGAGCTGACCCAGGCCATGATCCAGCAGGCCGAGATCACCACCCGCGACATCGACCGGGGAGCCTTCCCCCACTTCTTCCTCAAGGAGATCACCGAGTCCGCCCAGTCGGTCCGCAAGACCCTTCGCGGCAAGTACCGCATAGAAGAAAAAAAGGAAGGAAAGAAAAAAATCCGCTTCAACCTCGGGCCGGACATCCTCCCCGAGGCCTTTGTCAGGAATCTCAAGGCGAAGAAAATCCGCCAGGTCTTCGTCATCGGCCAGGGGACGGCCGCCGTTGCCGGCCAGGCCATCGCAGACGGGCTCAGTACATACCTGAAGGGCGCGCCCATCAACATCCTCGGGAAGAAGGCCTCCGAGATGAGCGGTTTTTTCATCTGCGATGACCTCTCGGACACGCTCGTGATCGCCGTGACCCAGTCGGGCACCACGACGGACACCAACCGCGCCGTGGCCATGGCGGGCGAACGCGGGGCAACGATCCTCTCCATCGTCAACCGCCGCCAGTCGGACATCACGACGAAGTCCCACGGTGTTTTTTACACGAGCGACGGCCGCGACATCGAAATGTCCGTGGCCTCCACGAAGGCCTTCTACTCGCAAATCGTGGCGGGCTACGTGCTGGCTCTCGCCTTTGCGCAGATCCTCAGAACCCGCACTGACGAGTTCATCGCCACCGAGCTCGCAACCCTGGAGAAAGCGCCGCGCCTCATGCAACAGGTGCTCGAGAAGAAGGACGAGATCCGCCTGTCGGCCGAGCGGGTTGCCCGGCAGAAGAAATACTGGGCCATCGTGGGGAGCGGCCCCAACAAGGCCTCGGCCGACGAGATCCGCATCAAGCTCTCGGAACTGTGCTACAAGACCATCTCGTCCGACTTCATCGAGGACAAGAAGCACATCGACCTCTCGTCGGAACCCCTCATCATCGTCTGCTCGGCGGGCAACCCCGAGACGGTCATGGGCGACGTCGTCAAGGACACGGCCATCTTCAAGGCCCACAAGGCCTCCGTCGTCGTCTTCGCCGAGGAGGGTGAGGCCCGCTTCGACCGGATTGCCGATTCAGTCATCCACGTACCGCGGGCGCCCATGCCGCTGCCGGTGATCCTGAATACGCTGGCAGGCCATCTCTGGGGATACTATGCGGCCTCGGCCATCGATGACGACGCGGCCTTCTTCCGGGAGTTCCGCAACGAGATGAGCCTCGCCGTCGTCGAACAGGACCACAAGAATTACACCCTCTACCAGAGGATCCTCGACCGCAACCTCCACCGGGTGCTGAAGGATTTCTCGGAGCAGTTCACCGAGCGTAAGAACCGCGGGGTTTTCACGCTGATGAACGCCCGCACGATGACGGATATCTCGCTTCTGACAAAATACGTGGCAGGCAAGCTCCCCCTGGAAGACTTCTGGAACGACTTCGGCGAAGGTGGCGCAAACTCCTCGCCCATCGACCTCTTGAACATCACCTTCGGGCAGGCCATCGACGAGCTCTCCCGCCCCATCGACGCCATCCGCCACCAGGCAAAGACGGTCACAGTCGGAACGAGCCGCAAGGAAGAGATGCTCCGCGGTGTCCTTTTCGACCTGCTCGCGAGCCTCAAGTGCACCCCAAAGCACCTGAAGGCCGAGAACATGCTGGCCCTCGACCGGATCCAGAAGGCCATCACCGGCGTGAGGGGCTACACGCTCTACGAGATCGGCAACCTCGACGTGGAAGGCCACCCCACGGACGACACGACGATCTCGATCGTGAACCGCGGCGGGGTCTCCGTGGGGATGGTTTCCCGGGCCGAGACCTCGAAGAGCCTCATGGGCACCAAGCGCACCATCGCCCGGACGGGTAATCTGTACGTGGGACTGGGGCGGGTGGANGGCAGACCTCTCGTGATCATCCCGCTTCTGAAGGGAGCGGAAGGGATCAGCGGGCTTCTTCTCGTTCATGTCGACTTCAACCAGGCCCTGACGGCCGCCGGCAAGGTGGAGATCCTCGGCGATCGCTACCGCGACATCCGCAACCTCATCAACGAGTACAATCTCCCCTGGGACGACGCCTATCTCGGCGAGCTTCCCATCGAGATCCTGCTTGGCGAGTCCGTCGAGTTCATCGCTGCCAAAATCCGCAAATCGCTGGAACCCAAGAAGGAGGGTTGACACGCATGATCGCCATTCTCGACTTCGGCTCCCAGTACAATCAGCTCATNGCCCGGCGCGTCCGGGAGTGCCGCGTGTACTGCGAGATCCTCAACCACGACGTCACACCCGCCGAACTCAAGGCCCGGAAGGTGAAGGGCATCATCCTCTCGGGGGGCCCGGCCAGCATCTTCGACAAGGGAGTGCCGAAATGCGATGCAGGGATCTTCGAGCTGGGCGTGCCGGTCCTCGGGATCTGCTACGGAGCGCAGCTCATGGCCCACACGCTGGGCGGCAAGGTCACCGCCTCTGCGCTTCGGGAGTATGGGCCCGCGGAGCTTGAACTCAACGATAAGGGACGGCAGTCGCTGCTCTTTGCCGGTCTCGAGGGCCGCCAGCGGATCTGGATGAGCCACGGCGACCGGGTGACGAAGCTTCCCAAGGGCTTTTCGATTGACGGCACCACGCCGAACTGCCCGGTTGCCGTCATGGAAAACCCCACGCGCAAGCTCTACGGCGTTCAGTTCCATCCCGAGGTGCACCACACGGTCAACGGCATCGCCGTCATCCAGAACTTCCTCTTCCGGATCTGCGGCTGCAGCCCCACCTGGACCATGGGCTCNTTCATCGAGGAGAACATCCAGCGGATCCGGGAGCAGGTGGGAAACGAACGCGTGATCTGCGCGCTCTCGGGCGGCGTGGATTCGTCGGTGCTCGCGGTGCTGCTGCACAAGGCCATAGGGAAAAAATTGACGTCGATCTTCGTGGACAACGGTCTTTTGCGGGAAAACGAGGTGGAGGAGGTCGTCTCCACCTTCCGCGACCAGTACCACCTGAACTTCCGACTCGCCCGGGCCGGTGAACGGTTCCTGAAAAAACTTGCGGGCGTCACCGACCCCGAGCGCAAGCGCAAGATCATCGGCCGCGAGTTCATTGCCGTCTTCGACGAAGAGGCCAAAAAGCTGGGCAAAGTCAAATTCCTCGCCCAGGGCACTCTCTACCCGGATGTCATCGAGAGCACGTCCTCCTTCGGGGGCCCCTCCGTCGTGATCAAGAGCCACCACAATGTGGGCGGCCTTCCCGCAAAGCTCAAGATGTCGCTCGTGGAGCCGCTCCGGGTCCTCTTCAAGGACGAAGTCCGGGAGCTGGGCCGCGAACTGGGCCTCCCCGAGTCCCTCGTCGGGCGGCACCCTTTCCCGGGGCCGGGCCTTGCCGTTCGCATCCTGGGCTCCATTACGAAGGACAAGCTCGCCGTCATCCGGAAGGCCGACGCCATCCTCCGCGAGGAGATNTGGAAGGCGGGCCTGTTCAGCCACGTCTGGCAGGAATTGGCCGTGCTGCTGCCCGTGAAGACCGTGGGCGTCATGGGCGACGGCAGAACCTATGAAAATGTNATAGCCGTTCGCGCCGTCACGAGCACCGACGGCATGACGGCCGACTGGGTGCGCTTCCCCCACGAGGTTCTCGAGCAGATCTCGAGCCGGATCGTCAACGAGGTCAAGGGCGTCAACCGCGTTGTCTACGACATCAGCACCAAACCGCCCAGCACGATTGAGTGGGAGTGAAGACAGGGTCAAGGGTACAGGGTATAGGGTACAGGGTGTAGAGGAATCCGCTTCCTTCCCTGGACCCCGGACCCTGGCCCCTGAACCCCGCCTTTTGGATCGACCAGATAGACCAGACAGACCCAATAGACCAGATAGACCTGAAAGGTGGTTGCATGAGAACGAAATACATCTTCATCACCGGCGGTGTTCTGTCGTCCCTGGGCAAGGGGCTCGCGGCGGCCTCCATCGGCTGCCTTCTGGAGGCGCGAGGCCTCACCGTGACGAACATCAAACTGGACCCCTACATCAACGTCGACCCCGGCACGATGAACCCCTTCCAGCACGGCGAGGTCTTCGTCACCGACGACGGCGCCGAGACGGACCT
>JGI20214J51088_10003273_pt1 | contig 10711 bp, 9 predicted proteins | sample WetSurMetagenome_FD_51088 | JGI IMG/M metagenome (IMG submission 51088) | reverse complement strand
TGAGACTGCGGTAAGGACCGCTGCTGACCCCGCCCTGCCGGGTGAAAACCCCGTGAATAAGTCCGGAAAAAGCTGTGAGCCCCGGGAAGCGGTAAAATCTGACGCCATTGATGTCCAGCAGTTCCATAATCGACGCTTCGGCATCCTGACCACAAAACTATACCTGACCGGGCCTTGCCCGGATCATCACTACTGTATCACGATTCCGAAAGGGCGCGAGCATGGCCGGAAAAAAAATCCTCATGGTTCAGCACATGGATTGGGAAGGGCCGGGGGGCCACCTCCTGGCGGCGTTGGCCGAAGCCCGGCTTGAGTATGAGGTGGCGGAGGTCTGGCGCCGTCCCTTGCCCGCCGTGGACCCCTACGCGGCTCTCATTGTTCTGGGCGGTTCCCCCAACGTGGACGAGGAGGCGGACTTTCCCTACCTAAAGCCCCTGAAGGCCTTGATCAGGGAGGTCATCGACTCCGGCCGGGCCTACCTGGGCTTTTGCCTGGGGCACCAACTCCTGGCCCACGTCCTGGGCTGCCACGTCGGACCCCTGCCCCGGAAATCCATCGGCTTCGTCACCGGCCACCTCACTCCCCGGGGCAAGGCCCACCCCATCTTTCAGGGTCTGCCGGCCGAGTTTCCCCTGTTCACATGGCACGGCCAGGGGGTCTTGCCACCGCTCCCCCAGGGAGTGGAAGTCCTGGCCAACTCGCCTGCCGCGCCGGTGGAGGCCCTGGGGATTGTCGATAATCCCCGGGTGGTGGGGCTGCAGTTTGACAACCATGCCGACGCCCGGGACGCGGCCAAGTGGCTCCAACATGACGGCGACTGGGCCCTGGCCGGGAGCGGCGTGGACCCCGAAGCCCTGTTGGCCCGGGCCCCTAAAGAAGAAGCCGCCATGGGAGAAATCTTCCGTCGCTTCATGGGCAATTTCTTCCGCCTCGCCGGCCTCACCTGAGCCATTCCCCCTCGTTAGCAGTACCGCCCTGACTTTTCCCCTTACCTTCAGGAACACCGGGTTCCGGCTGTGAGCCCGGTGTTGTCTGTCTTTGGTCCCGGCAACAAAGATCTTGGAAAAGNAATAAAGATTTTTCCTAAAAGCTGGCATCAAACTTGAATGGTTTATGAAGAAACTATCTGTGGGGGGAATGCCATGAAACGCAACAAGCGCACCACCATCCTGGCCCATGAGGACTTGACGCCGCTCACCGAACACATCCTGACCAAGATGGGCAAAGAAGGCCTGGCCATACGCAAGCGCCTGAAATCCTTTTACCGGAACCGGGCCTCCAACGGTGAGATTCCCTTCGAGCAGTCGCTGGAGGCTCCCATCTACGAGGCCACTCCCACCTGAGGCGGCCTGGTTCCAGGTCGGCAAAAATTGCCGTCCTGTCGGCAAAATCCCGGGCCGCAAGTATGGGTATTGGTTTGCAAAGTCTAGACTTTTGACAAGGAGGGCAAATATCGTCAAATAATTGACAGCTGTGGGGGCCAGGATGGGGTCGTGCCGACCCTCATCCGCCAGGGCCAAGCATGACTCCTCGGCAGATTTGAGTAAGCCCGGCGTTCTCGGTTCGGGATCCGGGTTTCTATTGACGCCGCTTGAGGCTGCCAGTATATTGTCAGCCAGGTCTATTCGGGAGAATTGCATGCCTTGGCTGTCTCTACTGGTGATTATTGTCCCCCTGATTTTAGGCTGTGGGGGAGGACTACAAACCCAATGGCCCCAGAAAAAAATCTTCAGTGAATATTTCCGCCAGCAGGGAGTCAAGATGGGCATGAGCCGGGCGGAAGTAGAGGCCATCATGGGTCATCCCCAGGTCCAGGAGGAAGGGGACTTTCGGGGGGGACACTACGTCCTGTATTTTTACCGTACCCACAACATGGATTATCCGGAGAGCGATACGGTACGGGGCGGTTTTACTCCCCTTATTTTTCAGAACAATGTCCTGGTGGGCAAAGGCAGCCGGGCTTACCACAAAGCCGTGGATCGAGGGTCCTGGTCGGGTGACTATGCCCCGCCGCCCAACCCCCCCACCCAGTCTTATCAGAAGCGGAGCTGGTGAGGCGAAGCCGGGATAGCCATCAGGAACCTGCCTGGTTGAGGTGCTCACTGAACCAGGCGTAGGTTGCTCTTAAACCATCCATGAAGGAAGTTTGCGCCCGCCAGCCCATGTGAGTCAGGCGGCTGACATCCAGGAGTTTCCGGGGGGTCCCGTCCGGATAGCTGGGGTCAAAGGTCAGCCGGCCCTGATAGTCCACTACCTGGGCGATCAATTGGGCCAGTTCGGCGATACTCAGGTCCTGACCCACCCCCACGTTGATAATCTCCCCGTCGTCGTAGTGTTCCATGAGAAAAAGGCAGGCGTCCGCCAGGTCTTCTACGTAGAGAAACTCCCGCCGGGGGGTGCCGGTGCCCCAAATGGCCACCTCCGGGGCGTCGTGGCTTTTGGCCTCATGGATACGGCGCATCAACCCGGGAATGACGTGGGAGTTCAGGGGGTCGAAATTGTCCCCCGGGCCATAGAGATTGGTGGGCATGGCCGCAAAGAAGGGGGCGCCGTACTGCCGCCGGTAGGCCTGGCACATGGTGATCCCGGCAATCTTGGCCACCGCGTAGGGCTCATTGGTGGGCTCCAGCTTGCCGCTCAGGAGATGCTCTTCCTTCATGGGCTGGGGGCAAAGCTTGGGATAAATGCAGGAACTGCCCAGAAACAATAGTTTTTTCACCCCGTGCACAAAAGACTGGTGCAGCACGTTGGCCTCAATCATGAGGTTGTCGTAGATGAACTCCGCCGGATAGGTGTTGTTGGCCCTGATGCCCCCTACCCGGGCCGCGGCTAAGAAGACGTAGTCGGGCCGCACCTCGTCAAAAAACCTCTGGACCGCCGCCTGCTCCCGGAGATCCAGCTCCTTGGAACTGCGGCCGATGAGGTTGGTAAAGCCCGCCTGCGTGAGACGCCGCCAGATGGCGCCGCCCACCAGGCCCCGGTGCCCGGCCACATAAACCTGCGCATCCCTGTTTAATGCCGTCATTCGGTGCTCTTGCCCTTTCCCGTCTGAGGTCGCCTGCAGTCCGGAAGCCCAGCCTTGCCACCGCACCCCGCGGGCCATCAATCAATAAGCGTTTTTGTCTGAGATGGTCTTCCACACGGTCTGGAAGATGAGCTTCACGTCCAGCCACAGGGACCAGCGGCGCAGGTATTCCAGATCATAAGCGAGCCTTTGCTCCATCTTTTCCAGGGTCTCCGTTTCCCCCCGGAAGCCGTTGACCTGGGCGAGCCCCGTGATGCCGGGCCGGACCTTGTGGCGCAGCATNTAGCGGGGCAGGCGCGCCCGATAAAACTCGTTGTGGGCCACGGCGTGGGGCCGGGGGCCCACGATGGACATCTGCCCCTGCAAGACGTTGAATAATTGCGGCAGCTCATCCAGGCTGGAGCGCCTCAGGAACTTGCCGAGCTCGGTTAAGCGGGGATCATCCCGGGTGGCCTGGGGAATATCGGGTCCATCCTCGCAGACTGACATGGTGCGGAATTTGAAGACCGTGATCTCCCCGCCATCCAGGCCGTAGCGGCGCTGTTTGAAGAACACGGGGCCGGGAGAGGTCAGCTTGACCCCCAGGGCCAGAATCAGCAATACGGGTGCGGTGCATACCAGAAGAAAGCTGGCCAGGACCATGTCCAGGACCCGCTTGAGCATGGCATTGACGCCAAAAAAAGGGGTTTCCCAGAGAGAAATGAGGGGAATACCCCGCAAATCGGTGAGACTGGACTGGAACAGGGAAAAAACAAACACGTCCGGTGCGAAGTACACCGAGGCCGTGGTGTCCTGCAGCTTTTCGACAATCTCCCGCAGCCGGGCCTGGGCCCTCAGGGGCAAAGCCAGATATACCATATTAACCTGATAGTTACGGACAAAGGCGACCATTTCATCCAGATCGCCCAGAATCGGCTGAGGGACGGACTCCCCGGCCGGGGTGAGGTTTTCCCCGAGCTTGTGGTCGTCGAAAAAGCCCACGAAGCGGATTCCCAGCCAGGGCAGATCCTTGAGGCTTTTGGCCAGGTGCTGGCCCAGGCTGCCGGCCCCGGCAATCACCGCGGTGCGGGCGTTGCGCCCGGAGCTCCGGAAAAACCCCAGGCTCTTGTAAACCAAGAGACGCATCCCCAGCAGCACCAGGGGGGTCAAGAAAATCCAGGGAAGCAGCACCCCCCGGGAAAAATAGGTCGTGGTCTTGGTGGCAAAGCCCACCGCCAGGAGGACGCCGGTGACGATGACCCAGGCCACCACCACCCGGCGGGCCAGGCGGATAAAATCCACTCCCCGCCAGGGGCGATAGAGCAGCGAGGCCCGAAAGACCAGCAGGGTAAGGACAAAAGCCAGGGCGGACAGGAGCTGGTAAGATTTTTGAAAAGGAACGCCGTACAGGAGCGCCAGGACGAAAAGAAAGAGAACCACCACCAGGCCGTCCAGCAGCCACTGGATGAGGATCAACAACCACTGGTAATGGGTGAAAATGCCTTCCCGCGCTAAAGGCATGGCAGCGCCGCCCTCGAGGGAAACGGTTGTCCGGCCAATCCCTGGCCATCAAGTATGACAGAAATCCTCAGAAAATATATCGGCATTTTCTCTTGAAAAATTGCTGCCTGGTTTTTCTTCAAGGTCCAGGAGCTCAAAAGGTTAAAGCTGCTCCTGGTCAACCTCGGCCAGGGCCCCCGGCCCCTCTCCCAGCCCCCTGCCGGCCTGAAACTGTTCCCACTTCCGGCTGACGAACTGGCTGAATTCCTTGTGAAAACGCGGCCGGTCAAAGCGGCTGGCGTTTTCCCGGCAGGCGTGGGGGTCGAGGTTTTCCCGGCAGCGGTCAAACCACCTGAGGGCTTCAATGATTGAAGCCAAGCTCTGTTCCCGGAAAAATATTCCGGTGGTCTGAGGCCGCACCTGCTCTCCGGGAAATACCCCCCTGACGGTCTCGAGAGCACCGCCGGCCCCGAAGGCTATGACCGGGGTGCCGGCGGCCTGGGCCTCCACGGCCACGATGCCGAATTCCTCCCGGGCTGCGAAGATGAAAGCCTGAGCCCGCCTCACCAGATCAACGACCACGTGGTCCGGCTGGTACCCCAGGATTTCCACCTGCTTAAGACGCAGGCCCTCAATGTTCCGCAATTCCGGCCCTTCGCCCACCACCAGGAGTCTTTTTCCGGCCCGGGCACAGGCGGCTGCAATCAGGTCCACCTTTTTATAGGGCACCAGGCGGGAGACGGTCACCAGAAAGTCCTCCTTATTTTCCTGCAGGGGGAAGCGGGCCACGTCAACGGGGGGGTAGATGACNGTGCTCTCCCGTCCGTAAAAACGCCNCAGGCGCCGGGCGGTGTAGCGTGAGTTGGCGATGAAATGGTCCACCCGGGGGGCGCTGGCGGCGTCCCAGAGACGGAAATAATGAAACACGGCGCGGGCAATGACCGTTTGCAGGATTCCCCCCAAGCCCCGGGGCTTAAGATAGTCCCCGGCCAGGTCCCAGGCGTAGCGGGCGGGGGAATGGCAATAGCACAGGTGCAGCTGGTCCCCGTGCGTCAGGACCCCTTTGGCGATGGCGGCGGAGGAGGAGAGGATCATATCCGCCCCCGACACCTCCAGACTTTCCACCGCCAGAGGCATGAGGGGGAGGTAGAGCCGCCGCTGGGTGCGGCTGAAGGGGAGCTTTTGCAGGAAGGAGGTGGTGACCGGAAGGCCCCGCAGGAAGTGACGGTCCGCTTCGGGCAAATAATCCACCAGAGCGAAGATGCGCTCCGCCGGGAAACACTCCAGGATGGACTCGAGAACCCGTTCCGAGCCTGCATAGGTATACAACCAGTCATGGACAACGAAGGTTTTCAATATTTATCTCTTGCTAAACATTCACCTTAATACTGGGAGACAGCAGTTGCAGAAGGACTGTCGACCTGAATGGCTCCGAGACGCTACTGTCGGCTGGTCCCTTTACCTCATGAAGGTAATTATACAGCAGATTAATATGTTGAAAGTAGCCATCCTGAAAAATGACGTAACCTGCCGGCCTGGCCCCATGGTTCGAAGTTAATTAATTTCATCCCGGTTTTTCATGTGGGCGGATTTCCTGGGAAGATAGGCCGGTGCCAAAACCGGCAGGAAAAGAAGAAAACAGAGCAAGCCGATAATCATTTGGACGAGAGTGGCGGCCGCAAAGTTAAATTCCTGTTCAATCCCCAGGGCCACCGGCATCCCGAATAAGGCCAACAAAATGCAACTGTTCAGCGGGGTGCCCCGGCGCTGCCAGCTTTCCAGGAGGCCCACCAGCAGACCATAGAAGGCGGCCCCCACCACCACCAGAGGGAGGCCGTCAATTTGATAGAGATCCGCACACATGCTGGGGGAAATGTTGGCTTCATCCCGCTTGGTGAGTCCTCTTTCTCCCATGGCCCAGATGGTTACGGAAAATTTCTGGCCGCGGTGGACTTCGCTTTTCTTGTCCATCAGGGAACGAGGTATGATCCGCCAGAGCAAATCGCTGAAAATATTCAGATGAGAGTAAGGAAAATAAGAAGGCACAAAGTGCGTGGTGAGCGCCATGGAATCAATACCGTGAAACCGATCGATGATACGCACCCAGGATGGCTGGGTGCGATGCTCTTTTGAGCCCCAGGTCTCATCGCTCAGGCTGGCATCATGCCGGCGATCATGCTCCGGCTTCATCGCCGACCGCCGGTAGTCGTTCACTATGGTGGCCACCAGCAGCAGGACCAGCATGGCCAGCAGGAAGGAGGTCAGGGACAGCCGGCGCCGGGTCTTCAGGACCGGCACCAGGACGCACAGGATGACCGCGAAAATTAAAGCCCGGTAGGGGGAATAGAGGTAAACCAATATGCCCGGAATCAGATAAAGGAATTTTCGCAGACCTGCCGGGCGACCCTGAAAGGCGTTGAACCAGACCGTGGTGGCGGCGATGGCATAAAAACCTCCGAGGATGCCCAGGGGGGTGCTGAGGGCCCGGGGGACGATTTCCCGCCCGCTCAGGATGATGAGGATACTGCAGCACACCACCAGGATGTCCAGGGTCAGCAGGCTGGCCGGTGCGGCCAGGAGGTCCAGTTTTTCCAGGATAAGCGGGCGATGGGGCGACAGCCGCATGATCGCCAGATACCCCCCCGTGAAGCACAGCCAGAAAAGAGTCAGGGAGATCCAGGTCCAGGTAAACGTGGCCGCCGGCATCCGCCACAGGGGGAATTGGGTGGCNCGGAAAAATTCCGGATCGTAGAGGAGAAAGATAAACCTGGATATAAAGGTGATGCCGAAGGAAATCCAGGCCAGCCCGAAAAACGACAGGGGTATGTTTTTCCAGTTCCAGTCCTGGCGAGTGTCGGCCTCCCTGGTGAGGCGGACTGACCAGAGCCAGAGGCCGGAGGCGGCGAAAAAGGCCAGCCAGGTAAAGGTGCTCAATTCAAGTTTCATGATATCGACAGGTTCGGCGAATAATCGGCTTCCGCGGCAGAAGAGTTCAAGATCGTGTTCCCCAGGCTGCCAATATTCTTCTAAAATGGGTGGGAATAATCAAGAACTGATTTACCACCAATTCTTTCAGGTTGATTGGTCCACACCGGGGTATGGTTTCCAGGGCATATTGCAGGATTAATAATAAGTTCCAGACAATAAAGGCCCCAGCCAGCCCAAAAAGCGCTTTAAGTGAGACTTTTCCTTTGAGAGCTTGCAGGAGTGCTGCCAGGCCAAACATGAATACCGGACTTAAGCTGACAAAAAATCTCTGTCCGAAAGCGTTATCTCCATGCCAACGTTGCCATGATCCGATAATTCCGAGTTGGATAAGAAAACTGCCCAACAAGAACCAGAAAAGAGGCTTATCGTATTTTGTCAATAAAAACAACCCAATGAAGCTGATAAATAATATAGGGTGCCATAAAAACAAGCCACGATTTGTGGAAAAGAGAACTTGGAAAACATAAGGGAAGCCTGGAGAGAATTCTCCGGCGCCCAATCTTGCAGAAGTAACTCCTGGAAACCACTCTCCAAACGTCAAATGCCAGACATAAAGTTGCGGAAAAAAGGTAATCCACCATGCCAGGGAAAATATTGCCAGGGATAACATGCCATCCTTGAGTTTAAGATTTCCTTTTGCTACCTGAAGCAGCAAGGGGATTAGACACAGGACTGCGAGGAGGGCATTCTGGGTGCGAATCAGGGCCGAGAGGCCTGCGGCGCATCCCAAAATGAGATAGTCAGTGAAGGGGCGAGGGGACTGGTAAGCCCGGTGCCAGGTGAAGAGAACCAGGGCATACCCAAACATATCATTGGCATGGGCCATCATGGGATGGCTATACATATAAAAAACCAACGGAGACGCGAGCCACACCGAGATTAGAGCTAGTAAAGCAACTATATAATCAAAGTATAATCGTAATAGCTTATAGGTCAAAAGCAATCCCAGCAGCGCATAGCAGGTAGTGCCCAAAGAGACCATAGCCCGATAGATAAAAGAATACCCGTTAGCTTGAATGGAGACTCCCAAAAGAGTTAATGACCAAGTGGATAGATGGGCTAATAAAAAGAAAGGGAGCCATAGGATCGCACAACCTATAGCCCAGGGCTGGGCGTGATAAACGCCATTAAGCTTTACGGCGAGATTTTCCATGTGAAAATATTCAAATTCATTTTTAATATCAAGATTATGGTCAATTACAAAACTCCTAACCCATGAGTAATAACCAACCTGATCCGCTCCCTTCAGATCAGGTCGAAATAATACAATAAAACAAAGAATAAAGATGAGTAAAATAATCTTGTTTTCTGGATTTATCCCAGAAATGAACGATTTCTGTAATGCCATTTGATTACGTATTCCCTTTACTAATATGTGTTACCAATGGTAGCATAGCAAGAAAAGTAAGAGATCTAGAGAAAAGTTGTAATTAAATTTCCAAATTTCCTGCCATCGCAGTCAAGTTATTCGCTGTGAAGTTGTTTTTACCTTGCATGGATGACTTGGTAAATCATTTGGGCATGGCGCTCTGGAGAAAACCGGTTTACGGCAGTCTCCCGGCCGGCCTTCCCCAACTCGGTCCTGAAAGAGGGTGAGCCCAGCAGGCGGCGAACCGCGGCGGCCAGGTCCTCTGCCCGGCCCATCTCGTAGAGCAGGCCGTTTTCCCCGTGGCGCAAGAATTCCGGGATCCCGCCGGCCCGGGGACCCACCACCGCCCGGCCGCAGGCCATGGCCTCCAGCAGGGTGCGTCCGAAGGGCTCCGGCTTCACCGAGGCGTTCACCACCACGTCCAGGGCCCGGTACCAGGGAGCGATGTCGGCCTGAAAGCCGGTGAACACCACCCGGCCCTGAAGGCCTGCCTGCCGGACCAGCCGGGACAGGTATGCCCCGTAGCCCGCCTCGCCCCCGGAATCGTAAATGTCCCCCCCCACCACCAGGAACCCGGCCCGGGGGAATTCCCCGGCGAGGCGCCGGGCCGCCTCCAGAAACAGGGCGTGGCCCTTCCACCGGGCATAGGCCGCCACCAGGCCCACCCGGGGGGAGAGCCTGGACCAGGGTCCCGGGGGGGGCAGGGGGCCTTCCGGGGAGAACTCCACCGGGACGACGGCGTTGTGCACCACAGTAATCTTTTCGGGATGACGCAGGCGTTTCTGAAGGCCCTCGGCCGTGGCCCGGGAGTTGGCGATGATGGCGTGGGGCCCCCAGTCAGCCAGCGGCCCCACGTAGCGCCCCGGCCAGAAATCCCGCAGGTGCCAGACCACCCGCGCCCTCACCCAGGGCCGCAGGAGCGCCCCCAGAACGTGGCTCTTAATGCCGTTGGAGTAAATGATCTCAGGAGCCAGCAGGTTTAATCTCTGCCTCAGCCGGGCCGCATAACCAAGTCCCTGGAGCAGGGCCCGCAGGACCCTGCCGGGGGCCAGACCGCCCTGCAGCCGGGAAAAGCTCAGGATATCCCGGGGCATGGGCACAATCTCCCAGGGCACTCCCAGGTTTGCCAGGGCCTCCCCCAGGGGGCCTTCCCGGGGGAGCAGCACGTGGGCCGACACCAGGGTTCCCTGGGCCGCCTTCAGGAAGGTGAGGAGGCTCCGTTCCGCCCCGCCCAGTTCCGCGGCCGGCGAGAGCACCGCCACCCGCATCAAGGCTTTCTCCCCCTGCCGGCAGCCCCGGCTGGTCTTCCCGAGAGGATTGCTGCCACCGCGGCTACGATCTCCCCGGGGTCGAGGGACGCCAGGCACTGGGCCCGCTCCAGGCATTGCGGCTGCACCCTGAGGCCCCGGTGGGGGAGACCTTCACAACGGCAGCGTGGGAAGGCCGACAGGGCCGCATAGCGCCCCGCAAGACCTCTCGGGTCGGTGGAGTAAATCTCCGTGGGACCGTAAAGGGCCACCACCGGCAAGGAGGTCGTGAGAGCCACATGCAACAGCCCCCCGTCGATGGTTAAAACCGCGTCACACTGCGCCATGACCGCGGCGCTGGCCGTGAGGCTGAGTTCCCCGGCCAGGTCCAGGCCCCGGACCCCCAGGCGGGCCTTGAGGGCGCCATGGCAAGCGCGGGAGTAACTGTCCCCCAGGAGGGCCACCGAGCCGATGGCGCCGAGGCTCAGGAGCTGCGCCAGGGCCTGGCCCAGCTGCGTTAGAGGGTACTGCCGTTGGGGGAGGCTGGGGTGGGCTACGGCGTTCACCGCCAGGACAGGGCGGGGGAGCCTGGACAGCTTCCTC
>JGI20214J51088_10003270_pt1 | contig 10715 bp, 7 predicted proteins | sample WetSurMetagenome_FD_51088 | JGI IMG/M metagenome (IMG submission 51088) | reverse complement strand
TTTTTACTATCCTTTTTTCGAGGTTTTTACCTATCCAGCTCTCAGAGAGGATGGAGACAACGCGACAATTCAGTTCTTCTTTTACCTCACGTTTTTTGATCAACGAAGGGAACCTTTCTCGTTGTAAACATTACCAGACTTGACAGCGGGCCTTTTTCCCGAGCATGAGCTGGTGTATTTTGCCATCCCTCAATAGTAATTAAAAAAAATTATTCCGCCTTTGAAATCCCGATCGTCATCGCGACACCTTCCACATCCCATTCCTTGACGGAAGGATATTTCGTGGTATCGATGGGTATCCCGGCCCTGACAAACCCGAAAAACTTTGCCCGGACTTCATCGCCGATCATCGCGATAGTTGCATCGCTCATGAGCAGGGCGAGCACCCGGGGATCGACCACCGCCGCCTCGACATTGATATTGTCCTCGACAGCGAGGTCCATCTGTTTCCGCATATCCTGAATCCGCCGGACCACTTCGCGGGCATACCCTTCCGCTTCGAGATCCGGGGTCAGGGTTATGTCGACATATACGGTTGCGTCCGTCATCGGTGCGGAAAAGATATCCGGGGGGAGCTTTTCGGAGAAGGTCACGTGCTCTGCACCAATCTCAAATGAAGCACCCCCGCTTTCCAGCCGGATTGTCTTCCCGGCATCAGTTGCCCCTTTGAGGGCATTCCCATCCGCAGCCTCGATGAGACCTTTGACCCTGAAAGAGTCCTTACCGAATCCCTTACCGAGCGCCTTCATAACGGGCTCTGCATGCCAGCCGATACGGTCCCACCGTCCCATCACGACCGATACCTTCCTCGCATTCGCCCGGCCCATGCAGACCGCGTTAAGTCGCTCAACAGCGTTCTTCACGGCCGTCGAGCTGGTGACCACGATTACTTCTGCAACCGGCCACCGGAGTTTCCGCTTGCCGCTCTGCCGGGCGTTCTGGGACGCTTCATCGAACGATCTGACGAGGGCAACAGCCCCTTCCAGCGTCATATCGACAAGCGCCGCGTCCCCTGCGTTCCAGTCGAGCAGGTGGATGCTGGCCGGATCGTTCGTGCACCGGAGGTTACGGTAAATCTCTTCAGTGAGGTGCGGGCACACGGGGGCGAGCAGACCGGTGAGCCGGCGCAGGACATAGTAGATCGTCTCGTACGCGAAGACCTTCTGTTCGCTCTCCCCCTCGAGCCACATGCGGGGCCTCACGAGCTGGACGTACCAGCGCGAGAGGTCTTCGAGGATGAAGTTCACCAGCTCACGGGTTGCCCGGTGAAGCTGGCATCCCTTCATTGCCTCATCGACCGTGGCGGCAACGGTGTTGATCCGTGAGAGGATGAAACGGTCCTCATCCGGCATCCGGCTGAGGTTCGCCCTGACGAAGGTGTCATCCCAGATTCCACCTTTGGATGCCGGCTCGAACCCGTCGAGGATCATGTACGGGAGCGGGAAGCGGTACACATTCCAGAGAATGTTGACCGCCCGGTTGATCGTCCCGACCCCCTCCCAGTTGAACTTCAGGTCGTCCCATGGAGCGGAGGAAGAGAGCACGTAGAGGCGGAGCACATCGACACCGACTTTCTCAATTACGTCGGAAGGGTTCACCACGTTGCCGAGGCTCTTCGACATCTTCTTGCCCTCGGCATCGAGTGCGAAACCATGCATACAGACACTCTTGTAGGGTGCCTTGCCAAACGCAATGGTGCTGGCACCGAGCTGCGAGTAGAACCAGCCCCGTGTCTGGTCCTGTCCCTCGGTTATGAAATCAGCTGGCCAGAGGGCGTCGAACTCTGCAGTCTTCCCCGGGAACCCGAGGGTCGCCCATGATGCGACTGCCGAGTCGAACCAGACATCAAAGATATCCTCCACCCGCTTCATCGTGCCACCACAGGTGCAGGGGATCGTGACCTGGTCCACATACGGGCGGTGAGGATCTGCAAGGGGCCTACCACTCCGCTCTTCGAGCTCTGCGATGGTGCCGATGACCCGGTAGGTATCGCATTTTGGGCAGACCCAGACCGGGATAGGGATGCCCCAGTAGCGCTGGCGCGAGATGCACCAGTCGCGGGCCTCCTTGATCCAATCGTAGAAGCGGGCGCTTCCAGCCCATTCGGGATACCAGGTGACTTTTTCCACTTCAGCGAGCATCAGGTCCCGCATCTCGGAGGCTTTCAGGAACCACTGGGAGGTGGCCCGGAAGATGATCGGGGTCTTGCAGCGCCAGCAGTGGCCGTAACGGTGAGTTACCTGCTCTCTGGCGAGCAGGTGGGGGCCGAGGGCAACGAGGACACCGTCGTTGGCATCGCGGACGAAGCAGCCGGCAAACTCCCCGGCCTCCTCCCGGAACTTTCCAGCCCCATCCACCGGGCANACGATCGAAAGTCCCTCCTTTGTCCCGAGCACATAATCATCCCAGCCGTGACCGGGAGCGATATGGACCATGCCGGTGTTCTCGAGCGTGACAAAGTCTGCAGTAACAACCTTATGGTCGATCTCCCGCTGGAGAGGCACCTGTTCGTGGAGGGGGGAGTCGTACTTCCAGCCGACAAGCTCGGCTCCTTTTCTGGTCTCAATGACAGCGAAATCCTTGTAACGGGCTTTCTTAAGAACGGACTTGACGAGCGGCTCTGCGATCCAGAGGAGCTCTTCGATACCGTCCTTTTTTGCAAGGACCCTGGCATACTCCAACTCCTTTGCCACGGCAACCGCGACGTTGGCTGGGAGTGTCCACGGGGTAGTGGTCCAGATAACAAGGAACTCACCTTTTTTCCCTATCAGCGGGAATTTTACGAAGACCGAGGGATCGTTCTCGTCCCAGTACTCGACCTCTGCATCGGCGATAGCCGTTTCGCAACGGGGACACCAGTTCACCACACGGTGGCCGCGTTCAAGCATTCCTCTTTCCTCTGCACGGGCAAGGGTCCACCATGCAGCTTCGATATACTCCGGTCTGACCGTCTGGTAGGCACCCGCGAAGTCGAGCCAGACGCCAAGGCCCTCGAACTGTTCATCCATGAGGTTCTTATTGGTGACCGCGAACTCCCGGCACTTCTCGATGAATGCCTGTATCCCGAAGGTCTCGATGTCCTTTTTTGATACAAAGCCGAGGGCCTGCTCGACCTTGACCTCGATTGGGAGGCCGTGCATATCATATCCTGCCCGGTCGATCACATGCCGGCCATTCATCCGATGATAGCGCAGGATGCTGTCCTTGAGGATCTTGTTCCAGGCAGTACCGATGTGAATATGGCCGGTGGTGTAGGGTGGCCCATCCACAAAAAAGAACGGTTTTCCTGTGCTGCGGTGCTGCCGGACCGACTGATAGGTATCATGGGTGCGCCAGTATGCCTGCACCTCACGCTCGATCTCTCTTATACTGAAGTTCGCGGTGACTTCCTTCATAACCCCTCGTGTACTTGGCGGGCGCACCCGTTTTGTGCGCATGAATATTGGTGCCACAGCACAAAGTAGTTTTTCTCCGTGTCCGCGCGGGGCCTAAAAAAAGTGCTGCAGGGTGTCNTCTCGGGAACCGCCACCAGCTTGCGGCTTTCCTTATGGCTGACCAGAGGCAATCACGATCCCGGCAGGGCGATCAGAATCGTAACCAATATAAAGGATACTTTATGAATTGAACTGCATGAAGATCCTCGGATACTCCCCACTGGTTGTCCTGCTGGTGCTCGTCCTGGTGTTTGTCGCCGGGTGCTCCACGTCCCAGCCGGCTGCTCCCGCCACGCAGGCACCCCCCGCAGCAACTGCTTCAGGAACCAACCCGTCCTCTCCTGCGACCAATACCGCACAAGTCGCGGATATCGACACGGTTATTATCGTCCGGTTCAATGACCTTGCCTGCATGAATGTCCAGGACGCCCTGGGGACGACTTACCTTTACCCTGATCAGAAGTTTAAACTTTCTGCACTCTCCCCCGGTGCCAATACCATCAACGTGAACGTCCTTTTCGTTGATGAGAATGATCAGCTTGCGCTCCGGCAGGTCAAGCCCCAATGGGATGGCGTCAGGAAGACCTGGGTCTANACCGGCGTCGTGCCGCTGGTCCAGTTCAATGATATCATCACTCCCGTAGAAAAGACCTTTACTATCAAGACCCAGAGCAAATACTACATCTGCGCCGACGACCGGAAAGAGACCGGAACCAATGATGTTACCTACCGGGTGCCGGTAAAACTGACCCGGCTCTGAATTCCCGGGATCAATTTTCTTTTTTATTCAGATTGCCAAAACGCCTGATCAGAAGGATTCTTTAGGGTTGATTCTCGATGATGTACTGGGTATAATTATGCGGGCACGCGCAGTTCCTGCCCGCAAAGTATCAGAATCAGCACGGATATCCAGGATGGTTGATGATGGAAACCTACCCGCTTCTTGTCGGCGGTGCGAAAAAACACACCCCCGAGATTTCAAAAGTCAGGTTCCCGTTCACGGGAGAAGTGTACGCTGAGGTCTGCCAGGCCGGCAACGCCGAGCTGAAGGAAGCTGTCGCAGCCGCCTGTCGCGGGTTTGAGAAGACCCGGCGCCTCTCATCGCACGACCGCTCACAGATCCTGCTTGGTATCGCCGACGAGATCCACCGTCGGGCAGATGAACTCATCGATGTCATGGTTATGGAAGGTGGTAAGACCCGAAAGTTTGCAGCGAGCGAAGTGGTCCGCTCCGAGGTCACCGTCCGCACGTCGGCTGAAGAGGCAAAGCGGATTTACGGGGAGATCATCCCGCTGGACTTGAGCGAGGACACGCACGGGAGGACCGGGTTCCTCCAGCGGTTCCCGCTCGGGCCGGTGGTAGGTATCGTCCCGTTCAACTTTCCCCTCAATCTCGCCTGCCATAAGCTTGCACCCGCGATTGCTGCAGGTAACTCCGTCATCATCAAGCCCGCCTCATCGACACCGGTCTCAAGCCTCCTGCTGGGGGACATGGCACTCGCGTCAGGTATGCCGCCGGAGGCGATTAGCGTGGTACCCTGCGCGAGTGCCCGGGCAGAGCTGCTTGCCCGCGACCCCCGGATTGCCTACCTCTCGTTCACCGGGAGCTGCGCTGTTGGGTGGCACCTGCGCGAGATCGCCGGCAGGAAACGCGTAGGGCTCGAGCTCGGCGGGAACGCGGCAGTTATCGTACATGAGGATGCAAACCTCGACTATGCGGTACAAAGGATCGCCACCGGTGGTTTTGTCAACGCGGGCCAGGTCTGCATATCCGTCCAGAGAGTGTTGGTCCACCGCCCGATCTTTGAACAGGCCCTCGAAAAGATCCTCGCCGCCATCAGTAAGCTGCATATCGGGGATCCACGCGACCCGGCTACCGACATGGGCCCCATGATCGACCGCCTGAAAGCCGAGGAAGCCTTCCGGAAGGTGCAGGAAGCAGTCAAACAGGGAGCAAAAGTTCTCACCGGCGGGACGCTGAATGAGACCATGTTTGCCCCGACGGTCCTTGTCAATACAACTCCTGCGATGAGAGTGAACCGGGAGGAGGTCTTTGGCCCGGTTATATCCGTCACCCCCTACGATACGTTCGATGAAGCCCTCCAGATAGCGAACAACAGCGAGTACGGCCTCCAGGTCGGGATCTTTACCCAGAACATCAACCGGGCCATGCAGGCTTTCTCGGAGATGCAGGTCGGCGGAGTCCAGGTGAACGATATCCCCACCTTCCGCTCTGACCAGATGCCGTATGGCGGGGCCAAGGGCTCCGGGCTTGGGCGTGAAGGACCGCGGTACGCAATCGAGGAGATGACTGAGCTCCGCCTGATGGTGATTAATAAAGATGGCGGACTGGTGTGATCTTTTTTTTTAAGTTTTGTTTTGAGTTCCCTGTTCCTTTTCATTCCTCCGGGTGTTCTCATGGCATCTGCGATCCCAACCCATCACGCACTAAAAAATGAGAGAGCCATCCCCACAGGTGTATCCCCGTAATCCGGGAATGGTCCATCAGCGTGGAGGGATGAAGTCCCGGTACGACCCGCGGTTAGAATCGATCAATGTTCTCTTTAAAAAAAAGGGTCTGTTTTTTGAGGCGATTATCGGGAAGCAGTGTCAGTATTATCTACCGGTAAAAACGATTTTTTTAGACGTTACTCAATCCGGATCTTTTCCGGACAGAAGGACTGCATCAGCTGTTCCATGTGCGTAAAGGCCTTCTTGTGATCGACATATACCCTGAATGTCTCGTCTTTCCCGAGAGTAATGTTCAGGTACCCCGAAAGCAGCACAGGTCGTTTCATGGTGATGCTGGTAATGTCTTTTTTCTGGGCTTCGAAGATCTTATGCGCTTCCAGTTCCCTGATCGATTTCGGCCGGGAGTCGACCGTCATGCCAAACAGTTCGTCCAGAATAAATGTCCCGAACTGGACCCCCTGCGACTTTTCGGTGTCAAGATCGGGGTTCCTGATAACAAACAGTCTTCGGTCCGTGGCATAGACACCGTACCCACCTGTTGACGAGCCGATTGCCCCGGCAATCGCACCTCCCATTCCTTCACCGGACACCTTGATGGTGATACTCGATATTCCCCCAAGATACTTTTCAAGGCCGGCAGCGTCCGTCTCCTCCTGGGGCTCGCCGACCGTGATCACCTCGATTGCGGCTATAAGAGTACCTTTCCCGTCATACACCGGTGACCCTTTTCCCCAGAGGAGCATGGGTTTGCCCTGGATCATGACGTGTTCCATCTCGCCGATGTAGGTGTCCCCTACCTTCTTGATTCCCGGAAGATTTGATGCCGTCGGACTACCCGGATGCATGAAGATATGGTCGATCAGCATCGGTGTCGGTTTGCCGTAGAACGGGATCGCGTACTGCTGGTTACCCTTGCCTATGATGCTCGGAGCCGCAACGCCCGTCAGCTGTTCGAGGGCATTGTTCCAGGCAATGACCGTACCCGTCTTGTCAATGGCAAAGACCGGGGTTTCCAGTGACTGGATGGTATCGACGAGTCCTTTCCAGTCATAGGATTCCGGTTTCTGGATAACCGCTTCCTGAACCGGGGCAGCAGCAGGAAGCGGCGAAGGTTTCGCACCCGCTTTCTCTCCCAGCCTGACGAGAGCTGATGCGTTACGGCCTGAGACCTGGTACTCTGCCACTGCACCATGAGGACTGAAAAAACCATGGTAACTCCACTGCAGGATCGCCAGACCCCCATCCTCTGTCGTTATCCGGTGTTCTATCAGGAGGTCTGGTTTAACGGCAGAAAGGTTCTGCAATGCGGAGAGAATAGGGGACCTCTCATCCGCAGGAATGAAGGAAAATAATTTCTGCCCTATGATCTCGCTATAGTCCTTCCGGAAGAAATGTACCCCGGTCTCATTCATGTACGTGAATGATCCGTCCGGCTGAATTCTGCAGATCAGGTCCGGATCATTTTCAACAACCGAGTGATAGAACCGCTCCCATTCGATCAGCTCCTGTTCGGCATTCTTCTGGGGAACGCGTTTCTTTATGAAATCAATAACCTGACGGAATTCCCGGGCAGTATCCACCCCTTTCTGGACATAATAATCTGCCCCGTTATTCAGCGCATCCATAGCGATGTGCGCAAGGCGCTTGCCGGTAATGATCACGAAGAGGGACCGACAACCCCTGGCCCGTACTTCCCGGAGCAGTGCGATCCCGTCCATGTCGGGCATGGAATAATCTGCCATAATGACGTCAAAATAGTGCGTGTCAAGGTAGTTGAGTGCATCCGCTCCGGTGTGAAGAGTGGTTACGCTAAACCCCGACTCACGTTCCAGGATATCCCGGAATGAATCGAGAACCGCAGGGTCGTCGTCAACAATTAAAACTGCAACTGCATTGGAGTGTGGCAAAAGTGATGACCCCGGTATGTACTTGGTGTCTCTATTCACTCAAAGGTAAAAAAGATTTTTTAAATGGATCCCGGTGCAGCCGTTGAAGATACCTCAAAATTGCTGAGGATTACGACCTTCCTCAATCAAGAACAGCGTTCCCGGATGATGTGTGAGGAGACACTTTTTGATAAAAAAAGCGTTCAGGGGCCCCGGGAGCCGTCCCCATTAGGGGCCCCGGAAAACTTTATTTGAAACAGCCGAGCTGGCACCCGCGGATCTTGATGCCCTGCGAATTGCAATACTCGCTGATCTCCTTTTTTGAAATGCTATACCGTTCGGCGATGGAAAATGCCTGGGGGCAGGTTACGGCCTTGTCAATACCCTCTGCCCGGAATGCCTGTTCAATCTTGTCTCTGTCCATGGTAATACTATGTTGTTTACATCATCATAGTGTTTACTGGAGAACTTTGCTGAAGAGTTTTCTTAATCGTGCTGCACCTCCAACAAACCTGTATGAAGGTGGCTCTCNTCAACTCCCGCCAGGACAAGGCAGGCGTGAATATCCGTCACCATATCGGGCAGCTTCTGAATGCGGACAATGCGGAGACACTGCAGGATACTGGTCGCACGTACGAATTCCACGATGTTGAGGAACGTCTTATCCATGCAGAACAGGTGGACCGTGAGATGGATGCCGACCTCCTGATCTTCCTTTCCCGTCATTCGAGCGTTCATCCGGCACCGGTTCTCACCGTTCACGTCACCGGGAACTTTGGAACGGCAGAACTCGGCGGATCTCCCCGGACCCTGGCACCTGCGGCTACGGCGATGATGCAGGCAACTCTGCGGGCTCTTGCAAAAAATTGTCCGGAGGGATACCGTGTCTCGTACGAGGTGACACATCACGGCCCGACCTCACTGATACACCCTTCCTTCTTTGTGGAGATCGGCAGCACCGAAAAAGAATGGGTGGATCCGGCAGCCGGGCGGGCCGTTGCCGAGAGTGTGCTGTCAGCTGTCCCGTCAAACCCGGTCCCGCTCATCGGGTTCGGGGGAACCCATTATGCTGCACGGGAGACCGAGATTGCGCTTTCGTCCCGTGGCGCATTCGGGCATATAGCCCATACCCGTGAAATAGCGACCATTGATGAACAGATGATCCTGAGCATGTACCACGTGAGCGGAGCGGTGGCCGCCTATATCGACAGGAAAGCACTTGACAGGGAAAGTCTCATCCGCATCACCGGAATGCTCGATGCGATGGGCATCCCCCGCCTTTCGGAGAGTGAGATTCTTTCGATAAGACACCTCTCATGGGAAACGTACAGGGGAGTCAGGGAGCTCGCCCGGCAGATATCGCCGGACAACCGCTGTTTTATCCATAACCTCCGGGGAGAGGGGACACTCTGCCATGTCCGTGTAGACCCTGTCTTGCTGGGAGAGGCAGGAAAATCCGATGAACCCGGCCTGATAAAAAACCTGGATAATCTTCCGGTGGTTCACCTTTCGACGCAGGATAACCGTCTGCTTCCGGCATTTATCACCTTCGAGCACTATTCGTCAGAATTAATACATGATTTAAATACATTGTGCGTAAAAATCATACGTAATAAAGAGATCACTGCAACGGAAAAAGATCACCTGATAATAACCAGAGTACGGTTTGATCCCAAGAAAGCGCGCGAACTGGGGGTCCCGCCCGGACCGTACTACAAACAACTTTCAGCAGGTCAGGCAATCGAGATCAACGGCAGGGTTGTACAACCCGACAANGTATCTTCCTGCAGTGAGACAAGAATCTACATCCCGGGGTTGGAGAACTATCCATGAGGTCAATTGTTGAAGAGGCACTCACGAAGGCGAGGGACGAACCTGTGTCCGCATCGCAGAATAACGAAGACCTTGACCAGATCCTGGCCGAGCTCAAGACCGAGATCGCCGTCATCGGCTGCGGTGGCGGGGGATCGAACACGATCTCGCGCATGATGGAGGAAGGGATTCACGGTGCAAAGCTGATCGCCATCAATACCGATGCACAGCACCTTATCCGCACCCATGCAGACCAGCGCATCCTAGTCGGACGTCAGCGTACCCGCGGTCTCGGGGCAGGGTCCATCCCCCAGATCGGCGAGGAAGCCGCCCTGGAGAACGAACAGGAGCTCAGGGCGGTTGTCTCCGGCTGCGACATGGTCTTTATTACGGTCGGCCTTGGCGGAGGAACCGGGACCGGCGTCGCTCCGGTCGTCGCAAAAGCGGCCCGTGAGGAAGGGGCTCTCACGATTGCAATCGTCACCCTGCCTTTTGCTGCAGAAGGTGCCATCCGCATGGAGAATGCAGAGGCGGGTCTCGAACGCCTCCGGGATGTTGCAGACACCGTCATTGTTGTGCCCAATGACAAGCTGCTCGAGGTCGTTCCCAAGCTGCCACTGTATGCAGCATTCAAGGTTGCCGATGAAGTGCTGATGAGGGCAGTCAAGGGAATTACCGAACTTATCACGATGCCCGGGCTCGTGAACCTTGACTTTGCCGATGTGCGTACCGTTATGGAACGGGGGGGTGTCGCCATGATCGGTATGGGCGAGAGTGACAGCGAGGATAAGGCCGCAGACTCGGTCAAGAAGGCGATCCGTTCCCCGCTTCTCGATGTGGATATCTCCGGCGCAACTGCTGCCCTGGTCAACGTGGTTGGCGGACCCGACATGACCATGGAAGAGGCGGAAGGTGTCGTGCAGGAAGTCTATAACCGGGTGGATCCGAATGCCCGCATCATCTGGGGTGCCCAGATCGACCCCGTCATGGAGAACAAGATGCGGACCCTCCTTGTGGTCACGGGCGTACGGTCGCCACAAATATATGGTCGTAATGAGAAGCTTACCCCCAAAGTACAGAAACAGTTTGAGATCGATTTTCTCAAGTGATT
>JGI20214J51088_10003269_pt1 | contig 10715 bp, 10 predicted proteins | sample WetSurMetagenome_FD_51088 | JGI IMG/M metagenome (IMG submission 51088) | reverse complement strand
CTTCCTGTGCATGGGGCCCGTCACGCGCGCCGGCTGCGGGGGCGACGGGGTGACTCCGCGCTGCATCTCGGCCCGGGTGCCCTGCCGGGGCTGCTCCGGGCCGGTGCGCCCGGACGGCAACCAGCTGCTGGACATGGCGAACGCCCTGGCCTCCAACGGCATCGACCCCCGGTCCATCCCCAACCGGCCGCTGCTGCTGCGCTTCTCCGGGGCGCACTCCCTGCTCAAACCGATATCTCACGAAAGGAGATCGAGTTGACATGACCTCGCCCATCACTATTCAACCGATCACCCGTATCGAGGGCCATGCGTCCATCAAGATCTGGGTGGACGAGGCGGGCCGCTACACGGATGCCCGCGTGAACTACATGTCCCTGCGGGGGTTCGAGAAGTTCGTCGAGGGCAAGCCGGCCGAGGAGCTGCCGGACATCGTCTGCCGGATCTGCGGCATCTGCCCCTGGATGCACCACCTGGCCTCCAACAAGGCCGTGGACCGCTGCTTCGGGGTGACGCCGACCCCGACCGGCCACCGGCTGCGCGAGCTGATGCAGACCATCGCCCACGCCGAGGACAAGCTGCTGCACTTCTACTTCCTCGCGGCCCCGGATTTCGTCATCGGCCCGGACGCCGACTACGCGGTGCGCAACGTGGTCGGGATCGCCAAGGCCAACCCGGAGCTGGCGACCCAGGTCGTCAAGATGCGGTACATGGTCAAGATGATCCTGGACAAGTTCTCGCGCAAAACCATCCACCCGATCGCGGGCGTCCCGGGCGGCTTCTCCAAGCCCATGCTCGAGGAGGATCGCGTGGACATCCTGGCCAAGATGCGCCAGGTGCTCGACTTCGCGCTCTTCACGATCGANTTCGCCAAGCAGAACGTCTTCCCGAAGTACNTGGACGCGATCCGAACCCTGGGAGTGATCACGACCGGCTTCATCGGTACGGTGGACGTCGACGGCGCCCACAACCTCTACGACGGCCGGATCCGTCTGATGAAGCCCGACGGGACCTTCATCGACTTCGACCCCCAGGACTACGCGGACTACCTGGGCGAGCACGTCGAGCCCAACTCCTACGGGAAGTTTCCCTACGCGCGTTGCTGGAACGAGGGGTTCGCGCTCGACGTGGACCACCCCAAGGGCATCTACCGGGCCAACACGCTTGCCCGCATCAACGTGGCCGACCGCATGGCCACCCCGCGNGCGCAGGCCGAGCTCGAGGAGTTCCGCTCCCTCTTCGGGCGGCCGGCGCAGGCGACCCTGCTCTACCACTACGCGCGNCTGATCGAGGAGGTCTACGCCTGCGAGCGCGCGATCGAGATCCTGGAGGACCCCGCGATCACCGACCCGAACGTGCGCGCCAAGGTCGAGCCGCGCGCCGGCCGCGGGGTCGGGTGCGTGGAAGCCCCGCGCGGGACGCTGATCCACGACTACTCCACGGACGAAAACGGGCTCATCACGCGCGCGAACCTGATCGTCGGGACCACCCACAACCTGGGCCCCATGAACCTGAGCGTGAAGCAGGCCGCGCGCATGCTGATCCAGGGGGGGCCGGTGACGGAGGGGACCCTCAACCGGATCGAAATGGCGGTGCGCGCCTACGATCCCTGAATCAGCTGCGCCACGCATCGCCTGGACGGCGATCACGGTGTGCAGATCACCCTGCTGGATTCCGAAAACCGGGTCGTGCGGCAGTGGCCCGAACCGAGGTAGGAACGTTCGAGCGGCCGGGCGAGGGGGTTTGACTCCTCTGCCGGCGGTTGTGTAGGATGCGGCGGCCCCGCGGGGCGCACCGGTGCGCGCCCCAGCGGCAACGGACGGCAAGCGCAGTGCAAAAGGAGGAACACCCGTGAAAGGATCAACCCCCCAAGTCTACCTGACATCGCCGGTTTTCCGGGAAATCGCCGACCACCCGAAAGTCTCGGTCAAGTACAAGTTCCTCATCAACAAGGTCTGGAGCAATCTCAACTCCGCGGCCAACGTGATCGTCGCGCCCAGCCGTTTCCCGACCGTGGAGGAGATGCGGCAGACGATCGAGGAGAACGAGGTCGACTTCATCGGCTGCCACATCGGGCACCAGATCCCCGAGGAGATCGTCTCGCTGCCCAGCGTCAAGGCCGTCTCGACCAGCAACGTGGGGTGGAACCACATCTTCCCCCACCCCGGGGTCATCGTCACCAACACCCCCGGGGTCCTCGCCGGTACGATCGCCGACTACACCCTCTCGCTGATCCTCTCCAACCTGAGGAACGTCGTCGGTCTCAACGACTTTGTCTGGACCGGGCAGTGGAAGGCGGAGGAGCGCTGGGACCTGGATCGGCACATCACCAAGAACACCGAGAACCTCACCTACGGCATCCTGGGGCTGGGCGAGATCGGGCGGGAGGTCGTCAACCGGGTGGCGCCCTGGGGCATCCACATCGGCTACCACGACATCTTCCAGAGCGCCGANATGGAGGANAAGTACCCCAACCTGACCTACTACGAGGACGTCGAGCAGCTGTTCAAGGTGGCCGACATCCTCTCGATCCACATCCCGCTGGACGAGTCGACCCAGCACTTCGTGAGCGAGCGCCTGCTGCGGCTGATGCGGCCGCGCGCGCTGCTGGTGAACACGGCGCGGGGGGCGATCGTCGACTTCGAGGCGCTCATCCGCCTGCTCAAGAGCCGCGACGTCGCGCTCCACCTGGCCTTCGACGTCTACGAGGACGAGCCCATCCCGGAACGCACGCTCGCCGAGTTCCGCCAGATCTCGGTCGACCGGCCGGACCTGCGCTTCATCTTCACACCCCACAGCGCCACGGCCGACGCCGACACGCGGGCGCGCATGTCCGCCACCATGCTCTCGAACCTCAACTCGCTCGTCCGCTCCACGACCGTGCGCGACATCAAGGAACTCAACCTCATCCCGCCGCTGCTGTTCGTGAAGAAGGAGCCGCGGATGCTGGACGACTACCGCATCTTCCGCTGGTGGCAGGGGAAATAGAGTCCGGGAATTCCGGACNGTCGCTTATGGGCGCCCACTCGATCTGGGTGCGGCGCCCGTTTCCGTCTGATGCCCTTGACAATAAGGGCCTTCCCGGTGTTCTATTGGACCCAGTTCCTTCCTGAAGTCTACCACTCCACCGTTTTCCAATTTGCCGGGATGCGCGCACCGGCGCCCCTGTATCTCGGCGAAACCAGCACAGGGTGCCGCATGCGCCGACGGCAATACCATCCATCCCGGAACCCCACAGAGGAGGAGTGCGCCCATGAAAGTNAAAGAGCTCATGGTCCCGGTGACCGACTACCCGAGAGTGGCGGAAGATCGCAGCATTTTCGACGCCTTGAACATCCTGGAAGCCCACCGCAAGCGGTTCGCGCGCAAAGAGTACCGGCCGCGCGTGGTCCTCGTGCACGACGTCAATTTCAACCTGGTCGGGGGTCTGGACCACACCAGCATGATGCGGGTGCTCGGTGGGGCTCAGAAAGCCGCGTGGGACAAGGTGTTCGCCAGCCTCGGTGAGGCCGCCCGAGGCGCGCAGGTCAAGGACGCCATGACGCGCTACGGCAAGGATGACCACATCGAGGACGACGCCGCGCTGGCCGAGGCCGTGCCGAAGCTGATCCACAGCAAGCTGCACAACCTGGTCGTGACCGCCAGGGGCACCACCGTCGGGATCCTGCGCATGAGCGACGTCTTCAACCTCGTGATGAACGGTATCGTCAAGCCGCTCAAATAACCCGGTCCTTTTCCGGCCTGAACGTCTGAACCGACACCCAATCTTGGAGGACTCAAGCGATGGCGGAAACGATCCAGAACCCCACCACAATCGAGGCCACCCTTTCCGAGCAGGAGGAGAAGTTCGAGCGCTGGCGCAACACGATCGGACTGGGCCTGGGCCCCCTCGTCGGACTGCTGGTCTATCTCATGCCCATGCCGAGCCTGACGCCCAATGCCCACATCCTGGCGGCGATCATCAGCTGGGTCGGCATCTGGTGGGTCACCGAGCCGGTGCCCCTGCCCATGTCCGCCATGCTGGGCGCGATGCTGTGCGTGCTCTGCGGGGTTGCCGACGTGCGCAAGGTCTTCGCCCCCTTCGCCGACCCGATCATCTGGCTGTTCTTCGGCAGCTTCATCCTGGCCGAGGTCATGGCCATCCACGGCCTGGACAAGCGCTTCGCCTATGGCATCATGTCCATGAGGTCGGTCGGCAACAGTACCGGTCGCATCCTGCTGGCCTTCGGCGTCATCTGCGCCTTCCTGTCGATGTGGATCAGCAACACGGCCGCGACGGCCATGATGTTCCCGATCGGCCTGGGCATCATCTACGCCATGGGCGACATCATGGGCCGGGAGACGGGCAAGAGCGTCGACCCGACCAAGCTGCGCTTCGGCACGGGCATGATGCTGATGGCGGCATACGCCGCATCGGCCGGCGGCATCGGGACCCCCGTCGGCACGCCCCCGAACCTGATCGGCATCGCCATGATCGAGAAGTTCTGCGGCGTGAAAATCGCCTTCTTCCAGTGGATGGTCTTTGCCATCCCGCTGCTGATCATGCTCTTCGGCCTGCTGTTCGTCCTGATGTACTACCTGCACAAGCCGGAACTCTCCGTCATCGAGGGCAGCGCCGAGTACGTCACGCGCGAGCGCGCTCAGCTGGGCAAATGGACCCGGGCTCAGAAGAACGCGTGTATCGCATTCGGGATTACCGTCGTGCTCTGGCTCATCCCCGGCGTGCTGGCGGTGCTCTACGGCACCGACGCCGCCATCTCCAAGAACTACGCCAAGTACATGCCCGAGGGCGTGGCCGCCCTGGTCGGTGCGATGCTGCTCTTCCTGATGCCCGTGAACTGGAGGGAGCGCCAGTTCACCGTGACCTGGAGCCAGGCCACCAAGATCGATTGGGGGACGCTCTTGCTCTTCGGCGGCGGCATCACGCTCGGCAACCTCATGTTCGAGTCCAAGCTCGCCGAGGTGATCGGCAAGAACCTGCTCGAGATGAGCGGCGCGACCTCCATGTGGGGCATCACCTTCGGGGCGATCTTCATCGCCATCCTGGTGAGCGAGACCTCGTCCAACACGGCCTCGGCCAACATGGTCGTGCCGGTCATGATCTCGCTCGCGCAGGCGGCCGGGGTCAACCCCATCCCGCCCGCGATCGGGGCCACGCTGGGCGCGAGCTGGGGCTTCATGCTGCCGGTCTCCACGCCGCCCAACGCGATCGTCTACGGGTCGGGCATGATCCCGATCACCAAGATGATCCGCGCCGGGATATTCTTCGACATCCTGGGCGGGCTGGTGATCTGGCTCGGGCTGTGGATCCTGCTCCCGCTGGTGGGCCTGGCGTGAAGGAACGAGCGGTCTCGCTCCGGCATCGATGTCCGGTGCAAACGGATTCAAGCAAATAAAGGTTTTTGAGAGCGGCGCACCCGCGCCGCTCTCATTGTTTCGAATTATTATAATAGAAATGTCCTTGACAGGTCATGCCGCGCCCATTAAAGCTGTTTCCATTTTATATGTGTATTCAATGACTGAAAGGAGATTGATTTGATGAAAAGATCGGCAACAATCTTCAGCATCATGCTCCTTTTGACCACCGGGATAATGTCCCCGGCGGCCGCCCAGGACACCATTAAGGTCGGCATCGTGCTCCCCTTGACCGGCGAGCAGGCCAAGTTCGGCGAAATCGAGAAGCTTTCGTTCGATCTGGCCTTGGAAGAGATCAACGCCAAGGGAGGCGTCAACGGCAAGAAGCTCGAGTTCGTAATCGAGGATGACACCGGGCGTCCGGACGTTGCGCGTTCCGTCGTGGAAAAACTGATCACCAAGGACAAAGTGGTGATGATCGGCGGGGGCTACAGCAGCTCGGCTACCTATGCCGCCGCCGGCGTGTGCCAGCAGAACCAGATCCCGTTTCTGGTGAATACCGGGTCCGCCGACAACATTACCCAGTCCAACTGGGACTATGTCTTCCGGCTGAATCCGCCCGTGAGCGAGTACGCCGAGGCGATCGAATCCCTGCTCAAAGATGTGATCAAACCCAAGACGGCGGCCATTCTCTACGAGAACTCGCTGTTCGGAACCTCGGGCGCCAAGGAGTTCGAGAAGTCCTGCAAGGATGTGGGCATCGACGTCCTCCTGAAGGAAGGCTACCAGGCCGGCGGCATCGACTTCAAACCGGTTCTCGTGCAGGTCAAGCAGAAGAACCCCGATATTATCTACATGGTGTCCTATGTCATGGACGCCTCCCTGCTGATGAAGCAGTCCAAGGAGCTCAAGCTGACGCCCAAGATGTTCATCGGCGGCGGCGCCGGCTTCACCCTGCCCGAGTTCGCGCAGAACGCCGGGAACGCTTCCGACAAGGTCATCTCCGCCACGCTTTGGTATCAGAGCCTGCCTTTCCCGGGGGCCATGGACTACTACAACAAGTTCGTCGCCAAGTTTAAAAAGGACACCGAGTATCACGGGGCCGAAGCCTATGCCGCGGCGTACGTCATCGCCGACGCGCTGAAGCGGACCACCTCCGCCAAGGCGGCCGACATCAAGGCGGCGCTCGAGAAAACCGACATGATGACGGTGTTCGGGCCGGTCAAGTTCGTGAGCTACGGCAAACACAAGAACCAGAACAAACTGCCCACCTATGTGGTCCAATGGCAGAACGGCAAGTTGGAAATGGTCTGGCCGACCAATCTGCAAACCAAGAAGTTCGACTACCCGGTGGAGTGGTTGAAAACCTGGGGGTATTGATTTCTGCACGGAAGCCGGGCGGTCCGTCGATGGGCGCCCGGCTTCCTATTTGCGGTCCCAGCAGCGTCGTGTTGCCGCAGAGCTTCACGGAAAGGACCTTGTGATGGCTGTTTTTTTTCAGACCATGGTGGCCGGGTTTCTCATCGGCGGGATCTACAGCCTGATCGGGATCGGCATGACCCTCATCATGGGGGTCATGGGCATCATCAACCTGGCCCACGGCCAGCTGATGATGGTGGCCATGTACATCGCCTTCGTGCTGTTTGAATGGCTGGCGTTCGATCCCTACGTGGCCATGCTGGTGGCCATGCCCCTGCTGTTCATCTTGGGCGCCCTGATCCAGCGGTATACCCTCAACCCGCTCATCAAGGTGGAGTCCATCCTGCCCCAGAACCAGGTGCTGATGACCGTCGGTGTCGGCACGGTGCTGACCGAAATCGCCCGTTTCATCTTCTCATCGAACTACAAGTCGGTCAAAACCTCCTACAGCTCAACGGCCCTGTTTATCGGCGACATTTCCTTCAACCTTCCGATGTGCATCGCCTTCGTGATCGCGGTGCTTTTCACGCTGGCCCTGTTCTTCTTCCTGCTCAAGACCGACACCGGCCGTGCGATCCGGGCGACCGCCCAGGACCGGGATGCGGCCACCCTGATGGGGGTCAACACCGAGCGTATCACCGTGATCACATTCGGTCTGGGCTCGGCCCTGGTGGCGTCGGCCGGCTGTCTGCTGCTGCCCATCTTTTATCTCTATCCCGACTTGGGGCGGCCGTTCACTTTGAAGGCCTTTGTCATCACCATCCTGGGCGGCATGGGCAGCACGGTGGGCGCTATCGTCGGCGGCATCGTGCTTGGCGTCGCCGAATCTCTGGGGGCGACCTATTTCGGCATGGGGTACAAGGAAATGGTCGGTTTCATCATTTTCCTGCTGGTGCTGATCTTTCTGCCCGGCGGGCTGAAACAGCTAACCAAGGTTTAGGGGAAACTCATGTTGGCGCGCAGAGCCCTTTGGGTGCTTATCGGGATTTTTTTCCTCGCCTTTCCGCTGATCGTGCCCTCGGACTACTACCAGCATCTGCTCATCATCGTCCTGATGTGGGTGGTGATCGGCTCCTCCTGGAACCTGCTCGCGGGGTACACCGGCCAGATTTCGTTCGGGCACGCCATATTNTTCGGCGTCGGCGCCTACACGGCGGGCATTCTCTTCACCAAGTTCGGGATTTCCTCCTGGTGGGGGATGGCCATCGGAGGCCTCGTCGCCATGGGCATCGCGCTCTTCGTGGGCTGGGTGTGCTTTCGCCTGCGGGGGCCGTATTTCGCGCTGGCGACGCTGGCCGGCGGTGAAATTTTCCGTCTCATCGCCACCAACTGGGAGAGCCTCACCGAGGGCATGGTCGGCATCCTGATCATCCAGACCTTCCGCAGCAAGCTGCCGTATTATTACGTCGCGCTGTCACTGGCGGCCGTCTGCGTCGGTTGCATCACCCTGGTCACCCGGTCCAAGTGGGGCTATTATTTCGTTTCCATCCGCGAAGATCAGGACACCGCCGAGGCCATGGGCATCAACACCACGCTCTACAAGAACATCTCGCTCCTGATCAGCTCCTTCTTCACCGGATCGGCCGGCGCGTTTTACATGAACTACATGGGGTTCATCGATCCCGAGGTGGTCTTCCACCTGAACTACATCTCCATCATGGCCATCCTGGTGGCGATCGTCGGAGGGGCCGCGACCCTGTGGGGTCCGACCGTGGGCGCTTTCGTCATGGTGCTGGTGCAGGAAACATTCCGCAGCGCGTTTTTCGGACTAGCCCCCAAGTGGATCAGCCAGGGCCATGCGTTGGTGTTCGGATTGCTGGTGATTTTCGTGATCATGTTTCTGTCCAACGGCATCGTGGGGGACTGGCGTAAAATCAAGGCTATTTTCTCTCGGACCGCTTAGCGTTTCCTGTAGGGGGGTTGGCTGCCATGCCGCTGCTCGAGCTCAAGAACGTTTTCAAGGCCTTCGGCGGCCTCATGGCCGTGAACGATGTCAGCTTCAAGGTGGAAAAGGGCGAGATTTTAGGCCTGATCGGCCCGAACGGGTCCGGCAAGACCACCACGTTCAACTGCATCTGCCAGTTCTTCCCGATCACGTCCGGGGACATCGTTTTCAACGGTAAGAGCATCAAGGGGTTGAAGACCCATCAGATCTGCCAGGCCGGCATCGGCCGTACGTTCCAGGTGGTGAAGCCCCTGGCGCGCATGACCGTACGGGACAACGTGACGGCATCGGCCTTCTGCCGGGTAAACAGCATCCGCGAAGCCCAATACGAGGCCGACAAGATCCTGGAGTATTGCCACCTGGGCATGTCGAGCGCGAAGCCGGCCAAGAGCCTGCCGATCGCCGGGCGCAAGCGGCTGGAGATCGCCCGGGCGCTGGCCACGCGACCCACGCTGCTGCTGCTGGACGAAACGGCGGCCGGCCTGAACCCGACCGAGGTGGACGAGGCGATCGCGCTGATCAAGCGTATCCGCGACGACGGCATCACCATCCTGGTCGTCGAACACATCATGAAGGTCATCATGACTATTTCCGACCGCATTCACGCCATCAACTTCGGCCAGACCATCGCCGAGGGGACCCCGCAGGAGGTCGCCGACAACAAGGCCGTCATCGAGGCCTACCTGGGAGAGGATTATGAGGGTTAACGGGATCGATGTGTTTTACGGCGACCTGCAGGTGCTCTGGGATGTCTCCTTCGAGGTGCGGCCGGGCGAAATCGTCGTGCTGGTGGGTGCGAACGGGGCCGGAAAGTCCACGATCATCAAGACAGCTTCTGCGCTTATCAAGCCGCACAGGGGGAGCGTCGAGTTCGACGGCGTGCGCATCGACCAGATTCCCGCCTACAAGGTGATCGAGCACGGGATCGTCCACGTGCCCGAGGGCGGCGCCTGTTCACCCAGATGAGCGTGGAGGAGAACCTCATCATGGGCTCGCTGCACGGCGAGGCCAAGGCCCGCCGGGCCGAGACGATCGAACGCGTCTACCACCTCTTCCCCCGGCTGCGGGAGCGGCGCAGTCAGCTGACCGGGACCCTCTCCGGCGGCGAGCAGCAGATGGTCGCCGTCGGCCGGGGCCTCATGTCCCTGCCCAAGATCATGATGTTCGACGAGCCCTCGCTCGGACTGGCGCCCATCCTCGTATCCGAGATTTTCCGCATGATCCGCAAGGTCAACGAGGAGGGCGTCACCGTCCTGCTGGTCGAGCAGAACGTGAAGCAGACCCTTTCCATGTGCCACCGGGCCTACGTGCTCGAAAACGGCCGCATCGTCATGGAGGGGACCGGGGCCGAACTGCTCGCGGACCAGAAAGTCAAGGAGGCCTTCCTGGGTCTTTGAGGTCCTCGCGCCTGCGCGCCGGGCGCAACTCCCCCCATTGCCTTCCGACCGGAATTGGGGCATCCTCGCCCACGGGGCGATCGGGCGTGACCCGCTGGGGTCCGCGTGAGCGTCTCCTCCCCGAATCCTTCCACCCGAGAGGCCGACCATGTCCCGCGCCCCGTTTCTCCTCCTGCTGAGTCTGGTCCTAATGTGCTCCGTCGCCCTGGCCGCGGAACCGCCGCGGGTCGCCACGTTTTTCCCCCAGGGCACGGCCAAGAACGTGCGCCAGGTGCGGGCCGCCTTCAGCGAGCCCATGGTCCCCTTCGGCGACCCGCGGGGAGGCGGGGACCCGTTCGCGATCGAGTGCGCGGAAGCGGGACGGGGGCGCTGGCTCGACCCGCGCACCTGGGTGTACGACTTCGAGCGCGAGGTGCCGGGCGGCACGGGCTGCGCCTTTCTGCTGAAGCCCGGGACGCGGGCCCTCAGCGGCCGGGACGTCGCGGGCAACCGCGACTTTCGCTTTTCGACCGGCGGCCCCGCCGTCGTGAGCTCGCTCCCGTTCGCGGGGCACCGCGCGATCAGCGAGGACCAGGTGTTCATCCTGACCCTCGACGCCGCGC
>JGI20214J51088_10003267_pt1 | contig 10718 bp, 9 predicted proteins | sample WetSurMetagenome_FD_51088 | JGI IMG/M metagenome (IMG submission 51088) | reverse complement strand
CAGATGAATTATTTCTCTTTGTTTATTGCATGAATTTGGCATGTTTATTGTCTTATTAAGTCACTTATCGATGCATATTGATGATTCGCCGAAAAATATTGTCAGAAGCAACTTCCTGCATTTACATTTGTCCTTGTTTGTGAAACAAGCAGAGCTTAACCTTAAAAATTATTGAATTCAGTATGAGAAAAATATTATGCCTGGCATTTTTGATCCTGATATTTATGCCAGCCCGGGCCCAGAAAANATATACTGTCAGCGGACATATCTCAGATCAGTCGGGTGAATTGCTGATCGGTGCCAACGTGATTGTCAGGTCTTTAAAATCAGGTGTTGTATCTAATGCCTACGGTTTTTATTCTTTGACTATACCTGAAGGTGAATACGAATTACTGTTTAGCTATATCAGCTGCAAGAATAAANCACTCAGCATTAAGCTTGATAAAGACATCTCCATTAACGTCGATTTGGAAGATGCNGCAAGGGAAATAGGGGAAGTAGTAATAAGTGCAGAACGTAAAGATGCCAATATTCGTAGCATTGAAGCCAGTGTTACCAGGTTACAGGCCTCTGACATTAAAAAAATATCTGTTCTTATGGGTGAAGCCGATATAATTAAATCTATACAGCTGTTACCGGGCGTGCAAACAAGCTCTGAAGGATCGAGCGGGTTTTATGTAAGAGGTGGTAATGCCGATCAGAATCTCATTCTGCTCGATGAAGCCGTAGTTTATAATCCTTCACATTTGTTTGGCTTTTTCTCTGTTTTCAATGGCGATGCGATAAAAAATGTGGAATTGCAAAAGGGAGGTATTTCAGCTGAGTATGGAGGAAGGCTCTCCTCGGTCCTTGATGTGAGAATGAAAGAAGGTAATACGAAAAAAATATCGGGTGAAGGAGGTGTCGGATCTATATCAAGCCGTTTTACTATAGATGGCCCTATTATAAAAGATAAAGTTTCTTTTATGCTTTCAGGGCGCCGAACTTATTTTGATCTGTTCTTTCCATTCTTAAAAGATTCGGTAGTCAAAAAAAGCACAGTTAATTTCTACGATCTGAATGCNAAAATTACTTATAACATTAATGAGAAGAACCGTTTGTTTGTATCGGGATATTTTGGCAAGGATGTAAACAAGTTCGGCAGTTTGTTTGCAATAAACTATGGTAATGCTACAGCTACAATCCGATGGAACCACACCTATGGGGGGAAATTGTTCTCAAATCTCACCTTTATAAATAGCAATTATGCCTATAATCTGGGAGTCCCGGCCGGCAGTCAGAGTTTTAGCTGGCTGTCCAATATCGTTGACTACAGCNTAAGAAATGACTATACCTATTTTCTCAATCCTTCCAATACCTTAAAGTTTGGTTTTCTGACCACATTTCATAAGCTGAGACCGGGAAGAATGGGTGAAGAGAGCAAAAACAGTTTTTTTTCCAATATTAAAATACCTGATACTCATGGAATTGAGTCAGCAATTTTTCTTCAGAACGAACAAAAAATCGGACCCAGACTGTCAGCAATTTACGGGCTAAGAATATCTATGTTTAATAATATAGGAAAAGGGACAATCTATAAATTTCAGCAAGGAGAAAGAGAATATTCCGTCGTTGACACACTTAATTATAAAAGCGGAGAAATCTTCAAAACCTATTGGGGCATGGAACCGCGCATTGGCTTGCGATATATGATCAATGATAAGAATTCAGTTAAGGCCAGCTACAATCGTACTCTTCAATATATGCATCTGGCGTCAAATTCAACAGCCACGTTCCCGCTTGACCTGTGGTTCATGAGCGGCCCAAATGTCAAACCGCAGAGGGCTGACCAGGTAGCTATAGGCTATTTCCGCAACTTTTTTAATAATTCCATTGAATTTTCGTTTGAGACATTTTATAAAAAAATGTATAACACCATAGATTATCGTGACCATGCACAATTGGTTGCAAATGAGCTTCTTGAAGGAGAGTTACGTATCGGAAAGTCCTATTCATACGGGGCTGAGTTTCTGCTCAGGAAACAGTCCGGCAAACTCACCGGCTGGATAAGCTATTCTTATTCAAGGGTATATAGAGTTATACCTGAAATTAATAATGGAGAGAGGTATAATCCGGCATACGACAAACCTCATAATATCTCTGTAGTTATTTCTTACGATTTGAGCCGGCNTTGGCAGCTTTCAGGTAACTGGGTATACACTTCTGCAATACCTGTGACGGTTCCAACAAGTTCATATTATTATTCGGGTATTAAATATCCGTTATATTCAGAAAGAGGAGCAGTNAGAATTCCTGGTACCGCCTACCACCGGATGGATATCTCCCTGACCTATAATTATAAAATAGGAAAACTCGATTGCAGTTCAAATATTTCAATTTATAATGTATANAACAGACATAATGCCTTTGTAGTTTACTTCAGGGACAAGAATGCAATTGCCGACGAAACCAAAAAAAGTACAACTGGAAATAGTCAGGTGGAGGTAATTAAGCTTTATTTATTTCCAGTTGTTCCGTCAATTACTCTGATTAATGTTAAGTTTTAAAACTATTGTGATGAAAAAGATACTTTTTTACCTTCTCATATCAGCTTCTTTATTTACGGCATGTGAGGAAAAAATGGATGTTGAATTTAATGAAGAAGGCGCAAAGAAATTAATTGTTGAAGGATCAATAACAACTGATACAATGCCGCATAAAGTTATACTTTCATGGTCGACAGATTTCTTTTCAAATGATTCGGCACAAATGGTCACAGANGCAAACGTAATCATAACTGATGGCACGAAAAGCTTTAAGCTGACTGAAAAAGTTCCCGGCATNTATTTTACAGATCCTTCAGTTTTTGGTGATACTGATAAAACATATTCTCTGAATATTACGCTGCAGGATGGTAGAAAATNTAGTGCGAGTGACAGGATCTTTTCCTTGCCTGTAGTTGATTCTGTGATNGTCAGAGACACAAGTTTATATATGGGTCCTGACAAAGGTGATGTTTCAGGTTATGCAATTTTATATTATGGNTTTGAGAAACCTTCTCNGGGGGACTTTTACCTCTGGAACCTATATGTAAATGATACTATTTTTAATAAATACTATTGGAATTCAACATTTACCGATGATAAGTTCGTTAATGGGAGTTATATTCACGACTTTATGGTCTACTTTGTTGAGAATAAAGACATCAAAAGAGATACAAATTCAATAATACTGGAGACCTTATCTATTTCAAAAAATTATTATAATTTCCTTCTGGATTCTAACCAGGAGACAGTTTGGAGAGGTAGTCCCTGGGATGCTCCACCCGCTAATATCAGCACCAATATTGTGAATGGCGCCGGCTTCTTTAAAGCTTCGGCTATAAAAAGAAACAAAATACTTTTAATTAAGAAAGGACAGAAAAAATTAACCAACAAGAGCGTTGATTTTCACAGATCTTCCAGTGAAAAACCAAGTTTTAGCAGGTTTCCCGGTTCCAGAATGGTTTTGAGCTTCGTTTCGTCGATCAATTTCAGCAGGTCATTCGCTTCATAGATGTTAATCTTTTTTTCTTTCATCAGAACTGCAATTTCGGCAGCTTTGTGGTAGCCAATATAAGGACTTAACGCGGTTGTTACGGAAGGGCTGTTTATTACAGCTTCATAACCTGACACATCGTGAATAAGCAATCCTGAGAACAGATTGTCCAACAGGGTAGTATTGCAAGAGTTGAGAAGATTGATGCTTTCTATCAATGAGCATCCTATAACAGGAAGATAGGCATTCAGCTCAAGTGTTCCCTGGCCGCTCAATGACGATATTAAAACATCGTTTGCATATATTTTATGAGCAGCGGACACAACAAATTCAGGTATTACAGGATTGATTTTGCCCGGCATTATTGAACTTCCTACCTGCCGGTCGGGTAATGAAAGAAGTCTTGTTCCCATCAGGTCGGAAGACAGAAGACGGAGGTCGGAAGACATTTTTTCAAGATTAACGGCATGGGCTTTCAGGGTCGCATGTATTTCNACCCATCTGTCCATATTCGATGTGGCATCCGAAAGATTTTCGCTGTGCGCAAGTGGAAGACCTGTAAGTTTCCTGAGTTCAGGAACGACTTCCATGATGAAATAACGTGGAAGAGACAGACCTGTACCGATTGCTCCACCGCCGAGATTAACCTGTTTAATCCTTTCAGTACATTTCGAAACTCTCCACCAGTCACGCGACAGAGCTTCATTATATGTGCTGAAAAGTATTCCAAATGATGAAGGAACTGCAGCCTGCATCTCGGTATAACCCGGCCGGAGTTTTTCCCTGAAGTTTTTTTCAAACTCCTCGACTCTCTGTCGGAGTATATTGATTTTTTCTTCGAGTTCCTGCAACTGCTGCATTACCGCCACAGTAAGAGCGGTGGGAATTATGTCGTTTGTTGACTGGTAAATATTTGCATCCTCAGTGGGATCTATTAAATTGTACTCTCCGCAATTATGTCCGGAATTCAATAAGGCAATATTTGTGATGATCTCATTGATATTCATGTTAATGCTGGTGCCGGCGCCGCCCTGGACTGCAGGAATAATGAAATGATCAAAATGATCCCCTGCAGCCACCTCTTTTGCAGCCTTAATGAGAGAATTCAGTATATCGTCGTTGATTTTTTTCACATTCAGATTACCGTTCAGCTTAGCCTGGGCAGCTTTGTGAAATTTCCCGTAAGTGTTATAGCAGGCAAGCTTTGTAATACCTACAGCTTTATACCATTCAAAAGGGAACTGAGAATTTCCAGGGAAATTTTCTCTGGCTCTTACCGAATGAATGCCATACAGAGCATCAGATGGTATCTGCTTTTCTCCTAAGGCATCTTTTTCTATACGGTACATAATTTGATCTTTATTTATTCATTTACCCCCAAACCCCCCAAGGGGGGCTTTAACTAAGGGTTGACTTTGCCCCCCCCTGGGGGGGATGGGGGGTAAAACCATGGGAGTTAAATATTACTTCCTGAAACCGGTTTTGCGTATGCAATAACATCGCTTCCAGTGATCTCGGTAGGGCAGAGGATAATCAACCGTTCCAGTACATTCCTGAATTCACGTATATTTCCTGTCCACTCAATATTCTGTAACTCTTTTATTGCATCCTCTCTGATTTCTTTCTTACTCATCCCGTACTCATTGCAGATCAGAGAATTAAAGTGTTCCGCCAGGATAGGGATATCATCGGCTCTTTCATTCAGGGTAGGAACGTGGATAAGAATGACACTAAGTCTGTGATAGAGATCCTCACGGAATCCATTTGTCTCGATCTCCTTTTTAATGTTTTTATTGGTTGCAGTTATTACCCTTACGTTTACATGTATATCCTTATCAGATCCGACCCGGGTTATTTTATTTTCCTGCAGCGCTCTTAGAACTTTAGCCTGGGCTGAGAGGCTCATGTCGCCGATCTCATCAAGGAAAAGAGTTCCTCCGTTTGCCTGTTCGAACTTGCCTATCCTTTGTTTAATGGCCGAAGTAAAAGATCCTTTTTCGTGTCCAAAAAGTTCACTTTCAATCAACTCTGATGGTATGGCGGCGCAGTTGACTTCTACGAATGGACCTTTGGCCCTCGGGCTTTTCTCATGAATCTGATGGGCAACCAGTTCCTTGCCGGTACCATTTGAACCTGTTATGAGTACTCTGGCTTCGGTGGGAGCCACCTTGTCGATCATGCTTTTCACCCTCTCAATGGCTTCAGACGCGCCAACTATCTCATACATCTTGCTCACCTTGTTCTTGAGAACCTGAGTCTGGGTGATAAGTTTTGATTTATCTGTTGCATTACGTATCGTTATAAGGAGCCTGTTAAGATCCAGGGGTTTTTCAAGAAAATCATATGCCCCTTTTTTTATTGATTCAACAGCAGTATCTATATTTCCGTGTCCAGAGATCATAATGACAGGTATATCGGAAGATACTTCGGTTATTTTACCTAGGACTTCAATACCGTCCATCTTGGCCATTTTGATATCGCAGAGAACAATATCATAGGCGTTTGCTGCAAAACTCTCAAGGCCTTTCGGTCCGTCTTCGGCAAGGTCTACTTCATGTTTCTCATACTCAAGAACCTCTTTGAGAGTATTCCTGATTGCCCTTTCATCGTCGATGACCAGTATTTTTGACATTTATTTCTAGTTGATGTTTTCATCACTTTATTATTAGGCTTCGGGTATCGGGCTACGGGCGTCAGGTCAGAACAATATTATTATGCTCCTGTCGCCTGCTGCCTGCCGCCTGTCGCCATTATCCGCTATATCTCAGCCACTTCCACATTTCTTTCCATGATGTTTTCTTGCCATACATCAGGATGCCTGTTCTGTAGACTTTTGCTGCCATCCATACGAATGCTGCAAATGTTACCAGCATTATTACCATTGAAACTGCTATCTGCCAGCCGGGAACACCGAATGGAATCCTGGCCATCATAACGATAGGGGATGTAAGAGGTATCATTGAACACCAGAATGAAAGCGGACTTTCGGGATTTTGCATGGTTCCCATTGCAACCATTAGTCCTAGTATAATAGGAATGGTGACGGGAAGCATGAACTGTTGTGTTTCTGTTTCATTATCCACAGCGGAGCCAATAGCCGCAAAGACTGAAGCGTAAAGCAGATATCCTGTAATAAAATAAAAGATAAAACAAACTATTATAAGTCCCCAGGGCTGATTCATGGCATTGTCGAACAATTTTGAAAATTCAGATAGTTCGGGCGATACATCAGAAGCCTTAACAGTCCCTGCAGTCTGTTGATTACCAGACATTACGTTCTGAGGCATTGATTGTGATATTTCAGTGACTTTTGTTTTAGCCAGAATTGTTGTTTTTAAAACTCCTACAATACCGACAGTCAGAAAAATCCAGATCAGGAACTGGGTAAGTCCGACAAGAGCAATACCAATTATCTTGCCCATCATCAGCTGGATTGGTTTCACGGAAGAAATGATAACCTCTACCACACGGCTTGTCTTTTCCTCGATTACGCCTCTCATTACCTGTGCGCCAAATATGAAAACCAGCATATACATCAGGAATCCAAGGATATAAGCTAATGCCATAGCAATTCCTGTGCTTGTGCCCTGTTCAACCCCGGATTCATCAAGCTTCTTCGTCTGAACTGATACATTGGTTTCGACATTTTTCATAATATCATCGAGGTTCTCGATTTTATATGAAAGAAGTTTCTGCCGTTCTATTTCTTTTTTCAACGAGCTTTCAATATGGGTCAGCAGGCCAATCGGAGGTTGTTTTTTAGAAATAATGTATGCTGCATTCGGAGTATTTACCAGTTCAGGTGAAATATAAAGTATTCCGTAATACCCATCTTTTTCAAAAGTCTTTTTCAGGTCGTCAACTCTTGTATTCTCAAGGTAAACGAACTCTGCATCCTTCGTGTTTTTTATTACGCCTTTAAACAGGCTTGAATTATCTTCAACAACAGCAATCTTTTTATGATCGCCACTCTGGTTCATCATCAGAATAGTGGGAACGGTAATAATAGCTGCCATGAGAATAGGAGCAAGAATGGTCATTATAATGAATGATTTTTTTCTTACCCTGGTAACGTATTCTCTTTTAATAATTACTGATATCTTGTTCATAATATGAATGTTACAAAATTATATAAGATTAATTACGGGCTTCAACAACTCTGATAAAAATCTCATTCATTGAAGGCAAAGCCGGGTTGAAGGAAATTATGTTTCCAGCTCCCATTACAGTCTGCAATATATCATTGGTGCTTATATCGCTTGTGGTCTTAAGTCTGATAACACTCCTGTCGTTTTCATTCTGTTGTTTCAGTATATTATAATGACTGTTTCCTTCAATTTTTACATTTCCGTTAAAAACAAGGTCATACTCATTAGCAGCCCATTTGCTTCTGATCTCATTTACACTGCCTTCAAGAATAGTCCTGGCTTTATTAATAAGAGTTATGTTATCGCATAGCTCCTCTACTGATTCCATATTATGAGTGGAAAAAATTATTGTGGCTCCTCTTTCTCTCAGGAACAGAATCTCATCTTTTACAATCTTCGTATTAAGAGGGTCGAATCCTGTAAAAGGCTCATCAAATATAAGAAGCTTAGGTTCATGGAGCACAGTTGTCACGAACTGGACTTTCTGGGCCATTCCTTTCGAAAGCTCTTCGACCTTTTTGCCCCACCAGTCGATTATATCGAGCTTTTTGAACCAGTACTTCAGTCTTCTCATGGCTTCTGCTTTAGGAAGTCCTTTGAGTTGTGCAAAATACAGAGCCTGCTCGCCTACCTTCATTTTTTTATAAAGACCTCTTTCTTCGGGAAGATAGCCGATAAGCTGTACATCAGATGGGACCAGTTTCTTACCATTCAGGAACAGTTCGCCACTGTCGGGACCGGTAATCTGATTAATTATTCTGATAAGTGTTGTTTTTCCGGCGCCATTTGGTCCCAGCAGACCATAGATACACTGTTCAGGAACAGAAATACTTACATTGTCAAGTGCCAGGGAGCTGCCATACTGTTTTGTGACATTCTTAGCTTCAAAAAGTGCCATATAATTAAATTAAGTTATTTAAAATGAAGTGTAAATATAAAAAAAAACTCCGTGAAACCCTGTGGTTCGATAGGAATCGAATATACCCAAGTCCCAGCGCCGTCCTTAAATTCTAAGGAAGGAAGCGTATTACGATCTATTTCAATAATTTCACCCTTCCCTTATTGTTTAAGGGAAGGGCAGGGTAGGGTTAAGAAAATTCGGGAGTTACTGAAATTCAGGGGTTAAATAACCTGGGGAATCTTACTCGAAATACCCCTTCATTCTTTCGAAAAAGCCCTTGTCATTTTTATCAGGATCAGGCACAAATGACTCAGAGTCTTTGAATTTTTCAAAGATCTTAAGTTCATCTTTACTGACGTGTTTTGGGATCCAGACATTTACATTAACCAGCAGGTCGCCACGGCCATATCCGTTTACCTCAGGTAATCCTTTACCCCGCAGACGGAGTATTTTACCCGGTTGAGTTCCGGGTTCAATTTTTATTTTGACATTATTATCTACTGTCGGTACCTCAACATGAGTACCTATAACAGCATCGGGGATACTTATAAACAGATTGTATATAAGGTCGTTTCCTTCTCTAATCAGTTCAGGATGATCTTCTTCGTCGATGACTACAAGCAGGTCGCCGTTTACACCGCCTCTTCTTGGAGCATTTCCTTTGCCGCCAACTGTCATCTGCATCCCTTTTCCGACTCCTGCAGGGATATTTATCTTGATAACCTCTTCTTTCTGAACAATGCCTTCACCATAACAGGTGGTGCATTTTTTTGTTATTGTCTTTCCTTCACCACCGCATGAAGGGCATACTGAGGTTGTCTGCATCTGTCCCAGCATGGTATTCGTTAACCTGGTAACGTGTCCTGAACCATGGCATGTGGAACATGTCGATAGGCTGGAGGCATCAGCAGCGCCAGTACCTCCGCATGTGTCGCATGTATCGTATTTATTGACTTTTATCTTTTTTTCCGCACCGGCAGCTATTTCCTGCAGGGTTAATTTAACTTTTACCCTGAGATTACTACCTTTATTAACTCGTCTTCCCCGCCGTCCTCCGCTGAATCCTCCGAATCCGCCAAATGCGTCACCGAAAATATCTCCAAATGATGAGAAAATGTCATCTACAGTCATTCCCTGTCCGGAGAAGCCGCCACCATTATTTCCCATACCTGCATGACCATAACGGTCGTAACGTGCCTTCTTCTCATCGTTACTGAGAACTTCATAAGCTTCAGCAGCTTCCTTGAAGTTCTCTTCGGATTTCTTATCTCCGGGATTCTTATCAGGATGAAATTTTAAAGCCTGTTTTCTGTATGCTTTTTTTATCTCCTCTTTTGTGGCTTCTTTTGATATTCCCAACACTTCATAATAATCTCTTTTTCCCATCCTTTTGATTTTTATATAATTCGGCCACTAATTCTTTTTTATCAAGTCGGATTATTCACCAACAACAACTTTTGCAAATCGCAGAACCTTATCCTGCAGATAATATCCTTTCAATACCACATCAACTACTTTTCCTTTTTTATCTGCTTCATCTACAGGAACCTTAGCAATGGCTTCATGCAGATCCACATTAAAATTGCAATTAAGCGAATCAATTTCTTTTACTCCGTTCTGTTTAAGGAACTCACCGAATTTTCCATAGATGATATTTATACCATCGCGCAGCGCCGAGCACTCATCGGATGTGTCCATATGTTTGAGTGCCCTTTCAAAATCGTCCATCAGAGGGATTATTCCCAGCAGCACGTTTTCCCCGGCATATTTGGAAATATCCATCTTCTCCCGGAGGGTCCTTTTTCTGTAATTGTCAAATTCCGCAGAAAGACGGATGTATTTGTCCTGCATCTCTGCCAGTTTTTCCTCTGTTGCCCTTCCTCCATTTCCTGCTTTGTCAGTTGGAATATCCTCCTTCTCAGGCGTTCCTGATGTCATTTCATCCGATCCGTCAGGAAGAGACTTCTCCTGATCATGTAATTCGTTTGTTACGGATTCAATAGTATTTTCTTTATTCTCAGTTGGTTTGTCAGAACCGTTATATTTCACATTCACATGATCTTTCATCTTTTTTTTCATCATCACGCACCGTATTTCAATTTATCTGAATTTAGTCAACAAAATGCCTGCCAATGGTTTCTAATTGACAAATT
>JGI20214J51088_10003266_pt1 | contig 10718 bp, 11 predicted proteins | sample WetSurMetagenome_FD_51088 | JGI IMG/M metagenome (IMG submission 51088) | reverse complement strand
CAGCTTTTTTCTGTTTAGACAGTTACCAGTTAAAACATCTTTTAAGTTATTTGAGCAGTAATTGGAAGTGGAGTGATGTGTGGGTTGGCGGAACAACGTAGTAATCAATCACAGTTTAGTTTTGAATTGGATGAATTAAGCGCAAAATTTGCAGGGATAAAAGAACCTGTGAAGAAAGGTTAGTTTGTTCTTCCAATAAAGACAAGCTAACAACTTTCTTACTTTTCTAAATAAATATTCATATGAAAGCTAACAGAAAGTATTGGATTGTGCAAAAAAGTGCGGAAAAATGCTGCGTGGTGCGGAAAGTGAAAAGTGCGGAAAATTGGGGAAAAAAATGTTTAACTAGGGACTGCAAAAATAGGTACCGTTGAGCTAAAAGGTCGAGTTCAAAAAAACAGAGCTGCCAAACAGTGAGTGGGAATTGTTGGAATTTGAATTGAATATTTACCTCGTATTTACCTCTTGCTTGCAGAATACTAAGCATTAGAAAAGACAATCAACCGTTCAAGAGGACTTAAAAATGCAATTTTGGAGAAAAAAATAGAGCTAAATACACGCCAAAAATTTATTAGTTATAGCTTTACTGCAATAGTGGTAAGGCGAAGCAAACGTGTCTCTCCAAGCAAAAATACCAAAACTCAAAGGCAACGAACTGCTTTCGATGGCATTCTACATAGTAAGCGGAGTCTTAATGCTGGCGGCATTGCCATTTGCAAATTACGCGCCACACTTGGGCTTATTAGGTATTGTGAGCCTCATTACCGCTTACAGTCTCTTCGCGAAACGGGCTTGGGCGCCTTGGCTAGTAGTGGTGCTTCTAATCGTAAATAATGTCTTCTCGATTTACACATTGGCCGCAGCAGGCTTTAGCAACCTACTCGTTGGGTTATCAATGGTTGGACTGCTAGTTTTAACTTGGCTAGTATCAATCTACCTGTTGCTGATTAAAAACCGCAGTTAAGCTCTTCCCGCAGTGCCGCGGAAAAGCCAAACCCCAACTTCCAACCCTCTATCAACGTAATTCTCGTTTTCTGCAATCTCAACAAACCCGTCAGCGCTCGCCAGCGTCGTGATTGCGCCAGACGCGCCGCCTTCCACGGGCTCCGCGATTAAGCGGCATTCACGATCAAACTCTAATTGCACCATCACAAAGGTACGGCGACTTTTGGCGCTAAACATGCGTGTGCCAGCGTATGCTTTGACTTTTTTCATGCCTGTTACTGGGCGGCCACCAAGGCGCTGCACCAATGGGCGTACAAGCAAATAAAACATCAAAAGCGCTGCTGAGGGGTGGCCTGGCAGGCTGAAGACTGGTTTGGTGTCGATGAATGCTATGGTCGTCGGTTTGCCGGGTTTCACGGCGATGCCGTTGACGACTATGCCGGGTTTGCCCAATGCGTCTACGATTTCAGCGGTGTAGTCTTTGGGGCCCACGGAGACGCCGCCTGAGGTGATTACCATGTCTGAGGAAGTCAGCGCCGTCTGCAGTATTTTTTTAAGTGCTTCCTTGTCGTCGGCTGCGACGCCGAGGTAGACGGGTTTGCCACCTGATTCCATAATGGCGGTGCAGAGGCTGTAACCGTTGGTGTCATAGATTCTACCAGGCGACAATGACTTGCCCAATTCGGTGATCTCTCCGCCTGTTGAGAGGACTGCGATGACTGGAATTTTATTCACTTTAACGCTGGTTTTGCCAAGTGCTGCGAGGACGCCAATTTCTGGCGCTCCAAGTAGCGTTCCCTTCTTGAGCACTATGGAGCCTTTTTTGATATCCGCACCCCTCGCCAACACGTTTTCTCCTGCAGCGACTTGGGTGAAGATTTGAAGTTGACTGTCTTCACGCTGCGTATCTTCCATCATGACTACGGCGTCTGCGACTTGTGGTAGCACCCCACCGGTGACGATTTCGGCAGCTTCACCTTTCGCCAATTTAAAGTTGGGTTGTTCGCCGACGCCGATTGCGCCGACCACGTTTAGCGCTACCGCTTCGTCTTCGGCGGCTCCCGCAGTGTCTTCTGCTTTGACGGCGTATCCATCCATGGTGCTACGATTAAACGGCGGAATATCCATAACTGAAATTAGGTCTTCGGCGAGGACGCGGTTGTATGATTCCAGCAGCACCGACTCCTCTGAGCCTAAATCTGCAGGTTTAAAGTGGGTTTCAATTGCGCGTTTAGCTTCTTCAAAAGTTATCAATTTCTTGTTCATTTATTGTACCTCCAAGCTTGCATACATGTATATGGGGACGGTTTCGTTTTCGCCAAGACCTTCACAATCTTCGTCGATAATTAGGTAACCATTGCTTTGAGTCATAGTGGATATAGAACCTGGACTTTTTGCGCTAATCGGGTCAGCAAAAATTTCACCACCTTTTAAATAAACGTGGACGCGGACATAGATTTTTCTTCCACAAGCACTAGCCACAGTCTTGGTTAATTTTGCTTTCACGATGGGTCTCGACTCCGTTTGTTTCATCCCAAGGATGCGACAGATTAAGGGCCTTGCAAACACTTCGAACCCAACAACCGCCGCCACAGGGTTCCCTGACAATATCAACACAGGCTTACCATCCAACACGCCGACGCCTGTAGGCATAGCAGGACGCAAAGCGATTCCGTGAACAACCACGCCTGGTTCGCCAATTTTGTTAACTGCATCTGGCACAAGATCCAACCCGCCGACGCTGGTTCCGCCACTTGTGATGACAACGTCATTGTTGTCCAATGCGGTTTTTATTTTTTGAACGATTTCGTCTATGTTGTCTTTTATTATGCCGTAGTCGGTTGTTTCTGCGCCGAGTTCCTGGCACATAGCGGCAAACATTGTTTTGTTGGCGTCGTAAATCTGGTGGGGTTGTCTTTGTGTGCCGACTTCGACGATTTCGTTGCCGGTGGCGACTATGCCGATTTTTGGTTTCGCTGCAACTTTTAGTTGAGTATATCCGAATGCTGCTGCTATTCCCAAATGGTATGGAGTGAGCCGTGTGCTTGCTGTGGCAATGAGAGTGCCTTTTTTGGTGTCTTCACCCACTTTGGAAACGTTTTTTCCAGCGACAAGTCGCACGTAAGCTTCAATCGTCGTGTCTTTTTTCTTTGTGTCCTCAATAATGATGACGGTGTCTGCGCCTTTGGGGATGGGGTTGCCTGTCCAAATCTGGCGTGCCTGTCCCGCTTGGACTTCGGCGTTTTCGGTTAATTGGAGAATTGTGGGTTTGGATTCCGATGCGCTCTCAAGGTTAATTGCGCGGACTGCGAAGCCGTCCATTGCGGATTTGTCAAAACGCGGCAGCGACTCAGGAGCAATTAAATCCTCCGCCAAAACCCTGTATAGCGCCAGCTCAAGCGGCACCGATTCAGCCTTCGGCTTACCGATTTTAAGCGCCCCAAACCATGCTTTAAGCGCGTCGTCAACCAATGTCAATGTTTGGAATCCTTGAGGTTTCACCAAAACGGCCACCACAACCCAACCAGACAGGANTTAACTTAAAAAACATGTCGAACAACAAGCACAAACCCAAATGCTGCAGCTCCACCTACCTATCTTCCTCTAAGAAGGCAGACTGCTCTGTTGATTTTCAATAGTGGCTGTAGGCCATGAAGGTTAAACGACTTTACCCAGCCCAAGGACCATACGATTTGCCGCTATAACCTCAGAGAATCCCTGCGAGGTTGCTACAAAGTTGCGGCGAAAAATGCTGCCTTTATGCGCAATTGGTATTTATAGACTAATCAACCATACTCTGCAAGTGTTTTCGAGGAGGGGTAGAGACAAACGTTGATTCAAAACAGCGCCATAACCGTTCTAGAGATACTGAAGGACACGCTTGACGCCCCCAGCATGGTGAAAGTCAAGGATGACCCCTACGAAACGCTTGTCATCACGATTATTTCGCAGAACACCGCTGACACCAACACGGAGCGGGCGTTTGGGCAACTGAAAAAACGCTTCAAAATCACACCGCAGGCGCTTGCAGAGGCACCGCTAGCCGAAATTGAGGAGTGCATTAAGGTCGGCGGACTCTACAAAAACAAAGCTNAAACAATCCAAACCGCCTCAAAAACGATCCTCGAAAAATTCCAGGGCAGCCTAAACCCAATATTATCGTTAACCACCGAGGAAGCGAGGAAAACCCTCATGGAAATGCCCGGCGTCGGACCCAAAACGGCGGATGTTGTGCTGCTTTTCTCAGCAAACCAACCCACGATCCCCGTTGACACCCATGTTAATCGCGTTTCAAAACGGCTTGGATTATCACCGCAAGACGGCGACTACGAAGCTGTGCGGGTAAGCCTACAATCAAAGTTTGAGGTCAAAGACTACTTGGCTGTACATTTGATGCTTATTGCGTTGGGACGCAAATTTTGTAAAGCTCACTCCCCACACTGCAACATGTGCCCAGTCAAAGATTGTTGCCCATCAAACAGTAAGGTGACCCAGCATGGTTGACCTGCCTAAAAAAGTGGCGGAATACTTTCCCTACAAAGCNGTACGCCCCAACCAAGACGGTTTCATAAAAACCGTCTACGAAGCCGTAGACAATCGGCAATCCGTGCTCATCGAAGGCAGCAATGGACTGGGAAAAACCATCTCCGCCCTGTCGGCATGCCTTCCTATCGCGATGGAGCGAAACCTCAAAATCCTCTACGTAGCTCGCACTCACCGCCAACACGACCGCGTGATAGAGGAGCTGCGCGAAATCTACAAGCACCACCCAATCTCTGGTGTATCAATCCGCGGACGAAACGAGATGTGCCTCAACGTTTTCGCATCGAAAGGCGCATTCGACTCCAAGTCGCTAATGGAAGTCTGCGAACTGCTCAAAGCGAAAAGCCGCTGCCCCTTCTACACCAACGTAGACGAACGCACATACGATTACCTGCAACTCGCCCAGCAGGTGGCCAGTCGGCCCTACATGGGTTCGGAGATTTTGCGTATCTGCAAAAAGAAAGAAATTTGTCCCTATGAACTCATCAAAAACGCCGTACCCGAAGCCCGAGTCATCGCATTAAGCTACCTCTATGTTTTTGATCCCCAAATCCGCTCGGCTTTTCTTAAAAACCTCGAAACGGACTTACATAAAATCATCCTCATCGTAGACGAAGCTCACAACCTCCCCGAAACCGCAGTGGATATCTCCAGCAACCAGTTGACCCTATTTGTGCTGAAGCTAGCCGAGCAAGAAGCCAACCACTTCGGTAACAAAGACATCGAAGACTTTCTGCATATTTTCCGTGACGAAATCGACCGCTTAACAGAGAATATTAGCCGCGAAGAAATCATTGCCCCCGACAAAGTACTAACCATAATCGAGAAACAGTGCGGTATTAGCAACCCGAAACAGTTTTTTGAACGGTTACGTGAGCAGGGCGCGGCAATCAAAAAAGCCCTGTTGGCTGAGGGAAAAAACCCACGGTCCTACATCTACGCCGTCAGCGAGTTTCTGCTCAAATGGCATGAAACCGTTAACGATGACTCCTACATTAACGTGGCAAGCCGCTTTTACAACAAAGACGGCAACAAAACCGCTAAACTCGAAATTGTTGCGCTTGACCCCTCCAAAGTAACGGAACCCGTGTTTTCCTCCACATATGCCAACGTCATTATGTCGGGCACATTGCAGCCGCTGGAAGCCTACGCACGCATAACAAAACTTCCCGAAAACACCATCCGCTATTTGGCGCCTTCGCCGTTTCCCAAAGAACACATTTTCTCGGCAGTGTGCTGCGGTGTAACCACATCGATGGAGAACCGTACGCCCAAAATGTATCAGACAATGATTGAACGCATTAACGAAGTCGTCAACAGCACCCCCACCAACACAGGCGTGTTTGCAGCTTCGTTCCAAGTGCTAAACGCTTTGCTCGCGGAAGGATTCGAAAACAGTCTCATCAAACCTCTTTACCACGAACAGAGCGGCATGACCTCGAAAGCCAACGAGAAACTCGTCGCTGACTTTAAAGCATGCGGGGATAAGGGTGGCGCCGTGTTTTTAGGTGTTCAGGGAGGTCGAACATCGGAGGGCGTCGATTTTCCCGGCAACCAGATGAACTCTGTCGTCGTGGTGGGTGTCCCTTACGCAGAACCAACTCCAAGGGTGCGTGCTCAAATCGATTATTACGAGAAACGCTTCCAAAACAGGGGACGGGAATATGGATATATTTTGCCTGCAATGAAAAAAGCGTCGCAGTCCTCAGGCAGACCTATCCGTACTTTAGAAGACTGGGGAGCCATCGTATTTTTGGATACGCGCTATTCAACCGCGTATTGCAAAAGCTTTCTGCCCGCATGGGTAACCAACGGCATGAAAACTATTCCGGACAAGCCGGGTCTATTGGCAGACGAAGTAAGCAAGTTTTTTATGCGGCAGGCTCAATCTGCGAGTTCTTGACTTTTCCTGTCAAGTGTGACTTTGTTAAAGACCAGTCTCACTGATGACGGCCATCCATAAGCGGACGATGCTGATGAAGGGGATGTTTTGTTCCCGTAGCTGGTTAACGATTAGAAAATACGGTTTACCCTGCATTGTTGCGACAGCAACTTTTTCTGTCATGCATCAATCCTTATGGATGATACGTTTAAGTGCAACACTCAAATAATTTAGCTTCCAGTTATTAACTTTGGCGAAGCATATGGCGCAAATAAGCACAGGCATCCCGTGCATTGATAAAGAGATCGGCGGCGGCATTAGCAATCAAAGCGTAACGTTAATCTACGGTGAACCAGACACAGGTAAATCCGCGTTGGCTATGCAATGCGCCGTTTATTGCGCCTTACAGAATCGCAAAGTGCTATTTGTCGACTGCGACAACACTTTCTACGCTAAACGCCTCAGCCAAATCGCCGGAGAGCGCTTCGACGAAGTCGCCGAACGCATAGTACTTGTGAAACCTAAAGACTTCAAGGAACAAACAGCATTTATAGACACAATACAAGACTACACTGCCAACGTCGGCTTAATCATTATAGACACTTTTACCTCGCTTTACAGTGCCAAAGCCGCTGAAACTTCAGGCAAATCGTTTTCCGCTAACCGCGAACTAAACCGCCAACTAGCCTTACTGGCTCAAACAGTGAAAATCAAAAAGGTCCCCGTTGTAATAACAAGCCAAGTCCGCAGCATCATAAGTGACCAAACCACAGGCGTAAGACCCGTCGCAACCCGGGTGCTCAAATTCTGGTCAGACAACATAATCGCACTCAAACCCACACCGTTCCCCCAAACCGTGAAAGCCATTATTGAGAAGCCTCATGTTGGCGAAGAGGAAACTGCCTGTTATGTACAAATAGAAGAAACGGGAATAAAAGATACACAATCTCCTATCTAACGGTTTGAAAATCCATGGATATCCTCTTTCTCGTTGCTCAAGCGCTGATTTTTGTTTTCCCCGCCTACTGCGCTAACGGCACCCCCGTTTTGGCAGGCGGAGGTACACGCATGGATTTCGGCAAAAACTTCATAGACGGCCGACGCATATTTGGCAATAACAAAACGTTTCGCGGCTTCTTCTTTGGCTGGGCAGTAGGCTTTTTTGTAGGTATAATGGAAGGTTTCGTTTTCGGGTTCGACAAAGTGCCCGTGCTACTGAGTGTATTGATTCCAGTAGGCGCACTCCTAGGCGACTTAACAGGTGCTTTCATAAAACGCCGCTTAGACATTGCGCCTGGCGGTTTACTGCCTGTAGTGGACCAGATTGATTTCGTCGTGGGCGCTTTAGTATTTTCCTTGCCTCTTGCGTTGACTAATTGGCAGGGATTAAGTTGGCAATTGATAGTGGTAGTGCTATTGATAACTCCGCCGATTCATTTGCTAACCAACTTCTTGGCGTACAGACTTAAACTCAAAAAGCACCCTTGGTAAAAAAGTTCGCAATAAAAAGGCGAGAGAAATTAGCGATTAAAACAAATTCTTAAGGCTAAAAAAATTAGCCTGAATATGTTTGCTTGAAGTTAATTGAGCCTTCAAGGAATAGGTATGAGAGCAATAGGAACGTGATGCCTATAATGAGGAGCATATAGGCTTGTCTTGGTTTGTACGCGCTCTTTGAACTCTGATAGATTGCTAGCAATCCAACGAAGCCCAACGCATAGAGAATCATTGAGATGAATGTGTCTGCGCCGAACTGGTTGCTGATGCCCGGTGCCAAGAACAGGATTGTATTTCCGTTATTGCCAATGTAAGCGGGTAATGGGTGGTTGATTAACGTGAATAAGCCGCCGCCGAAGAGGAAAAGTGTGTAGCCTAAAGCTAAAACTGTGATTAGGAAAGTTGTTGGCGCATTTGTTGAAGCCCTACGGAACCATCGACTCAGCGAGAATGACATATTCTCAGAGGTTTTCTTTATTTTACCTGACATCTTTGTTCTCGTCCTCAATTAGGTACTTTGCTACATCTTTAGCCCATTCTCCAGTTAATGAATTTTTCTGAATCTCACCTAGATATTGCTTCCAAACGACGTTCAATGCCTTCTGCCAAATGCTAAACTTCTCCACCAAGTTTTGATAAGCCTTCCAATGCAGCTGGCAGTAGCCATCTTTTACGTCTTCGCGACTACAGATTTTACATTTCATCAACTTTAGGCTCCTTTACTTGGGCAAGCTGGGTTGAGACACAATTTCCAAGGCTTCCTCCTCGCTAAATACACAACTACTGTTGGCGCACCACAGCTGACACAGACTCTACCCAACGGTTTTACTGTGCCCGATTGGGGAAGAGGATACGCGGTGTTGCATTTGTCTTTGAAGTAGTTTGTGCAGCCCACGAAGCGTTTGCCACTTTTTCTAGAATGCAATATTACGAGTTGTCCATCGCTGCATTTTGGGCAAGCTCCAACTGTAAGCTCATCTAACCTAGCTTTTTGGTTTGCCCTACTGAGTTGCGCGCCGATGGCGGCTTCTTGGGCTTTGAGTTCTGAGGTGACCTGCCTTAACGTTTCCGTTGCTTGCAGCAGCACTGCTTGTTTAGTTTGTTTGCCCTGCTGAATCTCACGCATTTCGTCCTCAAGGTTTTTAGTCATCTCCGGCGACACGACAGCGGGACAATACTTCGAAAGCACCTCCGCAACCTCAAAACCTAAATCGCTCACCGTAAAGCTGCCTGTGCCCGAAACGTACTTTCGGTCATGAAGAGTTTGGATGGTGGCGGCACGCGTGGCTTTTGTGCCAATTTCTTCTTTTTCCATTTTAAGCAATAAACTTCGGGGGTTGTAACGTGCGGGTGGCTTAGTAAAGTGGCTGTATAACGTTACGCGTTTTACACTTACCTTTTCTCCCTCGATTAGGGANGGTACTGCGTCGTTTTTCGGCTGCACATAAGGTTTGTAAAACTTCATCCANCCCTCCATCAGCGTCTGCTCAGCGCAAAAAATAAAGCGGTTGCCATTTATGCCGACTGTTACGTTGACGTTTTGCAGTATTGCGGGGTCGCCGAAAACCGCCAAAAACCGCTTGACGATAAGGTCAAAAATGTTATGCTCCATACTGCCAAGCGGTTTTTCTGGTAGGTTTCCAGTAGGGTAAATGGCTGGATGGGCAGGGTCGAATTTTTTGCCTTCATTGGGTTTTAATGTTGATTTGGCGAGGAGTTGGGTAGTTTGAGTAGAGTAGGTGAGGGTTTTTGAGAGCTTTTTTAAGATGTTTCTGTAGCCTATGGAGGGCGGCAGTTTTTGGCTGCTTGTGCGGGGGTACGAAATCAAGGCGTTGATGTAGAGGTGCTGCAGAACGTTTGAAGTACGCATCGGTGTAATGCGAAAGATACGATAAGCTTCGCTTTGTAGGCTGGTAAGATCAAANGGAAAAGGCGGATTTCGCGGGTACTCTTTTGTGTCAATGGCTTGGATTTGACCTTCTCTGGTTTTGCATACATCCCGAATCGTTATGGCTTCAGCAAGGGTTTCGAATGGTTTTTCGTATTCTGCGTTAAAAGCCATGTCCCCGCTTTCTATTTTTGCATTTATCGTCCAATAGGGCGTGGGCACAAAGCATTGGATGGTTTTTTCCCGTGCTTCAATAAATTTCAGGGTCGGCCCCTGTACTCTACCAGTGCTAAGCGTGGCATATTGTCCGCTGCACGTTTTCGCCGCCTGAGTCAGTGCACGCGAAAGGTTTATGCCGTAAAGCCAGTCGACTTCATGACGGGTTAACCCTGCTTCAACGAGCGAAAAATCTAGGTGAGGCAAGAGATTTGCGTAGGATTCTTGGAGTTCTTCTTTGGTAAGCGTGGAATACTTCATGCGTTTAGCAACTTCCTGTTTGCCTCCGCATGCGTACTTGAGGATTGAGTAGCCGATGATGCTGCCTTCAATGTCGTAGTCGCAGGCGTCCACAAATTCCGTGGCGTCTTCGGCTAGCTTAGATATGACATTTAGCCACACACGAATCCTTGATGCTCTGCGTTCTGCTTGATAGAGAGGCACCCATTGGTAGTCGAAAACTGGGTAATCACGCTTCTTTTGTCTGCTGGTAATACTGTACAGGTGTCCTAATGCTGGAACAACCACAATGGCGCCTTTGTTTTGGGCTTCATAGTACGGTACGCCACTGCTTGTGGCTCTTTTGGGTTTTCCCTCTAAATCTAGAGCAGTGGCTATGCGGTTTGCGGCATCAGGCTTCTCGGTTATAATCAGACAGTACTTCTGGTTCACAATCTACATTCCAGACTTACTATCCATTAAAACTTTACATTATCTTTTTTGACAACATGCCGGTTTTTACCTTAG
>JGI20214J51088_10003264_pt1 | contig 10721 bp, 12 predicted proteins | sample WetSurMetagenome_FD_51088 | JGI IMG/M metagenome (IMG submission 51088) | reverse complement strand
AAAAATGTCCCGCATTAACACGGGTAACAATCCCATCTGTTGGAATAAGGAGACAAAATTACAATAAGAGCATCCAGTACTTTAATGGTCAAGTGTATGGTGCTACATTTTCAACTGCTTACGCCCGCTATTAAGAGCAAATCCCTTAGTATTGCCCGGCAATATAAAAGCATGATTATCACCATGTATAGAGTGTACCATGGGTGATTGGCATAAGCCATTTCACAGGTTACAAGCTAAATTTTATTTCTTCTTGTTTGCCAGGTACTGCTTTTTCTTCGTATCGAAATCTCGGGCGTATTCCGCCAGCATTTCGGATACCGGAATATTGTACGGGCATCTCTCGTTGCACACCCCGCAGTTATCGCATTTAGCTACCGCAGCAAACATGTTGCTGAACCCGCCTTCGTACATGTTTTCAGCAGGGAAGGACATGGAGAGCGGCTCGTAGTCCATCACCATAGAAACAGGGATGTCCTGCGGACACGGCATGCAGGCCTCGCAATGGCGGCAGAACCGGGTGCTATAAGTCTCACGTAGCCTTTCTAACTCCTGCACGTCTTCCGGCATCATCTGGGGCATGTCCAGGACGCGAATGATCTGATCGAGCTGTTTTATCGTAGCGATACCGGGCAAGATCATCATATCAGGGTATTGCCAGAGGTATTTAATTGCCAGGGTTATATTGGGTATCCGGCCGCCGGCAAACGGTTTCATAGCGATAACACCCATATCGAATTTCCGGGCTAAACCCAGTAGATCGTCAGAGGCTTCGCACATTACGAAATTGAAGGGGTACATGATGACTTCGAACTGTCCGGTCTTCACTATCTCTTTAGCCACGTCGATTTGATGGGAAGAAATGCCGATATGCTTGATCTGCCCTGCTTTTTTAGCTTTCTGCATAACCTCAAGCGCTCCGCCCGGAGCTATTATATTTTTCAAAGTAGCTGCGTCGCTTATATTGTGAAACAGATAAAGGTCGATCGAATCTACCTTGAGACTGTCGAGGCTGTTCTTTATGGTGTCATTTATTGTCTCGCGGTCGGCAGAAGTCTTGGAACACAGGAAAGGCCGCTCCTTAATTCCTTTTAGAGCTTTGCCGATGCGCTCTTCCGAAGTCCCATAAGAATGGGCGGTGTCGATGAAGTTGATACCCAGCTCAACTGCCTTTCTTACCACCGCGATTGCATCCTGTTCCGTGTCCCGTTGAATAGGAATGCCGCCGAAACCGATGCGTGAGACCATTATGTCAGTTCTGCCTAAACGTATCTTTTCCATTTCTCTCTCCTATTTCAAGGTGGTTACAGATTTATAATAGCAGAACATAAATAACTCAAACAGTTGGCAGTATTGCTTCTTTCATAAACAATACGTGGTATTTAGCGATTTTCTATTTCAGGTCTTTTATGTCAAGCTTCTGAAAAAAACAGGTCTTATTGCCGGTGTGACAGACAGGGCCGGCCGGCCTGGCTTTAACCAGTATGGTATCGTTGTCACAGTCTTTCCACACCTCGACGGTGCGGATATAGTTTCCTGAGGTGGCCCCTTTATGCCAGAGTTCCTGGCGGCTGCGGCTGTAAAACCAGACATCGCCGCTGGTGAGAGTCTTATCGAGAGCTTCTTCGTTCATATAGCCGAGCATAAGAACTTCACCGGTATCGGCGTCCTGTACGACTGCTGGTATGAGGCCTTTTGAATCGAACTTAATATCTTTAAGCATAATATAGTTTAGAGTTTTCAGGTTCAAGTTTCAAGTAATGATGTAGAAAGTTTAAAGTAGAAGGTTAAAAGTGGAATAGATTACTCGAACTTATTTACTGCTGCCAGTGCCTGTTTAAGATTGATGTTCCCCGTGTACAGAGCTCTGCCGACTATAGCTCCCTCGGCGCCGAGTTTGTCCAATATACGGAGATGGGTGAGCGATGTGATGCCGCCCGAGGCGATTACCGGCAACCGTAAATTCTCAATGAGCTCGAAGGTCTGAGTAAAATTGGGTTCGGTCAGGGTACCGTCGCGGCTGATATCCGTGAAGATAAAGCGTTTGACCCCCAATCCCGCCAGATATTTTGCGTAGTCAATGACTTTCAACTCGGTCTGCTGTTGCCAGCCGCGGATAGCGATCTGTCCGTCCCGTACATCGATTCCTGCCACGATTATTTCGCCGAAACGGTGACATGCTTCCTCCACCAGTTTAGGATTTTCTACCGCAGCTGTCCCCAGTATAATGCGGTCGACATTAATCTTCAGTAAAAGCTCGATTGCTTCCATACTCCGGATTCCGCCACCCACCTCTATGGGAGAGACGGCAGCGATCTGCTTAATCATTTCGATGTTAACCGGGCTTCCGTTAGCAGCTCCGTCCAGGTCGACAACGTGAAGCCGGGATGCTCCCAATGAATGCCATTTGAAGGCAACATCCAGCGGGTCATCGGAAAACCGTGTTACTTTTGAGTAGTCGCCCTGATAGAGGCGGACACATTTACCGCCCTTGATATCGATAGCAGGTATAATTTCGATGGGATGACCTCCGATTGTAAAATTCTAAGCACTAGTATCTAATTCTAATTATTACTGGATTCCCAATCAAGTCCCGATTCACCCCGGATTCATGCGGGATGGCGATAAAGTCGCTCATTGGGAATGACGTTGTACTTAAAACTTCGAAAACAAGAGAGGGGCTTCGAACCCCTCTCTTTTATTAGTGATTATTCTAGCACATACAGGTCATGGACTATAAATTGATATTGGAATACTTGCGCCAGGGACGTGAGTTGAATGCCTTGTTATTCTTGTTTTTGTCCTGAAGAATATCCAGTGCCCGGCTCAACATTTTACGGGTGTCCGAGGGCATGATAATGTCATCGGAATAGCCGCGCTCGGCACTCGGGAACGGGTTTTCATAGAGGGTGCTGTATTCACTAATCCGCTTCGCCTTCGTTTCCGCCGGATTGGCAGCAGTCTTAATTTCCTTGGCAAAAATGACGCTGGCGGCAGTTTCTGCACCAACAATGGTGATCTGGGCTGTTGGCCAGGCATAAGCTATATCCGCACCGATAGATTTATCCAGCATTCCGTAATGAGCACCGGCATAGGACTTGCGCATGAGGACCGTAATTAGCGGGACCGTCGCGTCCGCCCAGGCGTAAAGCATCTTGGCTCCATGTCGTAAGATACCTTTCCAGTCCTGGTCGGAACCGATCAAATAGCCCGGAGCGTCTTGCAGGCTGATGAGAGGAATATTGAACAGGTCGCAGAAGCGGATAAAGCGGGCTCCCTTATCCGAAGCATTAATATCTATGACACCGCCCGCCCAGGCAGGCTGGCTGGCGACGATGCCCACGGAACGACCGCCGATGCGGGCGAAGCCGATGATCATGTTCTTGGCGTAGTTCTCCATGACTTCGAAGAAATAGCCGTCATCGACTATTTTCTTAATGACTACCTTCATATCGAAAGGAGCTGAAGGCTCATCGGGCAGGAAAGTATCTAATTCCGGGATCAAGCGTTCGGGGTCATCTTTACAGTTAAGGCGTGGTGCCTCGCTGGTATTGTTGTCCGGCATGAAGGACAGTAAAGTTTTACATTTGTCCAGGGCATCCCTGTCGTCTTCCGCGACGATGTGCGTGCAGCCGGACTTAATGGCATGAGCACGCCAGCCGGAAAGAGATTCCAGACTTATGTCTTCCCCNAGCTGTGTTTTTACAAAGGCAGGTCCGGCGATTCCCATGAAGCCGGTCTTTTTACATTGAATAAGGAAATCCTGCATAACCGGGTGGTAGGCCTGGCCGCCCAGGCAGGGACCGAGTAAAATGGCGATTTGAGGAACGACACCTGAGGCTAGAATTTGCGACCGGAACAACCAGCCGTAGGCTTCCAGGGTGTCCATGCCTTCCTGAAGACGGGCACCGCCGGAATCGTTCATGCTGATAAACGGCCAGCCTTTCTCTTTAGCGAACTCCATTGCCCGGCTGAATTTGCGACCGTGGTATTCGCCAAATGTGCCTGCCATGGCTGTATAATCTTCGGCGGCTACGACAACATTGCGTCCATTTACTTTGCCATATCCGGTAACGACGCCTTCAGCTGGGATCTCTCGTTTGTCCAGACCGAAGTTCGTGGTTCGGTGTTTAACAAACATACCGATTTCGGTAAAAGTGCCGGGATCGAAGAAATATTCAACTCTTTCCCGTACCGACCATTTCCCTTCCTGGTGCTGTTTCTCAACGGCTTCCGGGCCGCCCATTTGCAGAATCTTCTCCTTGCGGCGTTTGTACTCCTGAATTCTTTCAGCAGGTTTTGGCATTATGATCATTCCCCCTTTTTCTGTACTTGAACATATTCAACTGGCTGTAACGTCAGTGAACAAACGCTTTAGCCCTGGTAAGCTAAAGAATTGCGTCCACATTATACCACTGTCCACGTCTCGGAACAATGGTATTTCGGTACAATTAATACGTATATCTTATGATAGCGGTATACAAAAACAAGCCTTTTTATTGTAATATGTGCGCTATGCTATCATGGACTTAAGTCTGAAAAGGAGAGGATGAGCATGAATATTGAACATGTAACAGGGAAGAATGCCGGGAAGGTTATGTTGTATGCATTGAGCACCTGTGGTTGGTGCCGGAAAACCAAACAATTGCTCGGCGATATGGGTATCGCTTTTGATTTTGTGGATGTGGACCTTTTACATGGCAAGGAAAGAGAGGAGACCATGGAAGCTGTTAAAAGATGGAACCCCGCCTGCAGTTTTCCTACTCTGGTTATTAATGAAAATAAATGTATTGTCGGGTTCGACGAGACCAGTATCAGGAAAGAGATAAAGGTATGAATGATATCGCAGGAAATGAAATCGACCGCCTTTATGAGCGGCTAAAAAAAGAAGCTGAAGCGGGCGGCTATCACCTGAATCCTGATATTGAGTTTACCAAATCGCTTATCGCAGGAATTTTAACCAATGAAAAAAGGTATGGTTACTGGAACTGTCCCTGCCGCCTTGCTTCTGGGGATAAGGAGGCAGACCTGGACATTATCTGTCCGTGCGATTACCGTGATTCCGACCTTCTCGATTATGGTGCCTGTTATTGTGCTCTATACGTTTCTGGGCCTGTCCTGAGAGGCGAACAGCCGGTCCGCTCCATTCCGGAAAGACGTCCGCCACCGGAAGAACTCATGAAAAAGGTGGAGGTTACTAATGTTGGTCGTCCGGGCAATTTACCGCTTCCGGTTTGGAGGTGCAAGGTTTGCGGGTATTTATGTGCCCGTGATAAACCGCCGGAAGTCTGCCCGATATGCAAGGCAAAACAGGAACGGTTTGAGAGGTTCATGTAAGAAGAGCGAGTTAACGGTCCGGAATTTGCTAAAACGTTTTTATCAAGGCAGTTCGTATTTCGCTTACCCTAGCTTGTCCTTCAGCAGAAGGAAGCCTGTCGAAGGGCAAACGAAATTTATATTGTCTGATTGTTGCGGTACTTACGATCCCGGTTTGAGGACTTCCTCGATATTAGCGACGATCTTTTCATTTTCCTCCGGTGTTAAAAGCTGGCCGGTTTCCAGCCGCTTGAAGAGCTCGTCGAGTTCGCCATTCTCGTTGCGTGCCCGGCTGATTTTCGCTTCCTGGGCGGAAATAATTTTATCAAGATCGGCAAAATCCAATCCGAGATCGAAACTTTTATCCAGAAATTCAAGAATTTTTAGCCAGCCACGCGGGTCATCAACCCCGGCTAAATAAAACGGGACCGGTATCCAGAAACCGGCGCCGGGAATACCCCTTTTCTTCGCGATCCACATAAGAAACGAATTCATCGTTGGCCGCTGCCCTTCGGGTGTTTCATAGTCCATGCTGGTATCGATTTCATCCCCTTGAATAAGCTTCTTGACCCCAGCCGCACTAACCACTGCCGATATTTGCCTTGGAGTTGTATGAGAATTCAATGTGACCATTCCACCCAGGAAATAGATTTGCTGCAGACGGCAATGATACGAAGCCATGTCGATAACCGTATTTAAAAATTTATACCAATCACCGGAAGGTGAAGAGCTCAGGAATAGCAATAGCTGCTTTTCCGGACAGTAATACAATTTGCTTTCCGGGAATTGTGCCACATCATCGGATATCAATATGTTATTCATCGGAAAGTAGCCGGCAGGCTCTATCTCTGCCAGCAAACGGCAGTTCACCTTGTCCTTGAGATAGTTTAACGAACCATAACCTGTATTGCCGGAGTCCTCATACCATCCGACGATCAGGGATGCACATTCAAATTTAACGTCATCATGTAGCTTGAACGAGATTTCGCTCAAATTTATTCTCCCTTGGGCTCCTGGCCGAATAACTTATCGATATCTTCGAGGATTTTCTTCTTGTCTTCTTCTGTTATCGGGCGGGCTGCCGGTTTAGCCGGAATAATGCTCTTCAATTTGTCTATTTGCTCACGTACTTCGGGTGGAAAGTTGGCAAACAGTTGTTCGGTTTCTTCTTCAGTTCGGGTGACGAGTTCGTCCATCTCTCTCAGATCGATCTCAAAACCTAATACCTGTCCAAATACTTCCAATACAGCCCGGGTCGCCTTCGGGTAAGGCAGCGGGAATCCCTGCAAATATACCGGTATCTCGCCCATCAAACAAATAGCGTCGATGCCACGCTGGCGGGCAACTCCCAGGGTCAGCCCGTTCAGACCGGTGATGCTGCCCTGTCCCTGCCTTTCCTCGATTTCAGACATTATCACCGTATTTTTGTATCTTTTAATCTCATCGATCAAGCTGCGCGAGTTCGGCACAGCCCATACACGTGGATCGTGGGTGTGATGTATTGCGGAAACAGCAGCACCTGAGGTATAAATGCGGCGGCAGCCGAATTTTTCGGCGACATCTATTACCATGCTGGCCATTTTAAAGGCCTTGGTACCCTCAGCGTACGCCCGGCCGCCTTCTGCTGGCTGCTCATCTCCGATAAAGAAGATGATGTCTCTTTCCTTAAGGCGTTTATAATAAAACCGGCTGGTGGGGAATTCGAGGTCTCGTAGCTCTCCGTTATGAATAACCACCTTTTTCGGATAAAAGAACTCCATCGGCTCGATTTCACCCAGCTCTTCGGTTTGCAGTTGGTCGTTCAGGGTTTCTACGGCCAATAGGCCGATGTTTGCTATGCCCGGCCAGCTGGCAACCAGTATCGGGTTTTCTAATTGCGGTTCTCGAAAATAAGTTATACCCACTTTATCAATTCAAACCTCAAATTGCTCCCGATTACGCCCGATAAGTCGGGATATATGCGGGATGCAAGCAATATCTCAAATCGAAGTTTTTTCCTCTTCGTTCCCTTCTCCGGCGGCCTGAGCGGCAGCTTTTTCCGCTTCCGCCTCCTGCTCACGCGTCCATTTTTTCAATTCATCCAGAGCCGGAGGTGATACATAGAATACCTGGATGTCGGCCGGAAACTGTATCTGGTGACCTTCTCGCATTATCAGAATGCCGATGCCGTCAACCGGCAATGCTTCGTTAATTTTTTTTGCGATGGTCTCATTTCTCAGTTTTACCGACTTATTATAGGCCTCGTAAACATAGGTAAAAACCGGCTGGCTCTGTAACCCGATACTCAAACACCGTCCCCAATCAATAAATTCGAGGAGTATTGCTGCATCCTCAATCGGATGGATTTTAGCGCCGGCATCAATACGCTTTTGGACAATCTTAAGGCTGTCCTGACAGATCGCTGAGATCATCTTTTTACCTTCATCACCACTGCCCGGTACCATCTCATGGAAAACACAGGTAACCCTGCCTAATTTCTCTTCCAGGTTTAGCAATTGCGACTCAACCTGTTCCCAGTATTTGCCTATTTTCAGGTCCAGTTCAATTTCGGATTCGCCTGCGGATGAAATCAATGGTATGAAGTAGAGTTTGCGTCCCTTTTTAAATCCCTCTACGGAAGGCAGCTCTATTTTACCTAACTCTTCTGTCATTCACAGTACCTCACCAATCTCAATTTCTAGTCGATGAATGCAAAGGAACCCTTTATAGTTTATCATTATTAGGATGATGGAGAAAACAAACAGACCATCCTGTACGTATTTGTAGATTGTTGATTACTAATGCCTAGAACCGTTGATTTTTCTTGAACACTTTCCGTATTTCGGGGTACAACTTCCTGCCCAGTTTAGCCACGGCTTCGTATCGCTGGTTGTTTAATTCCCGCTGGTGTTCTTCGAACTCGCTGATAGTATAGAGTCTTTCCGGATGTACATAGATATCATCAACCACCCGGATAGCTTTAGGTACCATGAAACCNGTAGGAGAATCCACCCAGTCTTCCAGGCCGCCCCTCACCAGTGAATCTAGAATGCCCATGGTGAACTCAAGACGGATGTCTTTCCAGTGTTCTCCTTCTCCTACCCAGCCCGTATTCAGTAAATAGAAATTGAGGTGTGGCAGACCTTTTACTATTTTATAAAAAGTATTCGCATGGTCGCCAAGGTCACCGGCTACGAAAGGATCATAAAAGAACTCGCTGCGTATCTTACCTGCCTGTGTCGGGTCGCCGGCGGAAGATTCCATTGCTTGTCCCATTATCATCAACGCCGTCGCCTGTTCGGCAGTCAGCTTGGATATTGCCGGGATCAGCGGGCCGCGGGTAATAAGCACCAGGTGGTTCACACTCTCCACGTCGATATACTGGCTGGCATGCATGAAAAATTTGCGGGGAATGACCGCACGGCCGTTGGAAGTCCTTTCGAAATTGTAGAAATCAAAATCGCCGTCTTCTGCCAGGTAGACATTCTCGCAGACGGTTTCCGGCCGCAGCAAACCGTAATATATTTCGACCTGCTCGCCGGGATTGACTCCCTCGGTTTTAACGAAGATACCGCCCGCCTCGAACCCGTGGAATGAGCCGTCCGGCATCAGTGTACCGCCGTCATCCTGGATTAACCATGACTTCTCTTTACCTTTCCGTGCCAGGATTTTGCAGCTGGTAGTGGTCTTGCCGTTGGCACTCAGGGCTACGAATAACGAACGTACTGTCCGGTAATCGCCGTGTACCGATTGCAGATAGTCTTCCCGGCAGCCGGCATGAAGGAAAATCCCGCCCCGCTGTGTTTTGGCGACCCAGTCTTCCGCCGCGAAAACACCCTTCTTGTACTCGCCGATGTAGTTGCCGTTGCGTATGATTTTCACGAACCGGCCGTCATTGAGCATAGCCAGGCGGATGGTAATGTCCTTTTGGGGGAGTGGTTTGCTTTTATTCGATTCAAAGGCTTCGTCCGCAAAGAAAATGATCTGGTAAGTCGGTTTTTTGATCTCTGTTGAAGGTTCGAGGAAAAGATTGCCGCCGCCATATGCAATATGGGCAAAACGTTCCGGTATGATCAGTCTGACTGTAGTGCCGGTGTCGCCGTTACCAACGATACGGTCGAGGGAAATAAGAGGTTCTTTTGCCAGAGCGGCTTCACATTGGGCCAGGAGCTGTACCTCGTCCTTACCGAACAGGTTATCGACACTATTTTTAGTAAACATAGCCGAGCGGGATGTAGGGTCACTTTCNGCAACAAAACTNCCGTATCTGGTTTGCCGGCAGCCGGGCTCTTTTCCCAGCAATTCCCGCAAAACTGACTCCGGNGGATTATCTTTCAAACGNCCTTCGGCCCTGGCCTTTGTTCTGATTTTATCCGCTGTCTTTACGAATTGTTCAACATCAAATGTACCCATATTTTCCCCCGCTTACTCCAGTCATGCTTTCCTATCAAATTTAATTTTAATCATACCCCCATTTCATAATTATATCCACCCTTAATAATGCTGCTGTATCGCGGATTCAACTGGTTCTGCGTTATAGCGTTCTGCTAACACATTTGAATACATTAAAAATCCCTTTTATTCCCCTTCCTGATTCACTTCGCTCATACGGGATGGATTTCCAGAGGGGGAGAGTCCATGTCCCTCCCTTTGGAAAAGGGAGGTCAGGAGGGATTTTATCGTTTCGAGTAATTCTTACGTCATTAAGTTATTGACTTTGTTCTGAATAATCATGTACTATATGTATGTATGCAATAATATGCATATATAAGAGTTGAGGTGATTTATGAAAGAGCTACTTAAAACTATGAAGGTGTTATCCGACGAAACGAGGATACGCATTTTAAGTTTGATCCTGGGAAAAGAATGCTGTGTCTGTGAGGTAATGCAGGCTCTTGAAATTTCCCAATCCAAAGCCTCACGCGGGTTGACTGCTTTGTATGACGTCGGATTATTAAAAATGAAGAAGAGCGGTCTCTGGTCTCTGTATTCCCTGGATAACGAAGGCATCNGGGATTATCAGTCTTTTCTGGTAGAAGCAGTGAAAAAGGTATTGAAGGACAATGAAGTTGTGCTTTTGGATAGGGAACGCTTGAAGACAGCCAGACGGGTCGGTACTGGGTGTACTGGTAAAACTTGCCAAACAGAAGTAGCTGAGGCATAGTTCAAAATACTCAATTTTATGAATCTTCCAAATGTAGTATTAAATTATTTGTGATTTTTCATCAGTTATAATTGCTCATAAGCGAATAAGGAAATATGGAAATAGTAAGTAATTTGTTTTGGGGCGGGGTAAATGGGCTCTTAAGCTATCTGTCAGCCCATGTTATAACTTGCCTGGTGCCGGCATTATTCATTGCTGGAGCTATCGCGGCATTTGTGTCACAGGCGGCTATCCTGAAATATTTCGGCCCCCAGGCGAAGAA
>JGI20214J51088_10003263_pt1 | contig 10722 bp, 6 predicted proteins | sample WetSurMetagenome_FD_51088 | JGI IMG/M metagenome (IMG submission 51088) | reverse complement strand
AGGAGTGTGGTGGATTTTCATCGACCACAAAGGCAAGCGGAAGGCAAAAAGAGTTGGTAGCGAAGAGGCCGCTCGAAAGGCAGCAAAGCTGATAGAGGCCAAGCTGACCCTGGGTGATGTGGGTGTTGCCGACCGGGAGAAGCCGAAAGCACCCGCGTTCAAGGAATACGCGGAACTGTGGCTGACGGGGTATGTCAAAAGACTTCGGCGGGAAACCACGTTCGAGCGTTATGCCGGTATCTTGCGTCAGCATGTCTATCCCGTTCTCGGTAGGCTTTCCATTGACGAAATCGCCAGAAAGGATGTGCGGGACCTGCTGTTGAGCCTCTACAACAAAGGGTTATCGAAGGGCACTGTGTGCTTGACCAGGGATGTTTTGAGCGGGCCTTTTGCACATGCGATAGATGATGAGATTATCGAGAATAATCCCGTACAGGGAGTGGTGAAACGCTTACAACTCACCAGAAATAAGACCTCGGAGATCGAACCCTTGACGAGGGCAGAGGTGCAGGTATTCCTGGAAACATGCCAGGAGTTTCGGCCCGACTATTACGCTTTCTTCCTGACGGCATCCCGAACTGGCTTGAGGCTCGGTGAATTGCTGGCGCTGCAATGGGGCGACCTGGACTGGAACAGCAAGTTTATCCGTGTCAACAAGAGCTTCAAACGTGGAAGGATAACCCCGACCAAGACAGGCAAAGGGCGCCGAGTGGATATGTCCGACCAACTTTGTGGTGCTTTGAAGGGATTACAGACTCAGAGAAGACGTGATGCGCTGCAGCGTGGCGCTGCTGTCACTCCTTTCCTGTTTTTCGAGAAGAATGGACAACCTCTCTCACAGAATACCATCAGGGGCGTTTTCAAAAGGATTCTCTCGAAAGCCGGGCTGCGAGAGATCAGGATTCACGATATCCGGCACAGTTTCGCGAGTCTGCTCCTAAGTGACGGTCAGAGTCCCGTCTATGTGAAAGAGCAGCTTGGACATTCAAGCATCCAGATGACAGTGGACATTTACGGACACCTGATCCCAAGCAGCAACCGAGAAGCAGTAAATCGACTGGACGAAACGCAACCATCCGCAACCTATCCGCAACCACTCCAAAAGCAAAAGGCGTAACCAGTTAAGATTACGCCTCTTCCCTTATGGGTGGTGCCGAAGGCCGGACTCGAACCGGCACGGGTCGCCCCGCCACCCCCTCAAGATGGTGTGTCTACCAAATTCCACCACTTCGGCACAGGTCATTTTTTATCGTAAAAGGCGTCTGCCTGGCAAGCTCAATCTGGGCTCGTTTATTGCTTTTTGGCACCCGCCGGCGCTTTCTCATGCTGCCTTTGTTCGGCCTTGGCAGGAGGCGCGGCTTTCTTTTCCTCCTTCACCGGTTCCTGAGTCTTCACGGGTTCTTGGGCCTGGGTGGCGGTGGCCTGGGGCGCTGCGGTCGCCGGACTCGTTTCCGTCTTCGGCGGCGTCACCGGCACCGCCGATGGTTGGGGAGCCGGCTGAATGGGCTTGGCATCAGGGAGCATGGGCGCTGCTTCCGTCTTCTCGATCGGGACATCTTCCATGACCGATTTGGTCCGCGGACCCGCAGACAGATAGGTCAGGCCAAGGCAGGTGATCATAAAGACAATCGCCGCTCCCGTGGTCAGCTTGCTGAGAAAGGTGGCGCCGCCCGAGCCGCCGAAAAGCGTCTGAGACGCTCCTCCAAAGGCGGCACCCATTTCCGCTCCCTTTCCGGTCTGCAACAACACGATCAGAATGAGAGCCATGCAGGCCAGGACGTGAAAGACAACCGTTATCGTGTACATCAGCTAAATCGTTTCTCCAGGAGTTTGATATTGGACAATGCGTTTGAAGGATTCCACTTCCAGACTCGCACCGCCCACCAGCATGCCGTCAATGTCGGGTTTCCCCATGAGGCTGTCAACATTGTCCGGTTTAACCGAGCCACCATATATTATCCTGATCTTCTTTGCAACCATTTTGTCCCATAGTGAGCCATAACGTTCCCTGATGAAGGCATGAACTTCCTGTGCCTGTTCGGGAGTGGCTGTCTTGCCGGTGCCGATGGCCCATACCGGCTCGTAGGCAATGGCAAGCTGCCCGGCTTGTTCCGCAGACAGTCCATCGAGCGCCCGGTCCAACTGCCTCCCGATCACCTCAAAGGTGCTGCCGCTCTCACGCTCTTCGAGTACTTCCCCCACACAGAGAATCGACAGGATTCCGTGACGGAATACTGCAGTCAGTTTCTTCCGGATGGCTTCATCGGTCTCTCCGAAAAGCTGCCGCCTTTCCGAGTGTCCTAAAATCACATAATCACAGCCTACGTCCTGGAGCATGGCGACGGAGATTTCGCCGGTGAAGGCGCCCTTCTCTTCTCCATGGCAATTCTGGGCGGCAAGTTTAAACTCGGGGCGCCAGACGGCATTCCGGACCGCGGCGAGGGCCGTGTAAGGAGGACCAATCACCACCTCGCGATCCTCGTAGTGCCCGACCCCCCTCTGCAATGATTCGGTAAAGGAAACCGCCTCTGCAAGCGTCTTGTGCATCTTCCAATTGGCGGCGATGAGCGATTTTTTCTGAACCATTAATATCCCCTTAATTTCGCTGTGAGCATTCTTCCAAAGCGGCAATGCCCGGCAAAGTTTTCCCTTCAAGCAACTCCAAAAAGGCCCCCCCACCCGTCGAAACATAGCTCACTTTTTCCGCAACACCGGCCTGTTTCACCGCCGCTGCGGAATCACCTCCACCGACCACCGTAAGGGCTTGCAGGTTGCCGAGGAACACGGCCAGGGCGAAGGTGCCCTTGTGGAAAGGAGGATACTCGAAGGCCCCCAGCGGTCCGTTCCAGATAACGGTTGGACAGCCCTTCAAGGCCGATTCGAAAACCTCAATGCTCCTGGGTCCCACATCAAGGATCTGAGTACCGGGAGGGACCGCATCCACCGAGACCAGCTGAACGTCGATCGCATCGTCGCGACTCGGAGACACCACAGCGTCGAGCGGCAGAAAGACCTTGACTCCTCGCTGACCGGCCTTTTCCAGCAGATGAGCGGCGGTCTGGAGATGGTCGTCTTCGACAAGCGAGTTGCCGACGTCCTTCCCCTGAGCCTTGAGGAAGGTGTTGGCCATGGCGCCGCCGATGATCATACAGTCCGTTCGAGGAATGAGATTTTCGAGCAAGCCAATTTTAGTTGAGATTTTTGCTCCACCGATCACCATGGCAAGCGGCCTTTTGGGGTCTTCCATGGCTTTGTGAAAGTAATCGACCTCCGTTTTCATCTGGTAGCCGGCGGCACAAACTTTCACGTAACGGATGATACCGTGAACCGAGGCATGGGCGCGGTGGGACACGGCGAAGGCATCGTTAACATAGACATCGGCCAGTTCCCCGAGTTGCCTGGAGAAGTCGTCATCATCTTTTTCTTCACCCGGATGGAAGCGCAGGTTCTCCAGCAGCAGCACCTCACCGCTCTTCAATTCCGAGACCTGTTTGCGGACTTCCTCCCCGATACAATCCGAAGCCATCAGAACAGGCTTTTCAAGAAGCCCGGAGAGATATACCGCTACCGGTCTCAGCGAATACTCTTCTGCAACTTTCCCCTTCGGCCTCCCGAGGTGCGAGGCAAGGATGACCTTGCCGCCGGCATCAATGATCTTCCTGATGCTGGGCAGGGTGGCCCGAATACGAAGGTCGTCGGTCACGTGACGCTCTTTATCGAGCGGCACGTTGTAGTCGACCCTCAAGAACACTCTTTTTCCCTCCAGTTGGACATCATCCAGAGTCTTCATGGCTAACAAAGATCCCCTCTTCAAGGCTCCTCCCAACCAGACTGAGCCTTCCCCGACATCGTTCCTAGTCGATCGACTGTCCCATCATCGTAGCCAGATCGACGACCCGGTTGGAATATCCGTACTCGTTGTCATACCAACTGAAAACCTTCACCATCCGGCCACCGATAACATTGGTGAGCTGCACGTCGACGCTTGAAGAGAAGGCCGTGTGGTTGAAATCAATGGAAACCAGGTCCTCGGTGACACATTGCAGAATGCCCTTGAGCGGCCCCTTGGCGGCCTCTTCGAACACTTTGTTGATTTCGTCCTTGGTCACGTCTCTGCCGAGGCTGCAAACGAGATCCACCAGGGAGACATTCGGTGTGGGCACGCGGATGGCAATGCCGTCGAGTTTGCCTTTCAGTTCCGGGATGACTTCCGATACCGCTTTAGCCGCGCCGGTCGTGGTGGGTATCATGGAAAGCGCTGCCGCTCGGGCGCGCCGTTTGTCTTTGTGCAGCGCATCGAGGAGGCGTTGATCCATGGTATAGGAGTGGATCGTGGTCATCAAGCCGTGTTCGATGATGAAGCGGTCATGCAGGAGGGAAGCAATGGGCGCCAGGCAGTTGGTCGTACAGGAGGCGTTGGAAACGATGTGATGCTTCCGGGGATCGTAGGTGCCGTCATTAACCCCCATCACAAAAGTTGCGTCCATGCCCTTTCCGGGCGCGGTGACGATGACTTTGCGGGCGCCGGCATTGATATGCTTCTGGCACCCATCGCGATCGGTAAAGAACCCGGTGCTCTCAAGGACCACATCCACTTTCAGCTCATGCCAGGGTGACTGAGCCGGATCCTTCACTTTCAGGCATTTGTAGGATTTACCGGCAACGATCAACTCATTTTCGGTGCCGGAAACCTCATGAGGCCAAACGCCGTGGACCGAGTCGTATTTCAGCAGGTACGCCAGCTCTGAGGGCGCCGTCAGATCATTGATGGCCACAATTTCGATGGGCGCCTTGCGATCAATAATCGCTTTGAAAAGGGTCCGACCGATACGCCCAAAACCATTGATTGCCACGTGAATTGCCATAATACTCTTCTCCTTTCAGATGGTGATTCCGTTTCTAAAGGGTAATCCCCTGCCTACATGAAGATCGCATGCAGATGTCACAAGGACGTTACGATGAGCCAACCGCGTTGGGAGCTGTGAGGTTTTTGCTCGCCTGTCCAGGAAACCATTCCCTAAAGCAGTTGGGCGACGCTGACCGTACGATCGCCCAGCATATTCGTATAGCTGCCCAACTCGTTGTCATACCAGCCATAAATCACGGCTTGCGTGATCGGGATTTCGATCGCCTTTCCCTCATAAGTCTGTTCAATCGGCACCCCCGCCTTTCTGGCAATATCCATGCTAATGCGAACCGCTGCGGTGCGGGTGTGGTTTTCATGACCTTCAATGACGGTAGCGGCTTGAGGCCGCCCGATGATGTCGGCGGAGACATTCTGCTCATCCGAATAGACCAGATACCCTTCCGGGTAATGATCCACCGCGCGCTTGTAGATGCTGTTGATTTTCTCCCGGTTGATGGGAGTGGCAAGGCTCTCATCCTGGATCATTACCGCCAAAATGATCAGCGAACCCGATGCCACCGGGACCCTTACCGATTCTGCAATGAAAGCAATCCTCTTCATTTCCGGGATGACCAGCCCCAGGGCCTTGGCGGCGCCGGTGCTGGTGAGGATAATGTTGTTGAACGCCGATCGGGTCTTTCGCAAATCGGCGGTGCCTGATTTCGGGGCGTGATCCAGCACCTGTTGGGAACTGGTGGCGGCGTGCACGGTGGTCATCGCCGCGGAGAGGATGCGGTCGGCCCCGAAATAGTCGAGAAGCGGTTTCATCATGTAGCTGAGGCAGGTCGTGGTGCAGGAGGCATTGGAGAGAATCACATGTTTCTTGGGATCGTAGTCGGCATCATTGATTCCCATAACCGTCGTGATGGCGTCAGGGGGGACGTCCTTGCTCTTGTCTTTAATCTTGAAAGGAGCAGAGACGATCACTTTTTTGGCGCCGGCAGCCAGATGACCTCGTGCGGAACCTTTCGGATCATCGGCCGGGGTGGTCGGGTCTACAAAGGCGCCCGTTGCATCCACCACCACTTCCACACCCAGATCGCGCCACCCAATGGCGATGGGGTTGCGGTGGCGCCGCAGGAAGGTCGTTTTTACCCCGTTGATGATCATGCTGCCTTCTTTTTCGTTCAGTTCCTCGATGATCCGCTTGGCCCGCGACCCGTAAAGGAAGTTGTGGAGCGTCCCGTAGGTCGAGTCTCTTTCGATGAAATGGGCAATATCCTGGATGCCGGTGCCGACTTCCCGGCCAATGTTGATGATCAACTCTGAAAAATATCGTCGCTCGACCTGGTGCCAAATCGAGAGCTTCGCGATACGTCCAAGTCCGTTAATTCCCAATTTTTTCGGCGCCATCTTCTCTTGTTCCGTCATAACACCCCTCCGCGGATCGCAGCTTCTATACAACAACGTCCACTTGCTCGGTTTCGTGATCGCCAAAATAGATTGCTCCACTGCGACCGTCAATTCCAATCGTATCACCGGTTCTTATAATTCGACCGTCAATGGTGCATTTTCTGTCTCTCTCCCAGACCCGCATCTTGCTGAAGCCCACGACACAGATCTTTTCAAGCCGGTGGGCAACAATGGCGGCATGGGACGTAGCGCCCCCTTTACCGGTCAAGATACCATCGGCAATAGAGATTTCCCGGATGTCGTCCGGCACGGTATCCGCACGAATCAGGATAATCGGACGGCGCACCTGCTCTTCGCGCAACTGCTGGATGCTTTCCAGGTCGAAGGCCACCACCCCTGACAAAGCGCCGCCGCTTACCCCGATCCCACTGCCCAGATACGCGGCATCGAGCCCGTCGCAAGGCTTGAAAACAGGATAATGGCGTATGATCCGCGCCGTCATGTTCCGCGACTGCAACACGTAAACCCCGTCTTCGCGATCGCCCTGAAAGGTGAACTCAATCTCCTGCGGAGCCCAATTGTGACCATAAACCAGATCCTTGGCAATCCCGACCAGCCGCTCATAAACTCTTGGAAAGAGCCTCTCAAGGGAACATTCCTTGCGTTCGCCTTCGCCCAGCCGCTGCTTCTCCGACAGCGGCAGTCTCTCGACCAGACCGCCCACAATATCTTCGCCCTGGTTGCCCAAGGTAAAGTCCCCCACAGGCTCGACCTGGTCTTCAGACTTCCACGGATCGTGCGTGAACATCACCCCGGCCCCCGACTGCGTATCCAGATTTCCAAAAACCATCGCCTGAATGGCCACAGCAGTGCCCCAATTCTCAGAAATCCCCATAATTTCCCGATACGTTTTGGCTTTGGGCGAGATCCATGAATCGGTGACCTGATCGATGGCAGTGAAGAGTTGTTCCTTGGGATCATCGGCCAGATGAATGCCATGCTCTTTGAGAGCCGCTTCCTTATAGGCCAGCGCCAGTTCGCGAATTTCTTCGGGCCGAAACTGTCTTTTCACTTTCCGACCGTACTTCTTCTTGTAGACGATCATCAAGGCATCGAATTCATCCCTTTGCATCCCGAAAGACATCGCCCAGGACTGGATAAACCGCCGGTAGTTGTCCCAGGCAAACCAGGCCTCCCTGGTTTCCTTAATAAGCCCCTCGACAATGCTCTCGTTGATGCCGACGTTCAAGAAGGTGTTCATCATGCCCGGCATGGAAACCGCGGAGCCACTGCGCACGGAAAGCAGGAGCGGGGTATCGGGGCATCCGAAGCGGCGTCCGGTTGTCTCCTCCAGTTTCCCGATATGTTCCATCACGCGCTCCTCAAAGTCCGCCCGCGAATAGGCAAAGCCCTGGCTGCCGATGACGTCCTGGCACCTGAAATATTCCGTCGTTATCACAAACGCCGGCGGCACCTCAATGCCTATGGAGTGAAGTTTGGTCAAAGTGTAAGCCTTATTGCCCAGATGGATCAAATCATAGGTCATGGGATTCGGATCATGGATCAGAGAGATGGTCTTCTCGGGATCGTAGCTGAGCAAAAGGTCCAGGTTCTGGATGCTGAGCTTCTCCTTTTGGGTGGCCAGGGTGGTCAGAATGCTGCCAATGAAGTGGTCGAAGTACTGCAAGCCAAACGTCCGGGCGATGAGTTCCCGCAGGAAGCTTTCCGAGATCCGATGGTTCCATTCGGACACGGACTCTTTGTCGGCCTCCCGCCGGTACCTCGAGAGCAGCTTTTCCTGACCGAGGTTGCGGATGATCACATCCAGGTTGTCCTGGTGCAGGGCATGGTAATTGGTCAGGATGATCTGTTTTATAGCTTCGGAAAAGCCTCGGAAAATGTCCATGTACTGCGAGTGGGAGAAGTGCCGAAGTTGCAGTGCCTTAAGAAACAGTTCTTCCTGACGGGCAAGGCGGTAAGAGCTGATGCCGTCAATTTCAAGGGCCTTGATGAAGAGGGGCAGAAACTTGGCAATCCGGAAAAAAGTCGCACGCGTGATGAAGGTCAGATTGAATGAAAAGATGATCTCCTCGAACAGCACATTGGCGAGATTTTCCAGACGGAAAGTCAAACCGAGGGCATCGAACTTGCGCTCATTATAGGACCCGTACATGGAGGGGATGTCAACGGCAATATGGCGTTTGTAGTAGATGTTTTCCAGGACTTGCAGATCGCACGGGGTAAGAATGACCTCTTTGAGCTCGAGCAGGTAGTCCAAAATCGACTGGAGCTTTTCGAAGGGGTCTGAACTACCAAGGCCTTCTATCAGGACCGTCGGATCGGGCAGCCCGAGGTTGGCCGCCCGCTGCAGGTGAGTCTGAATGTCTTTAAAGCTGAGCGCATACTTTTCGTGCACCAACTGGTAAAACTGGATCATGAGAAAGGCTCGCTGGCGCTCGCGTTCAGAAACGTCGGGAATCCCTTCAATAAGGCCATGGATCTCGGCTTCCGACAGGTCGAGGAGATCTTCCGTGTGGTGGATGGTCTGCGAACTGAAAATGGTTGTGAAAATGCGATGCATCTCATCAACCAGCGGACCGGAATCGGAAATTTCTTCAAAGACTTCGGGGGGCACCAGGCTGACGAGTCGACTTCGGTCGAGGGTTCGCCAGAATTCAACAAGGGCTTCGATAAAGGAAACGATTACGTTGTTGCTCTCCACGTGGCTTTGTTTACGGAGAAAATGGACCAGGCGGTCATCTCTTCCGGTGAGCTCGTCGACATCGGTGGAAACGTTGCGCAGTTGCCCTTCCGCCCCGATCTGGTTGAAATAGACCGGGAACAGCTTGGCCAACTGCTTCACCAGGTTGTAGGAGGAACGGATAGGGGAGTGGAGCAAGTGGCTCACGTCCCGTTGGAACAAGTCGGTATCGCGAATGTAAATTCCGCCGAGGGCCAGGTTGACAATCAAGGCAGAGAGCAAGGGCTTGGTGCGCGAGGGATTCTTGTTGATGATGTCGAGCCAGACGCGGATGTTGGGAAGATGGGCCGGGTTCATTTCAATTTGCCAATGCTGCGTGACGCTTCCCAGTTGCGGCGTCTGGAATCCCAACCGAACGAGATGTTTAATGAAAAAGCTTATCAGGGCTTTGTTTTCCGTCTGCACCACTTCGAGCCCGATGGTCCTGAGTATTTGCAGCGCCGCTTCCGGATAATTCTGCAAGCACCCCCCGAGAACCTCAAAAATCCGTTCGAGAAAGCTCTCCAAACTCTCGATTGATTCCTGCTGAATCCACTTGCCTATGTCGAAGTTGATCTCGCGCAGCGTTTCTTCGTGAATGGCTTCGAGGCCCCTCGTTTCCATGATCTTGAAGCGCATCAAGGTGCTCAGATGAGTAGGTTGGGCCGGATCTTCATAGACCTTCAACTCTTCCGGGAGCTTGAAATAGAGCCTCACGATTTCACTGAAATCGGGTAATTCGATGAGTTTTGAAAGGGCTCCGCGATGGTCCGTTTCCGGCTCGATCTCGGTCTTCACAATTCTCAGATAGCGTTGGTAATGCTCGTGACTCAGCGGATAACAAAGGCTGGACCAAGGCCGGTTGGAAGAGAGCACGCCTGCCTGTTGTGAAACCCATTCGCAGGGGTCGTCCTTGAGCAGCCAGAAATGATAGGTCTCTTTCTGGAGCCTCTGGAGCAGCGATCGAAGCTCTTCAAAGGACAGGGGATCGGGCCAGAGCCGCAGAAGCTTGGCAGCCAGCCGTTTGGGATGGTAATAACACCTCATGAGGCTCTCAAAAGATGCTTGGCGCAACTCGCTCAACTGCAGAAAGAAATAGCGCAGGATTCCTTCATGGAGAGCGGAGTCCGCCTTTACGGATCGCTCGATGTTCCGTATCGAGACTTCCGCTGGGAGCGGGAGGGCGATTTTTTCCGGTATTTCATCGACCAGTTTGAGCCAGAAGGCGATAAGGTGGTCCACCGCCAGGCTGCGGACTTCAGGGCGTTCGGATCGTCTTAAGGCCTCCAGGAGAATCTGGGAAAGCAGGTAAATGACGCTGCCATTCAGGGGGTGGTGAGTAAAGAGCCGCAGATTGGAGGTTGCGTAGCGCCACGTCTCCTGGACCACGAACTGCCAGTTACGATAACGATGATGGTATTCCCGGAGAAGCTCCCCTGCCTGCTGCTCTTTGCCGGCATAGCCGCTGACTGCTTCTTCAAGAACCTCGGAAAACTCCGGGATCAGCACCTCAACATTGGTCAGGTCCATATTCTTGCTGAGCGCATCAGATTGCATCGATTCAAAGTCTCTCAGTTCGGTCATTGGGTCACCCTGCTTTGCCATCATGACCTGTCGGTCACAACGCTCTGATGTGATTGGCTCCACCGTTCTTGTCCGCCCTTCACAAACTGCTCGGCCATGGTCAGTTCCATAAGGACGGCATGCTCCCCCAACCCCTCAT
>JGI20214J51088_10003262_pt1 | contig 10727 bp, 7 predicted proteins | sample WetSurMetagenome_FD_51088 | JGI IMG/M metagenome (IMG submission 51088) | reverse complement strand
TGCTGCATAATCATTGAATTTTTCACTTATTGGCAAAATGACTGCTTTGTCAGGAGCCAGCCAGAGGGGAAATTTACCTGCAGTATTTTCAATAAGCACAGCAACGAATCTCTCGAGCGAACCAAAGATAGCTCTATGGATCATCACCGGCCGGTGTTTCTGATTATCGCTGCCGTTATAGGTCAGATCAAACCTTTCAGGAAGGTTGTAATCCACCTGAATAGTTCCCAGCTGCCATTTACGACCGATAGCATCCTTTACCATGAAATCGAGCTTTGGTCCGTAAAATGCTGCTTCCCCGGGTACGACTGTTGCAACCAGATTCTTTTCAGCTGCAGCCTCGATTATGTCGCGCTCGGCTTTTTCCCAATTTTCATCAGTACCTATATATTTTTCCTTATTATCAGGATCCCTGAGAGATATCTGTGCGCTGTAATCGTTGAAATTAAGTGATTTAAAAACATAGAGAACAAGATCGATAATACTCTTGAATTCCTCGCGAAGCTGATCAGGTCTGCAGAAATGATGTGCATCATCCTGAGTAAAACTCCTGACCCTTGTCAATCCGTGAAGTTCACCGCTTTGCTCATACCTGTATACTGTACCGAATTCTGCCATTCTCAGGGGAAGCTCTTTATAGGAATGTGGTGTTGCATTGTAAATTTCGCAGTGATGAGGGCAGTTCATCGGTTTTAGCATGAATTGCTCGCCTTCCTGAGGAGTTGAAAAAGGTTGAAATGAATCCTTTCCGTATTTCTCGTAATGTCCTGAAGTCTTGTAAAGGTTTACATCTCCGATATGAGGAGTTGTTACTATCTGGTAACCTCTTTTCCGAAGTACTGAAGTCAGAAAATCGATAAGGTTTTGCCTGACGGCGGCTCCTTTTGGAAGCCATAAAGGAAGTCCCATGCCTACTTTAGGAGAGAAAGCAAAAAGTTCGAGTTCTTTGCCGATTTTACGGTGATCCCTTTTCTTTGCCTCTTCAAGCATCACAAGGTATTCATCCAGCATCTTTTGCTTTGGGAAGGTAATTCCATAAATCCTTGTGAGCATTTTCCGCTTTTCATCGCTTCTCCAGTAAGCTCCTGCAACACTTATCAGTTTTATTGCTTTGATTGGCTCAGTTGAAGGAAGATGCGGTCCGCGGCAGAGATCCGTAAAGTTTCCCTGAGTGTATAAAGAAATAGTTCCGTCTTCAAGCTCACCTATAAGTTCAGTTTTATATTCATCACCTTTCTTTGTGAAGATGTCCAGAGCCTCTTTTTTACTGGCATCATGTCGCTGATATATAAGGTTCTGCGAGGCGAGATCCTTCATTTTATTTTCAATTACCTGAAAATCAACTTCAGTGATGACTTTCCCGCCGGCAGGGTCGACATCATAATAGAATCCATTTTCGATTGCCGGCCCAATTCCAAATTTCATTCCTGGATAAAGTGCCTCTAGAGCAGCTGCCATAAGGTGAGCAGAAGAGTGCCAGAATGCATGCTTAGCCTCTGCATCTTCCCATTTATGGAGCTTTAATGTTGCATCAGAAGTAATCGGTCTGGTCAAATCTCTTGTTTCTCCGTTGATGGTAGCAGCATATACTTCTTTCGCCAGACGCGGACTTATCTGCTCTGCAATTTCAAGACTGCTGATGCCTTCCTTAAATTCTTTAATGGTTCCGTCCGGAAATGTTATCTTTATCATTCTTTACCTTCTTTTAACAGGAGTGCAAAGATAAATATATTTTTTAATTTCACGCCTTAAAATAAGGCCAGTGAATGCAACCTTGTCATTTCTGAAACAGACTTTTAAAAAGATGGCATGCATTTTGAACTTTTAACAGAAACAGTAAAATCAATAACAATGAAAAAGATAATTTACCTTACCCTGATTTTTCCCCTTATCCTGTTCTCATGCGAATCAATTCCGGAAGCACATTTTTATTCTGATGTTATAGAACCGGAAGTAGGACAGGAGGTTTTCTTTACTAACGACTCGCATAATGCAGCTGAATTCGAATGGGACTTTGGCGACGGAAATGTTTCCAATGCTGAGAACCCAAGTCACACATACAAAGCAACCGGAATATTTGAAGTTATACTTACAGTATATTCAAATAAAGGCCTTTCTAACAAGGCAACCATGACTATTGACGTAAAGATACCAACACTTCTTGAAATTGAAGTACTTGAATATAATTATGAAGAACCTGTTCCCGATATAAGTGTCTGGTTATTTTCAAGCCTTACTGACTGGCAAACACATGAAAATAATGTTGAAGTAGAAGGCATTACCGATGATGATGGGTTTGTTGTATTTTCACATCTCGGACCTTATGTTTATTATGTTGATGTATTTTCAGATTTATACGATAACTATGAAATCTATGACGACCTTGGTGTGGACTGGATAAGGACTGACGAAATTACACCTCATAAAATCAATCGGTTCACAGCCTGGGTTGACTACTATGGTGCAGCCAAAGGAACTTCTTCCTGCCTGAAAAGCATGATTGTCAGGAAAATTGAACACAAAGTGACCGATAACGATCAACCAGCAGCCACTACCGAAGGCTGGCAGACACTTTATGAAAGAAGNGTTAAGTTGAAATAGATAGCTATCCGGATAAAGAAGAGGGTGTTTCAAAAGGGCACCCTTTTTTATTTATCAGGCTTATGTTCATTTCGCTCCGGTTCTTTTACTCCTCCGGAAAATAGTTTACGGTTCGTACCTTTTCTGGATAGCCTTCGCTCAATTGGAATATTTAAGTTGTTGATAACTAATGAAAAGAAGGCGGATTTCCCCTCCATCCAGAAACCTCAGGTTCATTAACTTGAGTGTGCAAAATGGTTATAGGATTAAAAGACAATCATAGTGTTGCTAAGACTCTGCATCAAAAGTAAATTATTTGCGAGTTGAAGGCCGTAGGCCTTGAAGATACCAGAGAATTGTCAATATCATATAAGAAATACCAGCAGACTTTACGTATCACAGGCCGTAGGCCTTGAAGATACCAGAGAATGGTCAATATCATATAAAAAATACCAGCAGACTTTACGTATCACAGGCCGTAGGCCTGATAGAGATTATAGCATGGGCAACGCCCTGCTTAGAATGCCAAATACCTAAATGTAAGCCCCATAGGGGCGCAAGACTATGTTGAAATAAACATAACCCATAAAACCGGAATAGTATGTCTCAATCTTATGTTCAACTTTATGTCCATGTGGTTTTTCACACAAAAAACAACATGAAATTCATCCGGCAGGAATCTGAGGATGAACTGTATTCATATCTTGGCGGGATACTCAGGAACCTGAAATCGATCCCTCTTCAGATCAGGGGCACCTCAGATCATATCCACATATTGTGCACTCTTCCAAAAACCATGGCGCTTGCCGATCTTATGGAAGAGGTAAAGAAAAGTTCCAGTAAATGGATCAAGTCCAAAGGACCGGCTTACAGTAACTTCTATTGGCAGGATGGTTATGGAGGGTTCTCAGTAGGATGGTCCCAGGTGGATCATGTTAAGAGTTACATCAAAGGTCAGAAGGAGCATCATCAGAAGGTTGGTTTTCTGNAAGAATACAAACACTTGTTCGATGATAATGGCATTGTCTATGATGAAAAGTATCTGTAGTCTGGCTTCTTGCGCCCCTACGAGGTTTGCATATGATGTTTGTTACCGGAACCGGGCGCTGTCCGGTCATATAATCTTGCGACCCTACGGGTCTTAGCAGCATCCTCAGAAATAAAAAAGCTTCGGAATCAGGATTTCGAAGCTTCTTATAAGCATATTTTTTCTTTTTCTGTTTTTGATCTTAAAGAATACTTATTCAACATACTGAATATGGGTATGTTGTGCTCAATATGTCAAAGATACAATCTGAAAGCAATTCACAACAATTACAGTAATTTAAATCTTGTTCACTTTGACAAGTAAACATTTTGTTAGTTCTGTTGTTAATTAATTAACAATACATTAAAGAATGAAAAAAATAAAGATTGCTTTTTTCGACTCAAAACCTTATGATATTGAGTCATTTAATGAGCTTAATACCAAATACAACTTTGAAATCAAATATTTCAAGTTTCACCTTACACCAGATAATATCATGCTAGCTCAGGGTTATGATGTAGTTTTGGTTTTCGTAAATGATACAATTAATGCTGATATGATCTCAAAGCTCGGAGAATATGGTGTGAAACTTATTGCTCTTCGGAGTTCAGGATTCAATAATGTCGATCTTAAGGCAGCCCTGAATAATATCAGGGTAGTCAGGGTACCTGCATATTCTCCTCATGCAATAGCTGAGCATACTGTGGCGCTTATGCTGACTCTTAACCGGAAAGTGCACCGGGCTTATTACAGGACCAGGGATTCAAATTTTGCATTAAGCGGTTTGCTGGGGTTTGATATGTATGGCAAAAAAGCAGGAGTGATCGGTGCCGGGAGGATTGGAAAAACCCTGGTAAAGATTTTATCCGGATTCGGCATGGAGGTGATGGTATACGATAAATTCAAGGATGAGGAATTTGCACAAGCCACTGGGTGTAAGTATGTTTCTTTAAACGATTTGTTCATAAATTCTGACATTATCTCCCTTAATTGTCCGCTCACAAAAGATACTGAATACCTTATCAATGCAGATTCAATTTCGATGATGAAAAAAGGTGTAATGCTCGTAAATACCGGACGAGGAAAACTGATTAAGACCTCTGACCTTGTTGAAGGGCTGAAGAGCGGTCAGATCGGATCAGCAGGGCTTGATGTTTATGAAGAAGAAAATCAATTCTTCTTTGAGGATCTTTCAGACAGAATTCTTTCCGATGACGTACTGGCAAGATTGTTGTCATTCAACAATGTGATAATCACTTCACACCAGGGCTTTTTTACCAGGGAAGCATTATATAATATCGCAGAGACATCCCTGAAAAATATTGATGAATACTTTTCCGGACGGAAACTGGAGAATGAAGTATGTTACAAATGCCAGAACTGATCCGGAGCTTAGTTATTTCTATTCTACATTAAGATCTGTTGTAAAAATAATTTTTGCCTTGCTTCTCTTATCCCAGATTGTCATTTCAAAATGCAGCGGAGGATTTATTTCATTGCTGTTTATCTTGAAATGACATGAAACCTGCGACGAGAAGTCAAAAGAAGATATACCTGACTGTTCGTACTCGCTGAAAAAATCAGGATAATCCAGTACCATCTCCCCCTTTGCATCAGCAGCCATAAGTTTTAATCCTGGCAATACAAGTCCATTTTCAGCAATGAAGCCATGGAGTCCTTCAACAATAAAATATATATTATCACCGGATTTAATTTTTCCATCGGTTATTACTTTTTCATAGCCCTGGGAATATACATATGCTTCATTAAAAGTTACCCCTGATTCTTCAACATGAATATCCTCATTTTGTATAACATTAAATTTAAAATCCGATGAATAGGTTCCGCTGCCCTTCTTGTCCCAGATTCTGGAATGAAGCAGATACTCATTTCCGGAGCGCATTGGAGTGGCGATAGTAATGTCTGACATTAACCTGAGCGGCGAAAAGTTAAAACCTTTTATATTATCTGNATAAAGATCTTTGGCGTATAGCATCGTGTCTCCCTCTTCACTTGTCACTAATATTTCCATTCCGGGGAAAACAATGCCATCTTGCATTGTAAATCCCTGTATATTATTATAATTCAGGAAAAATACTTCTCCGAAGATAAATGTATTATTTACTGTTCTTTCTTCACCTTTTGAGATATATACATCGTTGCAGGTGAGAGCATTGCCCGAAGAAGAAAGTCCTGAAAGAAGATCTTTCTTTACAGATTTGCTAAACTGGCAGCTAGAAAGTAATACAGAGATCAGGATTGCAATAAATATGGTTTTCATGTTAGTTATTTTTGATTTTTCAGCTTGTTAGCCGGGATGAAGAATTTATTTACATCTTTATCTGGTTCCCGGTATACCCTAAATAAAGAAGAGGAGAGGTGTATTAAAAATGCAATTATTTGAAAATAATGGATCATCTTATTTTTTCTGAAACTACCATAAAGGTAGAATTAAAATGATTTTAATTATGTAATTTTAAGTTATGATATCTTTTGATTTATTATAAAAAATTATGTTTGTGTGAATTATTTAGGTTTGCTGAACATTTATCAANTATTATATGTCGAAGAATAAGTTATTTATTACTAAGCCGCTTGATCAGTTGATGCAGGAGTCAAAAGAGTCGGGAGGCNTGAAAAGATCTTTGTCAGCCCTCAACCTTACTACACTGGGAATCGGTGCAATTATTGGAGCAGGAATTTTTGTTCTGACAGGTCAGGCAGCTGCACAGTATGCAGGTCCGGCAATAGTGTTGTCTTTCGTTGTTTCGGGTATGGCCTGTGGCTTTGCCGGGTTGTGTTATGCTGAATTTGCTTCAATGATCCCGATTGCCGGCAGTGCCTATACATATTCTTATGCAACTCTGGGAGAATTTCTGGCTTGGATCATTGGGTGGGATCTTATACTGGAATACCTTTTTGCAGCCTCTACAGTTTCTGTTGGCTGGTCGGGTTATGTTGTTAGCTTTCTGAAGGACCTGAATATTTATCTTCCTCCTCAGTTTACAGGGGCAACAGGCAGTGTGCTTGTAAATGTACCGGAAATGGGATGGAAGCCATTGACAGATACATTCGCCCAAACGCTCACAGCTTCAGGTATAAATGTTGATACGCTTTCACATGTAACCTGTGTTCTGAATCTTCCGGCAATGTTTATTGTAGCTCTTTTATCTGCATTACTGGTTATTGGAATCAGGGAATCAGCGAACTTTAATAACATTATGGTAATTACAAAAGTATCTGTCATCATACTTTTTATTGCAATTGGATTTATGTTCGTAAAGTCTGTTAACTGGCACCCTTTCATTCCTCCGAATGCTGTTGAGTCCACTCCTGTATCTTATTATGGATCATTCTGGGAATGGCTGAAAGCATATAGTGAAAGCTTTGGCAAATTTGGAATAGGTGGAATATTAAGAGGTGCGGGAGTGATCTTTTTTGCCTACATTGGCTTTGACGCTGTATCTACAGCAGCCCAGGAAGCAAAAAATCCACAGAAGGATATGCCAATCGGGATTCTGGGTTCGCTTTGTATCTCAACAGTTTTGTATATTCTGGTAGCTATTGTTCTTACAGGGATTGTCAGTTATACTACTCTTAATGTGGCTGATCCGGTTGCAGTTGGTGTTGATGCAATGGGAAAAGGGATGTTCTGGCTGCGTCCAATAGTAAAAATTGCGGCAATAGCAGGTTTAAGTTCTGTTATTTTAGTAATGTTACTTGGGCAGCCAAGGATATTTTTTACAATGTCAAAAGACGGATTATTACCACCTGTGTTTTCAAAAGTTCACCCCAAATTTAAAACTCCTTATATAAGTACCATTGTAACAGGTACCGTAGCAATGATTATTGCCGGTATACTTCCAATAAGCATACTCGGTGAACTTGTATCAATAGGTACGCTTCTGGCCTTTATTATAGTGTGCATCAGTGTTCTTGTTCTTCGTAAATCAAAACCTGACATACACAGGCCATTCAAAACACCATGGGTTCCATTTGTACCAATAATGGGGGCTTTAATCTGCTTTATTCAGATGGCTGCGTTGCCTCTTGATACATGGTTAAGATTGATTATATGGATGGCAATAGGATTCTTTATCTACTTCTTTTATGGCATTAAGCACAGCAAAGCAAGGCAAAATGCCAATGGCCCAACGGTTTAGCGGCACAGCGGAAAAGACAAAAAACTAAAGTAAAAAGACCGCAAGACTGCAAAACCTCATGATTGCTCGATTGCACGATTATATCTCGTCAGAAAATGCAGCTTTTGGCAGATCCCTTAAATTGTAACGGGAAGCCATAGCTTCACCATAAGCTCCTGCAGATCTTATTGCAAAGAAGTCGCCCCGCTTTGATTCTGGCAGTTCAATAAATTTGGCAAAAGTATCAGATGATTCACAGATAGGACCAACAACATCGTAACGAAGTAAAGCAGCTGATGACGACAGGTTCTCGATTTTATGGTGAGCCTGGTAAAGGGCAGGACGAATAAGATCTGTCATCCCTGCATCAACTATCGCAAACGTTGTATTACTGCCATTCTTGATATATAAAACTCTGGTTATAAGTGACCCGCATTGTCCAACAACAGCTCTTCCGGGTTCAAGGTGCAGAACCTGTCCCGGCCTGAGGTCAATGAACTCATTTAAAAGATTGAAATATTCTTCAAACCTGGGCGGCTCATCAGGATTCTCATAATTAATTCCAAGTCCACCCCCTACATTGACCACTTTTAAGTCGACACTTCTTGAGGCAAACCATTCCTGCAGTTCGTTAATATGTGAGCAAAGGCTCTGGAAGACCGACATCTTAGTAATTTGAGAACCAACATGAAAATGTATTCCAATCAGGCTGATATTCTTCATCCGGGATAAAACCTTCAGAACATCCTCAAGTTCCCAGGTATGAATCCCGAACTTGCTTTCTTCAATTCCGGTAGTTATGTATTTATGAGTGTGGGCTTCCACAAGAGGGTTAATTCTCAAGGCAATGTTTACTGACTTCTTCCTTGAAGAAGCTATCTGGTTGATTACCTCAATTTCAGGAATAGATTCGCAGTTGAAGCAAAAAATATCCGAATCAACAGCGTTTTCAATCTCCTTATCAGTTTTTCCTACACCTGCAAAAACTATATCGGAGGGATCAAATCCTGCTTTTATGGCTGCATCTATTTCATTCCAGCTTACACAATCCGCACCCAGTCCGTACGACGCGATCAGTTTTAGAATTCTTGGATTTGCATTTGCCTTTACAGCATAATGAACCTTGAATCCTGAGTTTTCGGATTCCTTTCTCAGGGACTCAAGGGTTGGAATCAAAACATCAAGGTCGTAAAAATAAAAAGGGGTGAGTATTTCCCGGAATTTCTGTATTATATTTTTTGTTATCATTTCTGTTATACAAAAAGGTGTTTACTGAGAAGCTTCAGGGCTTGTTTTTTATTTTTGGTATCAATCAACAATGAAAGACTTTGCTGGCTGCCTCCATAAGAGATCATCTTCAGAGGGATTGAATTCAGTGCAACAAAAATCTCCGGTGCAGAACCTGTACGCTCTGTCCTGAAGTCGCCCACGACACAGATAATTGTCTGATCCTCCTCTACCTCAACAGTTCCTAATTCTTTTAAATCTTTAGCTATTTCGTTCAGATACTGAGAATTATCTATTGTAAGTGAAACACAGACTTCAGATGTGCTGATCATGTCGATTGGTGTTTTGTACGCTTCAAAAATTTCGAAGACCTTCCTGAGAAATCCGTATGCCATCAGCATCCTGTCGGATGTGATTCTTATAACACTGATGCCATCTTTTGCAGCAACAGCCTTGTAATCAACCACCATACTGGTTGATGTAATGAGAGTGCCTTCATCTTCAGGCTCCATGGTGTTCTTCAGGCGGACAGGAATATTTTTTTCACGGGCTGGATTAACACTTGAAGGGTGAAGTATTTTTGCACCAAAATAGGCAAGTTCAGCAGCTTCATTAAATGACAGCTCACGGATTACTTTGGTATTTTCTACAAATCGGGGATCATTATTGTGAAAACCGCTTATATCGGTCCATATCTGGATCTCCTTGACTTTCAGTGCTGCACCTATTATTGACGCTGAGTAATCACTTCCTCCGCGTTTAAGGTTATCAATTTCACCATATACATTCCTGCAAATGAATCCCTGGGTTATTATTAATGTTTCCGATCCATGTTTCTTCAATTCCCTCGATATATTCTCCTCTATATAAAAATAATCAGGCTCTCCGTCCTTATCTATTCTCATAAAATTCAGTGCCGGGAGAAGAAGTGATTTGATGTTTCTTTCTTTAAGGAGATGATGCAGAAGAGAGGTTGAGATAAGCTCTCCCTGCGCCAGTATGGCTTTCTCCTGTAGCTTTGTGAATACTCTCAGTGTAAAGTTATTAATATAGTCAAAGTGAGAGTCGATAAGCTCATGCCCTGTATTCCTGAACTGCTCGGTTTCAAATAGTTCCTGAACTACAATATGATATTTCTCCCTAAGCTCATTGATCTTATGCGATGCTTCATTTATATTGTCCCCATACAGGAGGTCGGTTATCTCAATGAGACTGTTCGTTGTTCCGGCCATCGCAGAAAGGACAACAACTTTTTTATCATTATCAGTGATCAGTGGGATCAGGGCCTTGATTCGTGCCGGACTTCCAACAGAGGTCCCGCCAAATTTCATGATTTTTACGAGGTTCATCTTTTTATATGTTTTTACAAAAAAAACCTGCACTTCAGGCAGGTCAACAGCATCAAAAACTCAAAGTTAAAAATGATGCAGACCTGTCANANGGATGCATTTTNAACCANAGGAATNTTTTTATCTGTTTATTCATTCAATTTAAATCAGGGAGCAAAAATATGGTTTTCTGTAAATANTTNTAATCAATATAGGTTTTTTTTATAAATTTTTNTCACANATNTTATTGTATTCCTATTAATCTGTTATAAGATTCTTTGATACTCTTCGTTTCGCTCAAAATCTGCTTCTGGTTATAAGTGATTTACATTAATTATACAAAGAATGATCACATTATATTTGTTTTAATCCTTTTTAATTTTTTATTCGGTTTTTTTGTTTTTTTTCTTATTTTTGCACCCG
>JGI20214J51088_10003261_pt1 | contig 10729 bp, 8 predicted proteins | sample WetSurMetagenome_FD_51088 | JGI IMG/M metagenome (IMG submission 51088) | reverse complement strand
CTTGTGGTCCAGGTCTTCTTTACCTCTCATCGCCGAGACGATGATTGCGGGGACGGAGAGGATTGCCGAAACGAAGAACACGAAACAGATCGCGTTCGTGAACTGGATCTGGGTCGCAACCGGAAGGTTTGCCGAGCCGAGCACGAACATGTCCATCATCTCGTCGAGCGGGATCATACCGATGAGGAGCGGCATGGCAATTGTCATGGAGATTACCATCCCGGTGTTGTTGAAGAATGCCCGCATGGACGAGGCAAATCCCCGCCGGTCCACCGGGACCGCCGCCATGATCGCGCTCGTGTTCGGTGGCTGGAAGAGCCCCGACCCGAACCCGTGCACAAACATCCAGAACGCAAGAACCCAGTACGGGGTGTCGTACTGCATGAAGGCGAGCCCGACAAGCCCTGCCGTTGAAATGACAAGTCCCACGGTACTGATCAGGCGGGAACCATATTTGTCCGAAAGGGAGCCCCCGAGCGGCCCGGTGATGATCAGCGCAATGGCAAGCGGTGAGATAAGGATGCTTGCAAAGAGCGGGTCATATCCCCTTGGCCCCTGGAAGAAGAGGATCAGGAGCATCATGACCGCACCACGGGCAATGGCATTCAGGAGGGCACTGACCTGCCCGTACGTGAAGATACGGATGCTGAACAGCGAGAGATCGATGAGAGGATAACGGGTCTTCCGCTCGTACGAGATGAACCCTGCGAACGACAGGATGCCGATAGCAAGCGTGGCAAGCATCGGGAGGGACAGGAACCCGACAAGGACGCCCGCACTCCCGTATACCGTGAGCGCAATAAATGAAGTGGCAAACAGGAGCATCCCATAATAATCGAACGGCTCCGTACCGGTAAATTCCTTCACCTCCCGGAGCCGGGTGTGGGCATAATACGCGGCGATGATCCCGAATGGGATATTGATGAAAAAGTTCAGGCGCCAGTCGATCAGCGTGAGGAACCCGCCGAGGATAGGACCCACCACGAATGCCGCCGCCATGATCATGGAGAGGATACCCATGGCCTTCCCGAGCTCCCATTTCGGGAACGCGTCGACGACAATGACCGTACCGTTTGCAACAAGGAATGCCCCCCCGATCGCCTGTACCACCCGGAAGCCGATCAGCTGCGTCACGTCAGCTGCAAGGCCGCACAGGAGCGATCCCACGGTAAAGACGACAATGCCCATGACATAGAGCCGCTTGCGCCCGTACATGTCGGCAAGCCTCCCGCAGGCAGGTGCAAGGATCGTCAGGATCAGCATATACACGATGAGGATCCACATGACGCCGATGAGTGTGGTGTTGAGCTTCAGCATCATGGTCGGCAGCGCGATGATAAGCGTGCTCGCGTTGAGGACGCCGACAAGGGTACCGAGGGATGCGACGGCAAGGGCTGTCCACTTGTATCGATCTTCGGAAAGTTCAGGTTTCTTAAAAAACAGGCTCATGGGAATGGACCCCGGTGCGGATACCCTTGTCCCGTATATGTGTCAGATGTAGTGTGTAATCCGGGGACAAAAAGGTTCGCGTTAGCATACAGATCTGCCGGCCCCACGGTACATCTTTATACCGTGCCCCGCAAATGATTCCCCATGGAAAAACAACCACAGGCCATAAAGGTGAAGCACGACCGCCCGATCTGCGAGAAGTGCCAGTCCTCGAGCCTCAAGATCCGGCCGGATGGCAGCTATCGCTGCAACCAGTGCGGGTACGACAGCGCGAAAGGCAGGTAATACGTGCTGCGGGATAAGCGGTCACCCGCTATCCCTGCTCTTTTCCGGTCACACCCCCGTTCTCAAACCGGACGGTCACATCCCCGTTACCATAGCACTATTACGCGGGCAGGAGACCTTGTAAGAGAAACTGCGGGACCATCATGAGCGACCTCCTCGTTATTGCGGTATTCGTCTCGTTTCTTGTTTTCTTTGGCTCAGGACGGTACCAGAACTATGCTGCCATCGCCGGCTGGGCCTGCATCGTGCTCAACCTCTGGTCGGAATTGCCGGCTTTTTTTCAGGAGAATAATTTCCTGTATCCGGTTCTTGCACTGCTCTCCCTGCCATTCCTTATGATAACCGCAGTACGTCTCGTCAGGAATGACCCGGTCGTCCTCCANCTCTCCCGCACTGCCGCGATTGCCACGGTCATCTGGGTGCCCTTTGCCTTCGTCCCTTTCCTGCACGATGCACTGATCTCGCTCATTGTCACGCTGTCATTCGTCCTCATTACCGCTCTTGGCCATCACCCGCAGTTGTACGCGTGGGACATCATCACCGAGAACGGGTTCTATAACCAGATCATCCTCGGTTGCACGGGAATACTGGCAATCGCGATGATGCTCGGCGTTGTCTTCGGGGAGAAAAACCTCACGCTCCGGCAGGCCGTGGCCGCGTTCCTGCTTGTTGTACCGCTCATCTTCTGCCTCAACCTGCTCCGGGTCGCTGTCGTCTTCATTGCGGTCTCGGATACGTGGTTTACCGGGTTCCCCGACCCCACAGGGACCGGGGATGCGAACTTCTTCTGGGCTCACAATGTAATCGCCGAGGGGCTCGCGCTCCTCTTCCTGCTCGTCCTCGTCCGGGCACTTGCCCGGATCATCCCCCGGCTCGGGATCTTTGCCCGGGCGCTGGCAGGCGTGTATGCCGGCCGGCTCTTTGGATTCTTCGGGCCGGCACGCGATACGCTCTGAGCGTCATACTGGCGGTTTTTCTCTCCTGGCCGGTGCTGCATATACAGGATACCAGGTCCTGATATCCCAATTCCCGGGATTATCTGTCAGAAAAAAAAGATTTGTGCCTGCCCCTATCTCAGGAACGCGACGAAGAGAATGATGTACAGCGTGATCGAGAGGGGCGGAATGACGCGGACCGACCAGTAGTAGACGAAGTCGACATGTGCGGTATCCTTCACCTCAGTGAACTTCATGATGAGGATCCCGGACACCAGCACCATGACGAGGGTGGCGTACGTGATGATCATGAAGATGTCGAGGAACGTCGCGTAGGCAACGAGCGGGATTGCATCTGCGACCCGCCAGTGGATCAGCACCGCTGCAAGGAACATCGAGGCGTTCAGGCCCAGCCGTGACGAGACCTTCATCAGGAGCGATGAGAGCGACACGATGATGATGAGCATGATTGGCAGGAAAAATTTCAGGATCGTCGAGGCGGTGTCCCGCTGGATGCCGTAAATGAAAACTGCACGCGAATAGGGGACCTCGTCCTTACCATAGGAATAGTTCTCGATACGGGAGTCGTTTGTCCGGTATTCCCATCCCGGAAATTGTGCTTGTGTGTCAAGACCGGTCTGGCTTTTATCGGCCACGAAGATAAGGCTCTGTGAATCCGCTGTTTTCGGCTCGATCTCTATCGTGAGGGCATGCCGGTCGAACGGGTACAGGCGGAGGTCGGGATCGGCATCCATGGTCGCATAGATCCGGTAATACTTATCGCCCGGGGTATCCCGGAGGGTATCGACCGTGCTTATATGCCCGTTGACGAGTTCGAGGTCACTCAGCGATTCGTTGGTATCGGACCTGAGCGACAGGTAAAAATCTGCCACGATCGACCCTTCCTCGACATTGAAACTCTTGAAGTCCATGACGTAAACGCCGATTCTCACAACCTGGGGAGACGTGACGTTCTCCTGATGTGCAGTAACCGTCACCGTTTCAGCGGGGGCCGGGACCGCGATAAAAGCAAGTGCTATGGCGAATAGAAGGAGCATGCAAAAAAGCCCTGCTCTTTTCCGGGGCCGGTCACCAGCCCGGGCGGGCACCTGTTTTGGACATATGATGCGGGAAATGGGATCGTCTTCCTGTAAAATGGATGTATGATGCGCCGGTATATTAATTACCGCACGGCGTGCCGGGGCAGGTCGTGCTGTTACCTCTCCGTTTTCCTTTCATGCGGCGCCATTCACCCGGATTCCTGCTGCCAGATCCCCGGGGGAATATCATGTCGTATATTCTGTCCAAACCGGAGTTCCCTGCCCGTGCAAATCTTTTTATCCAAAAAAACAGGAATGAATTTTAGATTTTAGCAGACCTGTTGTTGGATGTGAGAACAGATGGTGAAAGGAAAACGACGCCAGGTGGCGGGCCGCGGCGGTAACGCCATTGACAGGCACGGCGGAATGGGCCGTAATGATGAGCAGTGGAGCGAAGTGGACCCGGAAGACGACCCCTTCCGTGATTTACGGCCCCGTGATGATGATGTCCGGAACCCTGCCGGTGACGAGTACATGTGGCCGGATATGACTGATGAATACGAGAATGACGACTGACCGCGGGACTGTCGGCTGGTCTTCGATGTCCTTTTTAATACCCCGGAATTGAAGGTGCAATTTTTAAAAAATTTCTTGCTCTGTAGAAACGCACATGAACCGATCCGGTTCACACCCCAACCATGAAGACCGGCAAATAATTAATTCAACCTTATTGATCCGCCGCGGGGGCGCCCCGTTGGGGGCGGCGGCATATATCGTAATTGGGGGTATGGGGGTCTCAACCCCCATCAATAATTATTGATTAGGCCAATCTTCATGGGAAATCATTGAGAACACGCTGACGCTCCCGGGGGCTTCGCTCCCGCCGCAGGGGCAGCCCCCAATTGCAATAACGACGTACTACCTGCAACCTGAACGGACTATCGCAATGCGCCCCGCCTCACAACGGGGACTGGTGGCGCACGAGGGGGGTATCGTATCCGGTGAGAAAGGTTATCTACCGAGAATTTTTTTTTAAGATGATCTCCTGGTACCATGGAGATATGGTTCATCTCCGGCGCCTGAGCTGCGTCTGAGTGTAATTCCTGCTACCGGGACTTGCTCGCGTTTTAATAATCAAAAAAGGAAAAAACGGGGAGGATGTATCAGGTCATTTCATCTTCAGGGAGGTATCGGTAACCACCGGCGCTGCCCCGTTGATGGCCGGTGCCCTGACGGACAGGATGCCGGACGGCAGTGCCCCAGGGAGTTCAGGAGCGGTTACATTCGCAGAACTGTTCCCGGCAATTCCCGGGGTAATGACGACGACTGCAACGACAATGATGATGATGATGAGGACGACTGCCGCGGCAATAAGTGCGATCTTCCGTAAGGACCTGCGGCCGCCCACCTGCTGCTTGTCCTGCCCGTTTTCACCGGGGAGATCCTGGATGACCGGCGCTGCGATTACCGGTTCTGCCCTCACGGTGGCCGGCGGGTTCATCGGGCGGTACTGCGGGGGAGCTGGCATTCCCGCTGGTTCCCGCCATCCGGCACTCCTGCCATCATGCATGATTCCCGTTGATCCCGCCTGAGGCATGCGGCCTGGTACTGTCCCCGTGCTGCCACTTCTTCCAAGAACGGTCCCGCATTTTTTGCAGAAAGACGCGTCCTCCATAAAATTTTCAAAACCGCAGGCCGGGCAAATCCTCCCTTTTGCGAGAGTGATGGGGGGAGGAGCAGCCTGCACCGGGGGTACAAGCGGGGAACCGCACCGGTTACAGAACGATGCCTGCAGGTCAGGTATAGTATTCCCGCATTTCCGGCAGGTCAGGAAAGATGGGAGCCGTGACCCGCACCGGTTGCAGAATATCGAACCCTCATCGGGGGCCGGGGCACCGCACCTGCTGCATTTTTTTATCATCGGCATACACCTTGTGAATCCTGTTTCCGCGGGTGACAGATTAATCTTGTTCTCGTACTAAATGATGCAAGGATTCTTATCGGCCCGGGCAGGGTGTGAACCGCCGGAGTATCTGGGATGAGTCACGGCTGCGGAAAAGGGAACCCTGAGCGCCCGGCCCTTTCCCGTGAGACCAATGATAGTGCATCCTGTATGCCGGTGCGACCGTTCGGGGTTTTCGTTTTTTTTACCGGAGTATGGATCTTTTTTTTTTGCCCCTCCCTGCAGTATACCTGCCCGGTCCCAGCAGCAGGCCGCGGACCCGGCTTTTGATCCCGTCGGAAAGGCGGTTCCCGTTGATCTTCAGGATCTCAATATCCCTGAAGGCAACCGCAAGGTTTCCCCCCTGGTCTCCTGTTGCCTCCGCAAGATCCCGCAGTGCGGAGATAAACCTGTGACGGTCTCCCGCATCGAGGCCGCGGAGCACGAGGTCCGTTGAAGGGCATAATCCGAAGAATTCTTCTCATCCTCAGGGTCGGATGACCTTTCGGTTCTGCATTTCCTTAATCACCTTTCCGACAACCGTCTCGAAGTCCTCGTCCGAACATTCGATCGTTATATCGGCATACTTCCCGTACAGCGGGATTCTCTCGTCATACATCTCGCGAAGGGTCTCGCCGCGGGAGAGCACAATGCCCCGGGTCGTGATGTTCCTGAGTCTCTTTTCCATCTCCTCAAACGAGATCTTCAGGTACACGGCAACACCGTCCTTTTTCAGGTGCTCCATCGCCCGCCCGCTGAACACTACGCTGCCCCCNGTGGCGATAACNGCGCCCTGGCGATGAAGGGAGAGGACCGTCTCCTCCTCGATCGTTTTAAACGCCCCGGGCCCNTCCGTATCGATAATGTCCTGNAGGAGCCGTCCTGCATGTTCCTGTATGACGAGGTCCGTATCAATGAAATGCCGTCGTAACGCTTTTGCCAGGATGACCCCGGCGGTGCTCTTTCCTGCGCCTGGCATGCCGATGAGGACGATGTTCTTCAAGGCTGGTGTTCTCCGGAACCACTGGTTACAGATCCCTGTTTCCCTTCATCGTTATCAAATGCATGGACGGGAATCCGGAGCAAAAAAAGGAAAAGGCCTGCCGGGCCGGTCATTATCCCCGGATCACGCAGTGAGCCGGTTTGCGACGGTAACCGCATCTTCCGCGCTCGCTGCAACGGTGTCGGCCCCTACCTGTTCCCAGAGGTCCGGCATCAGCGTAAACGGGTAACCGCCAACGATGATCTTCACGTGCATTGTCTTCACCTCTGCCCGGAGCGACCGGATGAGGTACTGGAGCCCGGAAAGACCGGACGGCATGGTGATCGAGAGGGCGACAACATCGGCTTTCCGGTCCTTGACTGCTGCAAGGATGCTCTTTNCCGGCGTGCTGGCCCCGGTAGTATACACGTTCCACCCGTCCAGTTCGAAGAAGTCCGCTACCATGCGGATCCCGACCTCGTGGAGTTCGTTCCCGACGCAGGCTGCCACCACTGTTTTGTTCTTCCGTGGGATCCTGCCTTTTCTGACAATTCGGTCATGTACCTGTTCCATGATCCGTCGGATCACGCCGGTAACGAAATGCTCCTCTGCCACCGTCACCCTGTTCTGCTGCCAGAGCCTCCCCGTCTCTGCAAGGGCCGGCCTGAAAATTCCGGCATAAATCCCGGACGCCGGGGTGCCGGCTGCAAGGGCTTTGTCAATGACCGCTATGCCCTTTGCCACGTCTCCTTCAAGAATGAAATCCAGGAACAACCGGGCATCCGGGGAAACGGGTGTTCCGGTATCCGGATCCGCACCGGTTACTGCCGGCAGGGATTTCAGGACAGTAACCGTTTTTCTGGCAAACGCGCCAGCATTCTTCCGGTAGTCTTCGGGGAGTTGTTCTGAAACCACATTGCCGAACGTTTTGAAAAATGAGACGGGAAAATCTCCGGGAAAATTCTCCGCGGCATACCGGGACTGCATCCAGCGGGCATGATCGATGAGAAACGCCGGGCTGCCGGTTGCAAGCGATTCTTCAAGACTCCCGATGGAAGAAAGGAATTCTTCCCGGGTCAGCTCCCGCTGCTCCATGCCCAGATCGCTCCATATTTTCTCATTTTTTTCAGCGTACGTTTCCAGCATCCTGCCGGCAAAAAACTCCCGGTTAAAATGAACCGGGTGATAATGGGTGGATCCGGTGGTTGTCATGCGCTCATACTCCTCCGCGTGTAATGGAGGAATCCCGCTGCAGGGTTATTATGGTTCTTATCGGTACAATCCCCCGGCACACCCGGGCCGGAACGGTCCCCGGCCGGATCAATCCCTGATATCCCGTATCACTCCCTGATGAATGGATCTATCCATAATTTTAAGGGTCCGGGCGGGAACGGGAACATAACAGTCCCCTGCGGATTGAAAAAACCAAAACGGGATTGCATAAGGGAGAATTGAGGTATTCATACTGAACCTCTGCCGGAAGGGTGTCGTTCTTTCTGATATCCTCCTCAGGGAGGATACCTCAGATCCCTGCAAAGCATTCAGAAGAGATGGTACCCATGGCAGAAGAAGAATGCATGAGTTATCCGGCGCTTGGAGAACCAGCACCGGACTTTGAAGCGGAGACCACGCAGGGCCCGATGAAACTCTCGGGTCTGAAGGGGAAATGGGTAGTGCTGTTCTCGCATCCCGCCGATTTCACCCCGGTCTGTACAACGGAATTCATGGCGTTTGCCGTGATAAACGACGACCTTGCAGCGCTCAACGTAAAGCTTGTCGGTCTGTCGGTCGACAGCATATCGGCACACCTGGCCTGGGTGCGAAATATTAAGGAGAAGATGGGGGTTTCCATCCCGTTCCCGGTCATTGCCGACCTGAACATGAAAGTGGCAAAGAAGTACGGCATGATCCACCCGGCCATGAACTCGACAGCGGCGGTCAGGAGCGTCTTTTTCATCGATGACAAGGGGATCCTGCGGGCGATGATCTACTACCCGCAGTCAAACGGGCGGTTTATGCCCGAGATCATCCGGCTCGTCAAAGCACTCCAGACCACGGACAAATACAAGGTCTCCACTCCTGCCAACTGGCAGCCGGGCGACAAGGTCGTCGTCCCTGCACCGAAAACCGATGCAGAGATGAACAAGCGATTAGACGAAGGGTACGAGTGCAACGACTGGTACCTGTGCTTCAAAAATTGTGAATCATAACAATCAGTAACGGAATATTTGTCAAAAACGAGAGGTAAGCATTATGGAATTTGGAACGATTGTGATGTCGCGGTATGCGACCAAGAAGTTTGACGGAAAAAAGATCCCGGAAAGAAAGATCGATGAGCTCCTCGAGCTGGTGCGTTTTGCCCCGTCTGCACTCAATCTCCAGCCCTGGAAGATCAAGGTGGTCACCGACCAGAAGATAAAAGAGCTGCTGAAGCCTGCTGCCTTCAACCAGGAACAGGTCACCACCTGTTCGCACCTGCTTGTCTTCTGTGCTGATCCCGATTATGACAGCCTCATCAAACGGCTGGGAGCACTTCTGAAGAAAGGTGGCGTACCTATAGAGACGCAGAAGATGATCACGGACATGGCAACCGGTTTCGCAAAGCCGATGTCACCGGAGCAGAAACTGGCATGGTCGCAGGCCCAGACCTATCTTGCGCTGGGAAATGCCCTGAACGGTGCAAAAGCACTGGGTTTTGATTCCTGCCCTATGGGGGGGTTCGATCCCAAAGAATTTTCCCGTATCCTGAAGATCCCCGCTCCCCTGGTACCGACCATGCTCTGTCCGGTGGGGTATGCGGCTGACAAGCCGATGCCAAAAGTCCGGTTTGCAAAAGAGGATATAGTATTCTGAAACNGAGGAACTCTCATGATCATCCGGCAGTTCTTCATCCCCGGAATCGCACACAGCTCCTACCTGGTGGCAGGGAGCAGGAGCTGTGCCGTCATCGACCCTTCCCGCGATGTCGGCCGGTATACCCGTGCCGCAAAGGAGATGCGACTTTCCATCACTCACATTCTTGAGACGCACCTGCATGCCGACTTCATCTCCGGCCACCTCGACCTTGCAGATGCGACCGGGGCAACAATCTTTGCACCCCGGGCTGCAGGGTGCGCCTATCCCCATACACCGCTTGCGGAAGGGGATGAGATCCTTCTCGAAGATATGCGGTTCTCCGTGATCGGGACGCCCGGTCATACGCCGGAACATATCTGTTATGTCGCAACCGACACCTCCCGGGGAGAGACCCCCGTGGCTCTCTTCTCCGGGGATACGCTCTTTGTCGGGGATGTCGGGAGGCCGGACCTGTTCCCGGGCCGGGCGGAAGAGCTGGCCTCGCGTCTCTATGACAGCCTGCACACAAAGATCCTCGCACTCCCGGATGAGTGCGAAGTCTATCCTGCCCACGGGAAGGGATCGCTCTGTGGTCGGGCGATGACCGCAAAGCGATCGGGCACCATCGGGTACGAGCGGAAATACAACTATGCCCTCCGCATCCCTGATCGGGACGGGTTTGTCCGGGCACTGACCGGGGATATGCCGGCTGCTCCGGATCATTTTTCCCGCTGTTCAGAGATCAACCGGGCCGGTCCCGCACTGGTAAAAAACCTCACGGAGCCGGTCCCGCTGGAACCAGGCCGGTTTTCCGACCGGATCAGGACCGGTGATGCAGTACTTCTTGACGTACGGGGCTACCCGGGGTTCTCCGGTCTTCACATCCCCGGGTCATGGAATCTTGATCTTGCCGGGAACTTTTCCACGAACGCCGGCTGGGTACTCCCGCCCGGCCGGGAGATCGTCCTTGTTGTCGATGATGAATGGCAGGTACACGAGGCAACACTCCAGCTCCGCCGCGTTGGCTTCGATCGCGTTGCCGGTTTTCTTGACGGGGGGCTGCTCGCGTGGGGGATGCAGGGACTTCCCCTGGCCCGGGTCCCGGTGCTCTCTGCCGGCGAGACCGATGCCCTGGTGAGGTCAGGTGCAGCGGTCCTCCTCGATGTCCGGTCAAAGGAGGAGTGGCAGGCGGGCCATGCAGAGCAGTCGCTCCCCATCCCCTGGTATGATCTCCGGAGCCGCGCTGCCTCGCTTGACCCTT
>JGI20214J51088_10003260_pt1 | contig 10730 bp, 9 predicted proteins | sample WetSurMetagenome_FD_51088 | JGI IMG/M metagenome (IMG submission 51088) | reverse complement strand
CATGGACTGGAAGATGCCGGGGATGGACGGCCTGGAGGCCACGAGGCACATCAAGCACGACAAGGCCATCGCGAAGCAGCCCGCGGTCGTGATGGTCACCGCCTTCGGACGCGAGGAGGTCCGCGAGGAGGCGGAGAAGCTCGCCATCGACGATTTCCTCGTGAAACCCGTGACCAAGTCCATGCTCGTGGACGCCCTCGTGAGGGTCTTCGCCCCAGAGGCGGGCGAGGTCTCGGGGCACGTCAGGGTCCAGGAGGGTGAGTCGCTCAGGCTCGATGGGGCGAAACTCCTCCTGGCCGAGGACAACGACATCAACCAGCAGATCGCCGTGGAGCTCCTGACCGGCGTGGGGGCGAGCGTCGACGTGGCGAACAACGGGCGGGAGGCGTGCGACATGCTCGCCGCTGCGCAAGACCTGTCCCCCTACGACGCCGTCCTCATGGACGTCCAGATGCCCGAGATGGACGGTTACCAGGCCACGGCCAAGATCAGGTCCGACCCCCGGTTCGCGAAGCTGCCGATCGTCGCCATGACCGCCCACGCCACGGTGGAGGAGCGGCAGCGCTGCCTCGATGCGGGCATGAACGACCACGTGTCCAAACCCATCGACCCCGACGCCCTCTTCGCGACCCTGCGCCGGTACGTCCAGACCCATCCGGTCGCCCCGGCGAAGGCCGAAGGGAAGAAGCCCCCAAAGGGAGCCGCGGCGGCGCCGGAGCCGGCGCCCCCGCCGACGGACTGCCTCAACATGCCCGACGGCCTCCGCCGCGTGGCGGGCAACACCAAGCTGTACTACAACCTCCTCCGGCAGTTCATCGAAGGCCAGTCGGAAGCACCCGAGAAGATCGACCTCTCCCTCCGATCCAGCGACCGGAAGACCGCCGAGCGCCTCGCGCACACCGTGAAGGGCGTGGCCGGGAACATCGGCGCGACCGCGGTGCAGTCGGTGGCGGCGGAGCTCGAAAAGGCCATCAAGAGCAACGGGGGCCAGCTGCGCCTCGACTCCCTCCGCGCCAAGCTCGGCCACGAGCTCACCCGCCTCCGGGACGCCGTGATGCCCCTCCTGCCGGCCCCGGAACCCACGGCCGAAACGGCGCCCGCGGCCCAGGTGGCCCCCGGCGAGATCCGGGCCGCCGTCGACAGGCTGTCGGCCCTCCTCGCGGACTCGGACGCCGCCGCCGGCGACGCGCTGGAGGCGGACGCCCCGGTCCTCAGGGCCGTGCTGGACGCACCGGGCTTCGCACGCCTGAAAAAGCTCGTGAACGATTATTCCTTCGACGACGCGCTGGAAGCCCTCCGCGCCGCCGCCAAAGCCAAGGGAGTGTAGTCATGCAGATCAAGGACCTCTCCGAGTGCCGCATCCTCATCGTAGACGACGTGAAGGCCAACGTGGACGTCCTCGTGGAGGCCCTGCGAGAAGAGTACAAGCTCAGCGTCGCGTTGGACGGGGGGAACGCGCTGAAGCAGGCCGAGAAGAGCCCGCCGGACCTGGTCCTCCTGGACATCGTGATGCCGGGCATCGACGGCTACGAGGTCTGCCGGCGCATGCGCGCCTCGGAGGTCCTGAAGGAGATCCCCATCATGTTCCTCAGCGCCCTCGAGGACGTCCAGGACAAGGCCCGGGGCTTCGAGGTGGGCGGCAACGACTACCTGACCAAGCCCTTCGAGATCCTGGAGGTGAAGGCGAGGGTCAGGTCTCTCCTCAAGGCCAAGTCCTACGCAGACGCAATCAAGGCCGCCATGGAGCGCGACCTCAGCATCGCGCGGGAGATCCAGATGGGGATCCTCCCGGCCGACCTCACCCCGTGCACCAAGGGGACGGGGCTCGACATCTTCGCGGTCATGGAGCCCGCCAAACAGGTGGGCGGGGACCTCTACGAGGTCCTCCGCGTGGACGAGGACCACGTGGCGGTGATCATCGGCGACGTGTCGGGGAAGGGGATCCCCGCGGCGCTCTTCATGGCGGTCACCATGACGCTCGCGCGCACCATGGCGCGCCAGTTCAAGACGCCCGAGGAGATCCTCAAGCGGCTCAACGACGAGCTCGCCGCGCAGAACCCGCGGGGCATGTTCGTGACGGTCGTATGTCTCATCTTCAATCTCAAGACGGGCCAGGTCACCGGCGCGAGCGCCGGCCACGGGCCCCTCCTCCTCGTGCGGCCCGGGCAGGAGTCCCGCCCCGTCTTCCCCTCCACGGGCATGGTCGCGGGCCTCTTCCCAGACAGGCCGTTCACCTGCGAGTACCTGCAGCTCAAGGCCGGCGACACCCTGGTCCTCTTCACGGACGGCGTCACGGACGCGGCGAACCCCGGGACGGACACCTTCGGTGACGATCGCGTGGCGGAGTACCTGCACCACACGCCCGGCGGCAGCGCGCGAGAGACGGTCGAGGGGTTGCTCAACGCCGTGCGCGAGTTCAGCACGGGCGCGCCCCAGTTCGACGACATCACCATCATGGCAGTGAGGTACGTCCCCGAGCAGCGGTAGCCGATCAGGGCGCAGGCCTGGCCGCGAGAGCCGCGGCCAGGGCCGTGATATGGGACCCGTCGGTACCGCAGCAGCCCCCCAGGAAGCGGAGGCCGAACCGCCTCCGGAGTTCGTCCATCCCGGCGGCGAACGCCTCGGGCGATTCGGTGTCGAGCTCTCTCGCCCCGTCCAGCTCCTCCGGGCTCTTGCGCGACGTGTTGGCCTGCAGCCCCAGGAACCGTCCGGTGGCCAATGCGCGCTGGCCGGCCGGCGACCGAAGGGCCAGGGCCAGCGTGGAGGGGTGGACACAGTTGGCCATGTAGCCCGAGGGGCAAGGGTCCACCTCGCCGTCGAGCCGCGCCATCGCCTCATCCAAGGGCGTGCCGTCGAGGAGGGTTCCGGCGGGCCGCACGATGAAGCTCACGAGGTAGGGTGTGCCCGTGGCGGCCATGGCTTCGGCGAGTCCCAGGGCCTCGCCGGCCTCGGGCAGGGTGGAGGCGAAGAGCAGGTCCACGCCGCCCCGGCTGAGGGCCTCCGCCTGCGGCCGGTGATACATCCTGGCCTCGGGGCGCGCCAGGGCTTCCTCCGGCCTGTACGCGTCCCCACGGCATCCCATGAGCCCGCCGAGGAGGACTCGCGACCCGTAGATGCCGAGCTCCGCCCGGAGGTCGGCCATGAACCTCACCGCGTCCCCGCCGAGGTCGCGCCCCGCGAAGGGCGACGTCGTCAGCCGGCCGTCGTCGGCTCGCCACGTGGGCGTCAGGAGGAGCATGGGCAGGCCATTCGCGCGCCCCGCTGCGAGGTATTCGCGATAGATAGAGGCCAGGACCTTCCGGCCCTCGGCGGAGTAGATCATGGGGGCGTTCATGAGAACCGGGTCCAGGAGGGGCGGCCAGCCCCGGCGCACGCGTTCCACGACGGAGCCTTCGAGGAGCAGCGGACCACCGTTCTCGATGAGGACCGGGTCCTTCGGCGCAGCCGTCAAGTGGGGCCTCCTTCCCTCGCAGTCTACGCCGGCGGGGTCCGGAGGGCGCCGCGGCTCGTCGGGACTCGCGCAACTCACCGAGCGGTGTGTGGGGCAGCCGCTGACGACCCTGTTCCGAGCTCGAGGAACAGCAAGCCCCTGGCCCAGGCCGCTGCCGCCGCACGCACGAGGAGCTATGCCGTGCTCGTGGCCGGCGGATCAGGCCGGCCTGCCTTGCGCAGGACGAAGCCCATCCAGAAATACCACACGGGACCGATGGCCAGGCCTCCTAGCGCGACCGATAGATCCACTAGCCACGGAGACCTCAGGAGTGCGCCCACGCACACCAAGACGTTCGTCAAGCCGCCTGAGATGCCAATGTAGCCCAGCACGGGAGGGAGCAGGCTGTGGCGCACGGCAGCGGAATTGGACACCAGCGCGAACACCCCCATCAGCCCAAATGCGAGGAAGCACGGGTCGATGTGGGGCACGCCACCAAGGGCCAAGAGAGACTGGCCATCCGCCGATGCGCTCGAGAACACTCTCGCCAGCCTAGGTGCCTCGACCCCGACATAGACGAAGTCTATCGCCGAAAGGGCCGCTCCCACGAAACCGACGATCGCCGCCCAGCAGAGAAGCCCCGTGAGGTGCTGGCGGAGCAGGGAAAGAAATCCGACATAGACCGCGATCGCCACCAGCGAGGCACATGCGACGATCCAGTAATGCAGGGAGAAGATGAGCGCGCCTTGCGAGAGCGATTGGAAGAACGCCGCGGAGACACAGCCGGCCCCTCTGAGCTGAGCGCGTGGCAGCATGAAGTGGGTCACCCCCACCAGAACGTAGAGAACCACTGCAGCGTTCGCCGCTCCTCCACCGAACCTGAGCAAGCTCGAATGCCTCATGGCGGGTTACCTTCCCCCACGTTGAACGCTTTGCCCCCAATGCCGCGCGCAAGAATTCGGGCAACTGGTGCCTCAGATGGCGGAGAGGTCCGGGGCGCCCTCGAACGGCTTTGCGGACAGCCCCCCTGAGCCAGTCTGTTGCCACCGCGGGGCGGGCGGTGCTTCTACGGGCTACTTGCGCCCATAGAAGGAGGTGATATCGAAATAGACCGTATGCTTCACATCGTGAGCATCGGTGAAGTGCACGACGTCATAAGACTTGTCGTTGTAGAAAGACGTGCTCTGCTTGCCCATCCTGTAGCCAGGATACCGAGCCCTGATCCACTCGGACTCCTGTGCGGCGCCCGCGGTGTCGTTGCTGGCGATGATGATGATGGCCTTCTTGTAAGAGCTGCCGTCGCGACCCTCCTGCTCGACGGCCGCGGGAGCATCCGTCTTCGGAGGAGTCGATTGAGATAGGGCGCAAACCGTGGCCGCACAACAGAACAACGCTACGAGCAACCGGCGCATCACGCACCTCCTGTTTTCAACACAGCCCAAGTGACCGGCTCAACGCGATATCTCTCGAATGACCTGAATGACCCGTCCGGTTTTCAGGACCACCGTCGTGATCGTCTGCGGATCGCCTTCCGCGGGGAAGTAGATCCATCGCTTCACGGTCTCCTTCGCCCCGCCACCGCTGTCGAAGCTCTCGCTGTCAGGCCGACCGATCTTTTCGAGGACCTCTCCCTCGCTCATTCCCACGTAGACGAACCTGCGCTCCTTTGCGCTGGCGGCAAAGGCTGCGGCCGCGATGAGCAGCAGCAGGAAGCACACCCCCGCGATTCGCTTCATGATCGGACCTCCTCATCGAAGAATGCGGCTGTCAGACGGCCGGTCGACCGCGCCACGCCCATCGGAGCGACCGCCGGGCCTTGCGCTGTTGGCCAGCCAGAAGGCCCACCGAAAAGCCGGCAGGTCCGCGGAGATGTGCTTGCGCGATCTCGTTCTGGTGCCCATGGCTGCAATTCCCTCAGAAAGCATAGTTGATGATGGCAGATTGCACCAGCACCTCGCGCCTCGGCGCACCTGACGCTGAGCTATACTTTCCCGGGTGGTGCGATGGGATCTCCGGAAGACGCGCTCCTCGAAGCCGAACGGAACCAGCGGGCGCTCAAGGAGCGGGTGAAAGAGCTGACGTGCCTCTATGGGATCGCCCAGGTCGCGGACCGGGAGGAGACCTCGCTGGATGGCGTCCTGTCCGGGGTCGTGAACCTGATTCCGCCGGCGATGCAGTTCCCCGACATCACCTCCGCGTCCATCCTGCTGGACGGCCGCCGGTACGAGACGCCGCGGCGCGGCCCCGACGAGGCGGTGCTCTCCTCGAGCATCGCGGTGGAGGGAACTCCCCGCGGCCGATTGGAGGTCATCTACTCTTCGCCCGCCACGTCCGCCGGTGAGGAACCGTTCCTGCCCGAGGAGCGCAGCCTCGTCCGCGAGATCGCCCGCCAGGTCGGCCTGATCGTGGGCCGCCGCGAGGTGAACGAGCAGCGGGCGGCGCTCGAGCAGCAGCTCAGGCATGCGGATCGGCTGGCGACGGTCGGCCGCCTGGCCGCAGGGGTGGCGCACGAGCTCAACGAACCCCTGGGCGCCATCCTCGGGTTCGCCCAGCTGACCCGGAAGAGCTTCGGCCTGCCTGACCAGACGGGGCGGGACCTGGACAAGATCGTCAAGGCCTCCCTCCACGCCCGCGGCATCGTGCAGAAGCTCCTGATCTTTGCCCGCGAGTCGCCCTCCAAGCGCGCGCCCGTGCTTCTGAACGCGGTCCTCAAGGACAGCCTCTTCCTCCTCTCGGCGCGCTGCCGAAAATGCGGGGTGAAGGTCGAGTTGCACCTGGATGAGGACCTGCCCCCGATCTCCGCCGACCCGGGGCTCCTGCAGCAGGTGGTCGTGAACCTCGCCTCGAACGCCATCCAGGCGATGCCGCGGGGCGGCACGCTCACGGTGGCCACCGGGCGGGGCGACCTCGGGGCCTTCCTGAGGGTCGAGGACACGGGCGAGGGGATGAGCGAGGAGGTGCTCGGCCACATCTTCACGCCCTTCTTCACCACCAAGGAGGTGGGGCAGGGCACGGGGTTGGGCCTGGCGGTGGTGCACGGCATCGTCTCGGCGCACGGAGGGTCGATTTCCGTGGACAGCGCGCCGGGTAAAGGGGCCCGTTTCGAGGTGGCGCTCCCCCTCGCGTCGCCCGAACCCGTGCCTCTGGAGGCGCCATGAAGACCCCGATCGAAGGACACCGCATCCTGCTCGTGGACGATTCGCCGGACACCCTCGAGGTCCTGGAACGGAACCTGACGGCGCGCGACTTTCAGGTGTGCACGGCCCTGAGCGCGAAGGAGGCCATGGACCTCCTCTCGCGGAGCCCCGTGGACGTTGTGGTGACGGACATGCGGATGCCCGGGATGAGCGGGCTCGAGCTGGTGCGCCACGTGAGGGCCTCCTACCCGGGCACGGCGGTCATGATGATCACCGGCTACGCGACCATCGACGGGGCCGTCGAGGCCGTGAAGACGGGCGTCGAGGAGTACCTGGCCAAGCCCTTCACCGAGGAGGAGCTCGCCGCGGCCATCGGGCGGACCATAGCCCGCCTCGAAGCCGTCAGGGCGCGCTCGGCGGGCCGCGGCCCCGACCGTTTCGGGATGGTGGGCCGGTCCGCGGGGATGAGGAGGGCCTTCGAGGCCATGGAGAGGGCAGCGGCGTCGCCTCATCCGACGCTGATCCTGGGGGAGCGCGGCACGGGCCGGACCCTGGCGGCCCGGGCCCTCCACGGCGCGGGACCCCGCTCGTCGCGGCCCTTCATCGTGCTGGACTGCGACAGCGCACCCCAGGGGCTCCAGCTGGCCCAGCTCGAACAGGCCCTCGACCTGGCCGGCGAGGGAACCCTCTTCGTGAGGTACGTCGAGCGAGCGGACCCGGAGGTGCAGCGCCACCTTCTCGCGCTCCTCGGGGAAGGCCCGCGAGGCCCCAAGATCATCGCCTCCGGCGGACCCGAACTCACCGAGCTCATCGCGGGCCGGGCCGAACCCGCCGCCGTGGGGGAGCTCTTCGCCTCGGAGCCCGTCCTCCTGCCGGCCCTGCGCGAGCGCCGGGAGGACATCCTCCCTCTCGCCGGGCACTTCGCCGAACGGGACGCCCGGCTCCTGGGGAAACCCTCGCCGGAGCTCTCGGAGGCCCTGGGTGCAGCCCTCCGGATGTACTCTTGGCCCGGGAACGTCGCCGAGCTGAGGGACGCCATCGCCGGGGGCCTTCGCGCTTGTGCTGGCGACGCGCTCGAGCTGGAGCATCTGCCTGGCCCCGTCCGCGCCGCGTTGGCCGCCGGGGCGGCCTCCCGCCGGACCCTGGCCGAGGCAGAGGCCGCCTACGTGGGCGAGGTCCTCGCGGCGGTCGGCGGCAACAAGAGCCGCGCCGCGGAGATCCTCGGCATCGACCGGAAGACCCTGAGGGAGAAGCTCAAGCCGTAAGGGAGACCGGGGGCCGGGCCGGGCCCGCCCCCCCGCAGGAACCTCAGAGGCGCCGCTAGAAGACCAGCAGCACGTTGATCGACGCGGTGAACTGGTCCTTCGACCAGCCCTCCCCGCGCTCGAAGACCGCCCGGTTGGACCAGTCCTGGCGGAGGTCGACGCGCAGGACGAAGTGTCCGCCGATCTTGTACGCCGGAGTGAGGGTGACCTCCTCGAGACGCTGCGGGGTCCCCGTCCGCGCCCCTTCGTAGTCGTTGAGCCGCTCCGCCCTGAGGGCGAGGCTGAAACGGTCCGTCACGCCGTAGTTGGCGTAGAGCGCCGCCCCGTCCCAGTGGCCGTTCTGCCCCGGTCCCAGGGCGTCTCGCTCGTGGCCGTAATCGGCGTTGAGCCCGAGGGCGAGCGAGGGGCCGGGCTTCCAGGTGGCGCAGAGGTCGTAGACGTTCCGCCAGTTGGTGGTGTTGTCGTTCTGCTCGGGCCCCCCGATGTAGTTGAGCGTGAGGCCGAGGGACGGGGAGGGGGTCCAGACGATCTGGGCCCCCCCGCTCTTGGAGCTGTTGTTGTCGCTCACGTTGTCCCAGCCCTGGACGAGCATGACCATGCCCGAGAGCTTGTCGGAGAAGGGGTAGGTGACCTTGATCCCCGTGTTCGTGAAGGGGGCCGAGAAGCCGAAGAGGAAGGAGTGGGTGAAGTTGTCGTTGTACGCGTCGAAGCGGTCCACGGATTCGTACCCGACGGGAGCGAAGAACTTCCCCACGTCGAAACGGAGGCCGCGACCCACGTCGGCGACGTAGCTGACGTAGGCCTGCTCCACGTCGAAGTGTCCCGCCTCCCCCGTCTCCACGTTCCTGAAGAGCCCCCGCGCCGCCGTGATCTCGGGGATGGACTGCCCCGCCCCGAGGTCCACGCGGAACCCGAGCTCGCCGGGCTTGGAGGCGGCCCGTTGCACGGTCAGGGAGAGGACGTCCAGCTTGGCCTCGTCGTCGTCGAAGTCGAACACCCTGTATTCGTTCTCGTCCGTGGCCGGGTGGTTGGCATTGTACGTGTAGGAGAGGGAGGCGAAGAGGTCCACCTGGATCTGCTTGTACCAGGGACCTTCCTGGACGGGGGCCACGAGGGCCTGGGCCCGGGGTGCCGGGGTGGCGGCAGCGGCCGCCACCCCAAGGAGGATCCCCGTGGCCAGCCGCCTCCAGAGGGACGGGCTGGGCGCGGTCATGTTCAGACGCCTTCGAGGTAGGCCTGCTCGCCGTGGAGCCCCTCGTCGAGGCCGACGGTCTCGTCCTGCTCCTCCACGCGCACCGTCGTGATCTTGTTGATGACCCAGAGCATCAGGAGCGTGAAGAGGAAGGCCCAGACGGAGGAGAAGAGGACGGCCGCGAGCTCCACGAGGAAGAAGTGGACGTTGCCGCGCAGAAGTCCGTCCACGCCGCCGGAGGCCGTGGGGTTGAAGGCGGTGCTCGCGAAGACGCCGCACAGGATGATGCCGAGGAAGCCGCCCACGCCGTGGACGCCCCAGACGTCGAGCGCGTCATCCCACTGCATCTTGTTCTTGAGGGCCACGGCGTAGAAGCACACCACGCCGGCGATGATTCCGATGAGGCACGCGGTGGTCGGGGACACGTAGCCCGCGGCGGGCGTGATGGTGGCGAGGCCCGCTACGGCGCCGGTCAGGAGCCCGAGGAACTTGGGCTTCTTGGAGGTCATCCAGTCCATGGCCAGCCACGCCACGGCCGCGAAGGAGGCGGAGATGTCCGTGTTGAGGAAGGCCACCGCGGTGACGGAGTCGACACGGAACTCGGACCCGGCGTTGAAGCCGTACCATCCGAACCACAGGAGGCCCGTGCCGAGGGCCACGAGGGGGATGCTGTGGGGCCCGCGGTCGAGCACCTTCCGTTTCCCTACGTAGAGGACGGAGGCGAGAGCCGCGATGCCCGCGATGTTGTGGACCACGATGCCTCCCGCGAAGTCCTTCACGCCCCACTCGGCCATGAGGCCGCCGCCCCAGACCATGTGCACGAAGGGGAAGTAAACGAAGAGGAGCCAGCCGGTGAGGAAGAGCATGTAGGCCTTGAAGGTCACCCGGTTGGTAAAAGCCCCCGTGATGAGGGCGGGCGTGATGATGGCGAACATCATTTGGTAGGCGCAGAAGACGATCATGGGGATGGTGTCGTTGGGTGAGGGCAGGTCGAGGGTGATGCCGCGCAGGAACGCCCAGTCGAAGTTCCCGATGATCCCCGCGAAATCTGCGCCCGACTTCATGTCTCCCGAGAAGCACATGGTGAACCCGACCGCCCACCAGAGGACGGTGGTCCAACCCATGGAGACGAAGCTCTGAATCATGATGGCCAGGACGTTCTTACGGCCGACCAGGCCGCCGTAGAAGAACGCCAGGCCCGGCGTCATGAGCATGACGAGGCTCGAGCAGAGCAGCATGAACCCTGTATTTCCCGTATCGAGATGCAGCATGGCCCCCCCCTGATTGCCGATCTATAGAACCCAGCGCTTTAGAACCCCGTGAGACGTCCACCCGGATTGCTTTCGAACCGCCATCGACCACCACGTAAGTGGGGAAAGATGAATCATCAGTGGTCATAATTACCCCATAATTGCTGTTCCGCCAGCACCGGGTCCATGGCGGGATCCGATATGGGGTGAATTGACCCACTTCGCCGCTTGGTTTTCCAGTTCGCTTGGGCAGGGAGGCTCCGCGGTCCAAGCCGTGTCGTCTCAAGGCCGAACAGCAAGCGATGTCCTTGAAAACAGCCTATCTCGGCCTTGCTAATCCGCATGGCTGGCCCCAATTTCAACAATTGAAACGGCCGGCGGGGGACCTTCGGTCACGGTGACGGTGAAGCCGCCGCCGCCGGGGATCACGCTGATGAAGAAGGTGACGCCGCCGTT
>JGI20214J51088_10003258_pt1 | contig 10736 bp, 7 predicted proteins | sample WetSurMetagenome_FD_51088 | JGI IMG/M metagenome (IMG submission 51088) | reverse complement strand
GCCTTCATGGAAGAGGGGATACTCGGGCGGCAGAGGTTCTTTCACCTTTATGATCATCTCTGCCTTTTTGAAGATCTCCAGATTCGAATCCACTATGTCGGCTCCTGCCGTGGCAAAAGCTTCATCAGATATCCCGCTTCCTACCCCTGCATTCTTTTCCACCATTACCTTGTGACCTGCTCTTGTGAGAGCCTGCGCTCCTGCCGGTGTCAATGCCACCCTGTTTTCGAGCGCCTTGATTTCTTTTGGCACACCTATAACCATTTTTACCTCCTCCTCAATATGTGTAATTAGATTTATTCATATGTTCAGCAAAGGTTGTGCCATAAGAAATATGCGCGGCCCTGAGAGTGATATTTCTATTTATATTAGCTAGTTGCATCTCATTGCAAAAGTAGCCCTTCTCAGTGTGGAGTACAATATACCCACCGAACAGAACCTTAGAAAACACACCGTTTCTCACAATGACTCGACAACACAATCGGTATAAAATATTCTATTTGGGAGTCCGTGGATGTGATAGACCTAAGGGTAAGCATGGCCCTCTTTGGAGGTGGGTTTTTCTCTGCCCCCAACGAATGCCTGTTGGGGGCAGAGAAGGTACAAAAAACTTACTTTGCTCCTGACATGCCCTTCATGCTGATGTCTGAGCGGCTTAACCACAACGCTGGGTACGAATAGGAGTGGTAGGAGGTGCTGTGGGTGTCTATGTGGTCGAGGGCCAGTGTGTGAAACTGGTTGTAAATACCCATTGCAGGAATGAATCCCCAGAGGGAATCGTAGCTGCGGTACAAGCGGCCCTTGTGGTCGTAGCTTTCAACATGGTAGAGATAAAGGTTTTCCCTATCGATATAAAGGATTCGCTTGCTGTAAACNTAGTTCTTGTCCAATTGGGTCAGCTGCAGCACCCAGCAGGGTCTCCGCTCAAACTGCAGACCCTTNAGNATGTATCCTTCCTTGGAGCTCACATAGGGCGCACCGTCCCAGGTTATTGGGACAAGGAATTCTTGCTCGGCGATCACNTCGTATTTGTACGGATAGCGCTTCGGGCTCAGCTTCTGGTTAAATCCCTGCCAGTCCTCGTAAATCATGTCCTGGCCCACAGCCGGGTCCTGGGTGTCGGATGCNGTCATCTTCCGTATCCTCCGAATGCTGTTGATGTACATGAGAAAGAGATCATCCTTGTCTTTATCCACATAGGCGGTGATATTAATGACGTTTCCAAACAGATCCCGTGGTGCCTGGTTCATGTACTGAAAGTTCTTTAACTCACCTTGGTCTTTGGCCCGGTTATCTAAAAAGCCCAGGGGCTCGAACTTGACGCGCCCCTGCAGCCTCATAGCGTATGCCGTTGCGATACCCTCGTAATCGTTCCTCAGGTCACTCGTGTATCCGAAAACGTGTTCCCAGTAGAATTCGCCATCCAGGTTATAGTTCTTTACCCAGTTAAGCATAATCTGCTGGGCTTTGGTTGGTCCGGAAGGTCTTGGGAAGGGAAAACCGGCAACATAAGAAGCCTCGACAATATATCCGTCTTTGTCTTGCTTGACGTTACCAGCGTGCTGTTTCGTTGCCTCGGCAACGGGCAGGGAGTGGTAGTACTGCCTGGTGGGCACAATTTCGATCTCGGTAAAATTGCCTGCGTGTCGCTTGCCAGAGGTAGGCGTCGGTTTGAACCTGTCCAACATGTGCTTCCACATGAGCTTGTCNAACGGCAGTTTGGTCTTGTCATTGTACGTGTATTTACCGGGNTTTATTTCCGGGGCAATTATGCCNACCACATCGGGTGCTTTGAAACCGACTGCCTCGGCCCAGACTTTCTTCATGGTTTCAACATCATAGGTTGCCTTCTTGTATGCCTCCGCGGGCATGATCTTCTTGTATCCCTCTATCTTTGTGTAAAAGGGTGATGGATCATCGATGGGCCCCTTATATTTCTCCAACTCCTTGACTCCAAGCTCGTATTTCTGGCTCTGTTGTGCCCAACCAGCCGATCCATATACGGTGACCATCAAAAATGAAACCAAAATCCCCAAAACAAAAACTCTCCCTTTTCTCATGTTGTTTCTCCTTTTCTTCGTATACATACTTGAATATTGAAAAAGCATTCCTTCACACCGTCCACATCACTAAAACTTGTAGCTCAGCTTCAAGAAGACGTAATCCTTGTTCGTAAAGGGCTCAAATCCATAATTCTGCTTGTTTCCGTCAAGCCAAACAACTCCGCCGGTAATACGCCAGCTGTCACTCCAATCATAGGTCACCTGGGCGCGGTAGAAGTTGCTGTCCCAGACAAAGTCATGGAGCCAGAAGAAAGAGGGTATCAGCTTGGCGTTCAAATAGGGGCTATTTATGAATAACGAGGTCTGCCAGTTGTTCTTCGCAACAAAGTTCTGCTGCGCATCGGTCCATGCCTCCACCCCGGGATCCAGCTTGAGATCCAATATCCTCCGGTAATATACCTGGGGGGAGATGAAGATATTTGCCTTAGGATTAAGAAAGGGAACCTTTATCTTCCAGTCTATCCCCAGGCCGGCTCGAATCTCATCTGACTTTTTCCACAGATCCGGGTCAGTGTTGGTTTCGAAGGTCGTGCCAAACGCGTAAAAACCTTCGAAACGAAAAATTGGGGCAACACCTCCCAGGGCACTGGAAGCGAGGAAGGGGATGTCGCGGCTTGCAGTCAAACCTGCGAACTGGAGTGTTTTGAATTCGGTGTCTATGGGGAAATGGAACAACAATCTCCCATTGGACGCCACGGAAATATCACGGTCAGGGTTGAACAGATCATATCTGAACTTAAAAACAGGAGAATTGTCGATGCCATAAAAGTAATTGAGGGTCAGGATAAAGTCATTGACAACCCCTCTTGCCCGAAAGGCATACTCGTAACCGTTACTGCTCCAATTAGCAGGCTTGTTAGGATAATAGATGGCACTGCCAAGGTAGGCTTGGCCAAAAGGAACTGTGGGATCATTAATCCTCACAAAGGGGTTCCAGATACCTCCGTCATCATTGCCGAAGAGCGGGTTCTGATCGCCGATGAACGTAGCGTTGGGGTTCCAGGTAAATTCCAGGGCAAGGTCCTGGAGCCAGCTGATATCGAGTTTTGGGTACCAATCGGCCCTGACGAGCCATATGGGTATGAGCGTATTTTCAAACTCCACATCGGCAAAGCCGCGGCGACTGTCCAGTGGGTTTATCTGGTCCATGATCCTGAAGCCGTCCATTTCCCCCCAGGAAAGAATCTGCTTGCCCACCCGGAACATGAAGTTCTCTGGCTTCCAGGTTACATGAAGTTCGTTCAAGATTTGCCAGTAATTGTCATCCATGTACATNCTGGAGCGCGATTGATTGAACAACTTCTGGTCCCACGATTGCGTCCCACCGAAGATATCGTATGCCCAGTCCATGGTAAAACGGCCCGAACCGTAAATACTCAGATTTGCTGAGGGCCGGTATTGCATCTCAACGAAAGCATTCGACAAGGCCTGCTGTAGACCGTGATACGTGTCGTAATCATCGTGAAGCCCATAGGCAGCCCCCTGGGTGATGTAGCCCGTCACACTGAGGGGCTTACCCCCCACTGNNTATTCGATCGCTTGGGCAGCATTCAAGACAAACAGGCTCACCACTGTTATCACAAAAAAATACATAATCACTCTTTTTTTCATGAATTACCCCCTCTCCCCAACCCTAACTTTGTAAGGTTTCTGATTAAAATTTGCTTAAATGCCTCCTGAAGTCCTTTGTATGTCAGCAGAAAGCTTCATTCACCCCCTTTTCCTTATTCTATAGAACTTCAATATTGTATTGCTTAACCTCCTGCTTTTCACTCAAAATCATCTCACGAACCTTTCTTCTCGTCAAGTTTTTAGTAACTCTGATTCCGCCTTGGCAATTTCTTCGTCCACTGCTGTACCGCCTTTTGTAATGAACTTCGGTTTGATGATCGACAACATGAGCGGGTGAAGAGTCAGAGTGAGGATCACGTTCATCCCGAAGACTACTGCCAGGAACAAGCCCATCTGTGCTTGGAATTTGAGTCCCGACAGGAAATACCAGGGAAGCAGGGCGGCAAACATTGTGAGGCCGGTGTAAACGACCGCCTTACCCGTGGTAGCCGCGGACAACACGATTGTTTTCGTAAAGTCATTTGTAACGGTATATTCGTCTCTGGCACGACTGTATAAATAGATGGCAAAGTCAACGCCCATACCTGCGCCAATCGCTGTGACAGGGAGTGTGTTGATGGAAAGGCCGATGTTCTGGACGGCCATAAAGGCTACGGCTACAGCGTTGGCAAAATAAGGGGTAAGGTCAGCATCAATCCACCAACAATAGACATATAAGAGAAAACGCAGAGAATGAAGATCGCTCCATACACTATGGCATCGGTCTTGGCAGTGTCTTTCTTGATCTCCTCGTTGAGGGCGATCTCCATACCGATCCTGCCGCCGGCCAGTTTGAACTCGCCGTGGCTTAACTTGGCAGGATTGGCCTTAAAGAAGTCATAGGCCGCATCCCTGATCCTCAACAGGTTGTCGGAGGTGTGATCCGCAAAATAGAGGGTCAGTTGCGCCCTTTCAAGGGTCCGGTCGATATACCGGCCCTGGGTAGCAGGGTCGGTGGCCTGCTTCACGTAGCCCATGAGGCCCGTGAGCAGTTCCGTATTGCGAACAAGCTGAAACCAGAGGTGGTCCCCGTCGTGAAGGGTGGTATTGACCATCTTGACGGTATTGATTAGGGAATCAGGGGACTTGTAAATATCCGGAAGTTTCTCCCGCATGTGGCGATCGAAGGCCTCGAAGGTGAGGAGTACTTCCGGGTCATAGACCGACTCCCGTTCTCCCTCATAATAGAGGAGGAAGTTTTCCGATGAAGCATCAAAAATCTTGTTGATGAGAAGCTGATCGCGGTTATACTTGTGGTTTGGCCAGAGTAGGGGTGAGCCAGGGGTAGGATCGCCGATCTTGATTCCAGCCATGAACCAGATGCTGACAGCGAGAAGCACGACAATTACACCACCTACGACCATCTTCCCGCGGCCGATGGAGAACTGGGTTATGGCAAGTATAGCCCGGTCTACCACATCTCTCTTGGTGCTGTCTTTTGACCAACGATCACTTGCTCTGGACATGGGCATGAAGCTGCAGATGATGGGGGTCAAGATAGAGCTGAAGATGATACTGATCATCCAGATGCTCATGACAACAGCCAATTGTCTCATGAGGGCGATAGCCACAACCCCCAGGACGAGAAACCCTGCTGCGTCCGTGGTGATGGCCGCAAACGCCGGGGTCAGCATGGCCTTGATGGTCATATAGCAGGCCTCTTGCTTGTCACCTTGGCAGGCGTGCAATTCTTCCAGGTAGCGGTTGGTGCACTGCACCGAATGGCTTATCATCATGGCCCCCACAAGAAAGACAAGCACATAGAGGAGAGGACTCAGATTGAACGCCATGAAGCCCATGATGCCGAACCCGACGATGGTGAAGAAGAAGGCGTTTAAAACGGGAACAAACATGCCTACCAGGTTTCGGAAAATGATAAAGAGCATGATCATCATGAGGAGTAAGCTGATCCCGAAGATGAGATAAATCTGTTGCTTGAGGGTGTAGATCCATCCCATGAGCACCGGGTAGCCGATGAGGTGGACCTCTGTGGTATCGTCCGTGTATTCCTTGGCCAGTTTCGTCAGGAGGGCGAATGCCTGTTCGTAGGAGATGTTCTCTTTCATCTCTGTCATGATGAGGGCGGCGGTACCATCCCTGGACACCAGTGAGCCGTTGTATGCCGGAGAGGAAAGGACATTGGTTTTCAGTACGTCCATCGCTTCAGGGGTGTTGGGGACGTCCGGCCACATGATGGGCTCGATATTGATTTCTCCTTTTTTCAGGGTTTTGACCACCTTCACGGACCGTGTGGCAAGGGACACAGTCAAGCTGCGGTAGACCTCATCCCATGTCAGGACTTCTTTGGTCATCGACTGGAGTTTCGTCATAAACGCCTCGTTAAAGACATCGCCGCTTTTGACTCTCAAGGCAATGGCAATGGTCGAGCCGCCACTCCCGAAGACTTCTGCAAATCGATTGTTAAGTTTGAGAAATGGGTGGTCGGCTGGCAGCATGTCCTGGAGAATGACCTCGCCTTTTATCTTGGTTGCTCCATAGGTAAAGACCGCTGCGACGACCAGGAGANCCACTAAAATTACCAACCTTNTGTTTGAGACCATCCTTGATAGGCGATCCAACCATGTAACCGAATTATTCTTTCCCATAACCCTACCCTTCCTAGTTTATTATAGATTTACGATTCATTTAATAATCAATCTTTTTCCAGGAGNAGGGGTCTTTACCATTGCTGAGGTAAATGTCTCCGCCTCCACCCAATGCAATGAAACCAGCGGCACCCCGCCGTGCAATGCTGTAAATATAGGTGTATTTAATGGTGGGTTCGAAGGTCGGCGCCTTCCATGTCGACCCGCCGTCCGTCGAGGCCAGAGCAAAGCCTGTCCCGGAGATCAATATTGTCCGACCCCCATCCTGCGCCGCGATAGTAAAAAGCTGGGTTTTCGGGGCTTTTGTTTTGACTTCCTGCCACGACTTCCCCCCATCGACTGTCTTTATGACGTACCCATCAATGCCGACCGCCCAGGCCCTCTGTGGATCGAGGGCAACAATGTCAAAGATATAGTTTCCACCTTCCACGTCTCCCGTTGTCTCTGAAAGCCCGAAGGTTCCTGCCTGCTTCTGCCAGGTCTTTCCGCCGTCGCGGGTATTGTAAATAAACCCATATTCTCCTGCAGCCCATCCATTATTCTGGTCGGCGAACGACATCGATTTCAGGATAAAATCCTGATCCTTGAATCTCACTTCCCAGTTCTTCCCTCCATCTGCGGTATATAATATGTGGGTTTGTTCAGAAGCGATAAAACCAACCGTGGGGGTCAAGAAGAGGACCCTCATGTGGAAAAACCGCGTGGGTGATTTTTGCTTTTCCCAAGTCTTCCCGCCGTCCTGGGTGTGGATGATGACGCCCTCTTCTCCGACGGCCCAGCCTTTTTTCGGGTCTATGAAGAAGACTGAGCTCAGGGTGAGGTTTGTCCCCGTGTTCTGGCGCTCCCACGTCTTGCCTCCATCACCCGTATGGAGGATGCACCCCCAGCGGCCTGATAGCCATCCTTCTTTCTCATTCGGAAAGCTCGCGGAAAAAAGGTCATCATAGATCGTTTGGGCACCCTCGCTAGCGGGTATAGAGAAACACCATGAGAAAACCAATACTACAAAGACTGATAGCAACAATTTTTTGATTGAATGTAATGACATAGTTATATATCACTCCTTTCTGCTTGATAAGAAATGGGTCAAGCCTACACTTGACTATGAATTGTTTGTCTTCTTTGCCTTTATCTTTTAGCAACAGTTGTGCCAGCATTACACTTTTGAATTATTTTCTCATTCGCCTAAAAATATCAAGGTGTTGCAGCAGGCAGTCAAATGGTTGTCTTCCTTGCTGGGGTGTAAAGTACCCACCAACCCGCACGTGGTGAGAGAGATGATGTGGACAAGGTGTAATGGGAAGTGATTGAGTTTGAAAAAGCGAACATGCCAAGTACAATGCATATAATCTTGTTTTTGTTAACTCCATTCTGGGCCGCACACAACGAAGAATACATTCAACACAGCCCTGTCTACGGCAATTCATTGCCGTGTGTTTCAGCTCAAAAGCGTTCCGGTCAACCAATAGGAAAGTTTCTTATGACTAATTAATTGTACCTTACCCGGCCCTTTCTTTTCGAGATGGACCGAGATGTTCATGTAATTTCCTGTGGTAAAGATTCGGGTTCGTGAAGCTGAAGCGTTCGCGAGATTCCATACAGGGTATTAATGTACCCATCCCGCCATAAACCACTCTATTTAGCTCGTGCGAAAATCTGCAGCGTCAACATGAAAGCGTTTAAGCAGCTTTCTGAAGTTAGCTCGGTCCAGACCAGCCCGCTCTGCGGCCTTGCTTACATTCCCCTTGCAGATTGCAAGAAGGGTGGTCACGTATTCCCTTGTCATGGGGTCGATGGTCTCTTCTTTGAATTCCTTAAAAGCAGGCATCAATTCCTTTGTATTGGTATTACNGCCCACGATATCCNCAGGAAGATCATCAATCTTGATTGTATTGCCTTCCATGAACGTCACTGCACTTTCTATGACGTTCCTCAACTCGCGGATATTGCCGGGCCATTGATAGGCCATCATCAGGCTATGCACCTCATCGGACAAGGCAATCACCCTTTTCTTAAGCCTCGCATTGAATTCTGTGAGGAAGTAGTTCGCCAGGAGCGGGACATCGTGGCGCCGCTCCCTCAAAGGTGGTACGCGAAGAGAAACTACGTTGAGGCGGTAATAAAGATCTTCCCTGAAGCGGCCCTCTTTTACTTCCTCCTTCATTTCCCTGTTTGTCGCAGCAATAATGCGTATGTTGGCTTTCTTCGTCTTCGTGTCGCCGACCTTCGAATACTCTTTCTCTTGGATCACACGAAGCAGCTTCTTCTGAAGGGGGTACGGGAGTTCGCTGATCTCATCAAAGAATACACTTCCCCCTTCAGCAACCTCGAGGTATCCCTTCTTATCCGTATAAGCCCCTGTGAAGGCTCCTTTCACGTGTCCAAAAATTTCACTTTCTAGAATCGTCTCCGGCAAACCGCTGCAATCTATTATAATGAATGGTCGTTCCCTTATTGTGCCTGAATAATGGAGGGCCTTGGCTATCAACTCTTTGCCTGTTCCGCTTTCTCCAGTGATAAGCACAGTACTGTCAGTATTTGAAAGGGTCTCTACTGCCTTAAGTAGTTTTTTCATCTCCTTATCGTTGGTCACAATGGCAGAGAAAGGTGATTGCTCAAGAAGCCTTTCCCGCAGCATTTTGTTNTCAATGCAAAGAGCCCTCTGTTCGATTGCTCGCCTTATGATCAGATCAATCTCATCTATGTTGTAAGGTTTGGTTACATAGTCAAAGGCGCCTCTCTTCATGGCTTCTACCGCTGTCTGGACAGTGCCGTAGCCTGTNAGAACAATAACCGGAAGATCGGCGTCCAAGGCCTTTATTACTCTGAGAAGTTCAAGACCNCCCATTTCGGGCATCATCAGGTCCACAATAACGACTTCTGGCGCCAATTTTTTGATGCTATCGCAAACGATCTTTGGTCTGGAAACACCGGTTGCTTGGTAGCCGAGCATATTCAGTGAGCGACAGAAAACNTCCAACGCCTTCTCTTCGTCATCAACCAGCAATATCTTCGTCATTGCATCTCTCTCATCAGCCTTGTTGATCGGAAGCAGGCAGTGTGATTTTGACTGCCGTCCCTTTTCCAGGCCTGCTAGTCAGATCGATGCTCCCATCATGCTCTTTNATAATGCCGTAAGTAATCGAAAGTCCCAGCCCAGTTCCCTTGCCCTGTCCTTTCAGTGTAAAGAATGGATCAAAAATCTTGTCCAGATATTTTTTCTCAATGCCCTGTCCGTTATCAGCAATTGATACCTCAATCAGAGCCCTGTTGTTACTGTCAGTCATGATTTTTTTTTCCTTGGTGATCACTGTCAGCTTGCCTCCCTGTGCCATTGATTCCAACGAGTTGAGCAGAATATTCAACAAAGCTTGCTGGAGATGCGTTGGATTACCAAGAATGAACGGCAGGTTCTCGTCATACTTTTCAATCAATGAAATATTCGACCTCATCACTTGAAACTTCACGAGGTCTAACGTTTTTTGCAAGATATCGTTTATCCAAACCGTGCACTTCTCAGTACCTGATTTACCGGAGAAATTGAGTAACCCCCTGATTATTTCGCTCGCCCTGTTTATCTCTTCCTGAATGATTTGAAGGTCTTTTTGAGTTTCGGGGAGAACATTGGTGTCTCGAACAAGAACCTGTATATAGTTCGAGATAATGCTGAGAGGATTATTGATCTCGTGAGCTATGCCTGCTGTCAGCCTGCCGAGAGCAGAGAGCCGGTCCAACTGGCTCATTTTATTGTAGGCAGATGCAAGGTCGTCTCTTCTTTTCTTGAGTTCGGCAGCCATCTTGTTGATCGATAAGGCAAGGAGGCCAATCTCGTCTTTTCGTTCCACATTTATGCGATGGTCAAGCATGCCACGCCCAATCATGTTTGTTCCTTCTATGAGTTTATCGATATTCTTAAGGGACTCGTTGAAGGAGGACAAAAAACCCATCATCGGCTGTTGAGTTTTGTCCCCTATCGAGTGTGCAGGGCGATATATGGACATAGTATTGGCCTCGGTGGGAAGTACGCTCATTTTCACAGAACGCCCCTTGATTCTGGGAAGTATACAAAAAAGATCCCAGCCATTTGCACTGAGATGAGTATGTAAAACATCCGCCCTGCCAGATTTGAGTGTTACCTCGCCGACCTCGATGTTATCCAGAAACTGCTGGTACCTGCATTTCATCTCATCCCATTTGTTTATCAGAAGAACCTGTTCATCCCGCAGGTTATGCATCCCCTCATCAGACGAGACAATCAAATTTCCATTGGGTGATACAAGGCAGCCATAGCCACCCAAGGTCTCGCTGAGGAGATGGCCGAGATGGTCAATGATCGATTGAAGGTTGGCGTCAATCCCCACGACACCGGTGAACAGGTCGCTCGAGTAGACGGGGCAGGAACATGTCGCCATCCACCTTCCTGTAAGGGGGCAAACATATGGTTCTGTCCACCGCT
>JGI20214J51088_10003257_pt1 | contig 10738 bp, 7 predicted proteins | sample WetSurMetagenome_FD_51088 | JGI IMG/M metagenome (IMG submission 51088) | reverse complement strand
TATCTCCTAGGTCGGTTACCGGCCTGTAAAGATCGGTAAATTCTTCCTCTCGCTATTTAGCTGTTAAAGAAAGAAGCGGCAAAAAGCCGCTTTTTTCGTATGTCCCAACATGTATCCTTGTCTATATGTACGGTATTCAGTATATAGAAGCTTGATTTTTACGTATTAATTAACGTAGAATGATAGAGTTCTAAGGGCGATTAGCTCAGCTGGTTAGAGCACAGTCCTGATAAGACTGGGGTCTCAAGTTCGAATCTTGAATCGCCCACCATTCGTCAGTTTGAGGCTAGATGCGGGTCTGGTAGCTCAAATAAATGTCCACAGAACCCAGTCCATTCAACTTTAATCACGCTCGTCTACGCTCCGGTAAGGACTCCTGTCTATCAATAAACCACGTTCAGGTATTAGTCGATTCATGGCTTGCCGATTGCCAGGCTAAAGGCTATTCCGATACCACCACCATCAGCTAATATCGCCAACGCATCGAAAAGTGGTCAGAGTTCATCCATGGTTGTAATGATGAAATCGGCGGCCATTCGTTCCGGCTATTCATCGTTGATCTGCAAAACCAGGGCTATGCGAAATCTACGGTCAATACTTTTTACCGGGCGGGAAGGAGGTTCCTGAACTGGCTGGTTGAAGAAAAGGAAATCAAGAACGATCCGGCCACCGAAGATCCCTAAAACCAAGCCCCGTCCTTTTTCGACCCGGGATCTCGATAATCTTTGATAATGGCGCAATACGGGTGATGGGTAAAGAATCGAAAGAAAGACTGGTCCGGGTCGGCCAACAAACACGGCTCGCCATCAACCGGTACCTGCGGAAAAGAACTGACAAACATCCTTCCTTTTGGATAGCGGAAAACCGGACACCAACTACCAGAGATGGTGTGAAAATATTTATCAGGGCCTTAATGCGAAAGAGCAGAAATAACCGACGCCAAGCGCGGAGCGCATACTTTTCGGCATACTTTCGCTATTAACTTCCTACGAAACGGCGGCAGTGTTTTTGATCTTCAGCATTTGCTTGGTCACTCAACCTTAACTATAACCAGGCATTACGTAGAGTCGTTAACAGATGAGGATGCATTCAAAGCTCATGAGAAAACCAGTCCAGTAGATAATTTGTTTAAGAGAACATAGCCAGTTAATTAAAATACAAGGTCACAGATACTTTTCTTGGTTTATGAAATATGTGAAATAGCTATTAAAATATCTTTGTTGAAATAGGTATAATTGACGGCTTTTGAGGTGTAATATAAGATAGTATAATCCTGAGATAGTGTTGGGTTTTTAACAAGATAATTAAGGGGCATAAACAAAATATTCGAAATTGGAAAATGAGGATATTTTATGGGAAAGAAAATATTAGTTATCGAAGATGATCCTACCTCACAGAAGTTCTTCCAATTGGTTTTAGCAAAAGAGGGTTATGATGTTATTACCTCTCCCAATGGTCTTGAAGGCCTTAGGAAAGTAAGAGAAGAATCTCTCGACCTGATTATTCTTGATGTAATGCTACCCGGGATTGATGGTTTTGAAATATGCAATCGTCTTCGTACTGAGCTTAGGAAAACGGATCTCCCGATTATTATGATGTCTGCCAAAGCACAAACAAGTGATCGGGATGCCGCGCTAAAGGTTGGCGCAAATGCTTTTCTATCAAAACCAGTTGATAGATTAGTATTACTCAAAACTATCTCAGGTTTATTTGGTACAGATAATATTCAGTGACAGTATCTTTAAACACATAACAATTATTTCTCGGAATAGGGATTCAATTTACCTTTTCCGAATAATACTAGAGATCTAAAATCTAAAAACCATAAAGTTTTGTTACTCATTCGATCTTTTTATTTTGTATCCAAATCTATTTTCCGGTTACGGGTACATTACGAAGTACTTCACTGATCGTAGTTACGCCTTCTTTTGCTTTTAGCATCCCATCCCGTCTCATAGTTTCCATTCCATCAGAGAGAGCCTGAGCCCTAATATCAACCTCGCTTGTACTGTCTCGGACCAAACGACGCATTTCATCCGTCATTACAAGGATTTCAAAGAGCCCGGTTCGGCCCAGATAACCAGTATTGGCACAGACATTACATCCTTTTCCGGCACCATAAAAATTGGTAGGGCGGTCTGAGATTTCTCTATTAAAAGCTTCAAGTTCCTCCGATGTAGGTTGGTAAACTGATTTACAGTGGGGACACGGACAACGAACCATTCGTTGGGTCATTATGCCAACCATTGTTGAGGTAATAAGATATGACTTGATTCCTAAATCCAATAGTCTGAATATCACTCCAACCGTATCGTTGGCATGAATTGAAGATAATACGAGATGTCCCGTTAACGCTGATTGTATGGCAACTTCAGCTGTTTCATGGTCCCGAATTTCTCCCACAAGAATCACATCAGGGTCGTGTCGCATAATCGATCGTAGTCCGCTGGCGAAAGTAGTGTCTGCTTTCTCATTAACCTGGTTCTGGCTGATATCTACAAAACGGTATTCTGCCGGATCTTCAATAGTCATGATGTTACGTCCATTACGGTCAAGACTATTTATGAGCGAATACAGTGTTGTTGTTTTTCCAGAACCGGTCGGTCCTCCTACCAATATCATACCGAACGGATTTCTCGCTATCATTTGAACCTTTGTCTGACTATCCGGTGTCAGGCCTATATTTACCAAACTGAGCAAAGATAATGATTTTTCAAGTATTCTTAAAGTCGCTCGTTCACCTTGGACGGTAGCCATTGTAGCTACACGAATGTCAATATCTCGATCGTCTAGTTTGAAGTTCATCTGACCATCTTGTGGGCGTCTTTGCTCGGCGATATTCATATCAGCAAGGATCTTAATCCGGGATAACATAGGTCCATGAACACTTAAAGGCAAAGAGAAGACATCGTGTAAAAATCCATCAATTCGGTAACGGATGCGAAGCCTGTTCTCTTGAGGCTCGATATGAATATCTGATGCCCGATCCCTGACTGCCTGACTGATAATAAGACTCAATGTATGAGTGATTGGAGTGTCTTCTACCCCAGATAACACTATTTTGTTTTCTTTTTTTGTTGCAAGGGTTGAATAGCCTTGTATATTTTTTTCAATTTCGGTACTGGAACGGTAGTTTGAATCGATTGCCCTATCTATCTCAGATGGAATCCCCAGAGCTACATTGACTTTCATTTTGGCTTGAATCGCAATTTCATCAATAGTTTGAACATCTTCTGGATCAGCCATTACAACCAATAAACAGTTCGCGACCACATCAAGAGGTATCAACGTATGTTTTCTGGCAAAATCAACCGGGATGAGATGTGTTGCGGCCGGTTGAACTTTATGCCTTTGGAAATCGATGAAAGGGACATTTAAGATTATACTTAAGAACGTAGCTATGTCTTCCACCTTTACCATAGTGTGTTGCCGTAGAACTTCAGCTAAGCGTTTACCTTCTTCTTGCCGAATTTTCATGGCTGAATCCAGGTTAGCCTGTGTTATCAGGTTCTCTCTGATAAGCATCTCCGCTAGTTCTATATCGATCTCTGTTGCCCCTGCATAAGTTTCCAGTTTGTTCAACATGTTCTTATCAACTCCCTGTTTTGGTTTTTAAATTCGGGATGACATTACATGACATAATTTTTTAACTTTTTCGAATTCAGTTCGGACATCATCCATGTCTCTAAGTAATCGATCTCGATTACCGGAAGCAACTGCTGTTTCAAGTTTAGCGGCAGCTTCATGTAGTAAAGTTGCACTAATATTACCTGATGCTCCCTTAACCGTATGAGCTTCACGTCTCAGGACTTCCATATCTCCCCTGTTATAGGCATCCTCCATCCCCTCCATTCTGGATGGGAAATCAATGAGAAATGTATTCAGTATTTCAGTACAAATACCCTCGTCTCCCCCAACGCGTTCCAGTAGCTTGGATCTATCGAATATAACCTCTACATTATCGGAATCCGATTTTAATTTATCGTCTTCATCTCCCAAATGCGGTTTTGCCCATCGTTCCAAGGCTTGTTCCACTATTTTGGGATTAATAGGTTTGGTTATATAATCGTTCATGCCTGCTTCCAGACATATCTCCCGGTCGCCTTTCATCGCAGATGCCGTCATGGCAATAATCGGGATAACATGATTACGCACTGAGGATGTTTTTTCACGGATTCTTCGTGTTGCTTCCAAACCATCCATTTCAGGCATTTGTACGTCCATAAATACTAAGTCGTAAGAAGTCGATTCTAATGCTTTAAGTGCTTCTTGCCCATTAATAGTGATATCGACTTTATGCCCCATTTGGATTAACAACGCTTGAGCAACTTTTTGATTGATCAGATTATCCTCTGCAACCAGTATTCGTAATTTGGGAGTGACTTCTGTTGAGACTGATGTGGTCGAAACTACCGGCATAGTCTTTTTAGTAAGGTTTTCATTACTAGATGTACTTTCGATAATCGTGTTGTACAATTGAGATTGTTTAGTTGGTTTCATTAAATATTTGGAAAAACCGACTTTTTCTGCTTCGCTATTCATCTCCTGGTTGCCGGAAGATGACCAGGCCACTAACACGGTCTGCGCAAGTGTGGGGGTTGCCTTTATCATCCTGCCGAGAGTCATTCCATCTACATCCGGCATGAGCATATCGATAATGGCTATCTGGAACGGGTCTCCGGCAGCTACCGCAGAGTGTAAACAGGACAAAGCTCCCGCCGCACTCTCGGTTACTTCAATACGGCATTTCCATGAACGTAAAATCTGATCCAATAATTTCCTATTCGTCGCATTGTCATCTACACCTAATATCTTGATTCCCGTTATGCTATATTCCGGATTCTTTCCAGCCAATTGGCTGGATTTTTGTTTTTGTAAAACAACTGTAAACCAAAATAGAGATCCTTTAGCCTCATCGCTTTCTAGCCCTATTTTTCCCTTCATAAGATCAACCAAGCGTTTCGATATGGAAAGTCCTAAGCCTGTTCCCCCAAATTTTCGGGTAGTAGAGGTATCAGCCTGTGTGAACGGACGGAAGAGTTCAGCTTGTTTCTGTTTAGGAATTCCAATTCCAGTATCCCTGATTTCAAAACGGATTTCGACATCTGTATCAGTCTCTTGAACCAATCCGATATGAATGTCAATATTTCCTTTGGAAGTAAACTTAATTGCATTACCAATTAAGTTAATGAGGATTTGACGTAACCGTCCGGGATCACCTGTGAGTTGAGTCGGTACATCCGGCTCCAATAACCAAACATATTCCAATCCCTTTTCCCTAGCCCGGACTGCTAAGATATCGTTCATATTTTCTATTGCCGAATTCAGATCAAAATCTATCGTTTCCAGTTCTAATTTGCTTGTCTCGATTTTGGAAAAATCGAGAATATCGTTGATGATATTTAGTAAAGCATCCGCGGATATCTGAATACTTTGAACATAATCACGTTGTTCCTGGGAAAGTACAGTATTAGCCAACAATCCAGCCATACCAATTACTCCATTCATGGGAGTACGTATTTCATGTGACATATTGGCGAGGAAATCACTTTTGGCTCTGGTGGCTGCTTCGGCACCTTCTTTCGCTTTTCGCAGAGCTTCTTCCATATTCATACGTTCTGAGATATCGACTGAGTTGACCAATATAAACTGTATTACACCATTCTTCTTTACCGGAGCCCAATTAATGTGAACCCAGTATTGTTCTCCATTTCTTTTTTGTTGGAGAGTCTCGGCTTCTCCACTTTCTTTTTGTAATGCCTCTTTAAAACCTTCGATCTGGGTCGGGTTATGTTGTTCTTCAGTCCAGAAGGGATATGGAGCTGTCACACCGATCAATTCACTTAAGCTCCATCCATTGACTTTGATGAAAGCAGCGTTTGCGTACCTTATTGATGTATCAGGATTAAAAACTACCAGTTGACTTGGAGAGTATTCCATCAAGTTAGTACTAAAATCTGTACTTTCTTGAAGGGCCTCTTCGGTTCTTTTGTATTCGGTAATATCCATGAAGTTACCCAAGAATGCATGTTTTCCCTGGTATATGATAGGTGTTACACTCTCAATCGCCCAAAGAATATCACCGGACTTACTGATTCCGCGAAGTTCGTATGGTTGTGAGTGAAATCCTTTTATCATGTTTATTGCTTCTTTTCGGACTCGTTCTCTATCGTCCGGATGAATAAGCTGATATGGGTTAGTTTCGTTAAGTTCGGATTCTGAGTATCCTATTGAATCCTGAAATGTACGATTCGTGTATATGAATTTATGGTCCTGTACTATATAGACTCCGATGGGGGAATTATCAGCAAGTGTACGATAAATATGTAATTGCTTTTCATCTAAATTAAAGGTACTACGTTCTCTTATTTTTTGGTTTACTACTTGATTATCGATGTCCATTCATAATCTCCCTGTTACTAGTAGACGAATAAAGATTTATTTTCTACTTATAAATAATTGTTAAATCATACAGAATGAATCCGATCTAGATTCAACTGTAATTAATTGATATCGTTAACCGAAATAAGAGCCATCCCAGGTTACCATGCTGTTTTTTGTTGTTACTGGTCTGTTATGCTAGAGGAGAAATCTAAATGATGCGATAATATGGGCTGTTGTTTATTATCACAGGTATCCCCACTCCTCCCGGTATAATCTGGCATGATCTTACATTCAATCATAATGGGGGGATAAGTTAATTAGAATAACTTGTTAGTACTAATTTGTCGTCCAAACGTAGTTTCAAAGCTTACTATTTAGTACTATAAGCAGATATTCTTTTAGATTAACCAGGGGGTTAACATCAAAAATACCATAATTGAATAATATCGGTAGGAAACTGACCTGTCCCCATTGATGGTTCAAGTGAATTTACCCAAATTATGTCTTACCAGATTTCTCTTAATCCGGTTGGCTCAGTTTTCGGGGAGAAGGTCACATGAATTCCACGATTAGCCACTTGATTCTGTAGTCGTTTCATTTCAGTATTTAATCCTAATCTACCCTAAGTCTTACCAAAGTACTTCTTCAATAGTTATATCGTGTGATAGGCATGATATCTTATGGTGCAATTGTATCAAGTTGTATTAGAGTGTAGATAACTGAAAGGGGAAGTAACATGCCATATGTAATTGATGGTCGTCCCTATTACCGTACTGCGGAGGTATACACTCGGGTCGGAATTTGTCGGGCGACACTACTCTGATGGTTGAAATCTGGTGTCCTCGAAAAAAGATTAAGAAATAGAAGGGGATGGGGAATATTCACTGAAGAAGACCTCGAGATAATCCAAGCAAAAGCAAAAAGGATTTGTTTTCAGNATATCGCGATTGAAGGCAAGAATAGTAAAACGGAACTGAAGAAAGGTTGAATTATGAGACTAAGGTTACTTAAAACTCGATCTAACATCCCGGAAGCTAGTCAAGAACAAGTTAGGAAAGCCTGTCTTAACATGCGTCCAGCTTTACATAACAATGAGTAACTTAAGTTAAATTTTCTTTTTCTATGGCAGGACCTTTACGTGTTCCAGAAAGAAATGATTTCAGAAGTAGGTTACTTTTGTATTTTAAGGCAGTAGTTCGTTAGTATTACTATCTTGTTATTGGTATAAGTGGAAAGGCGGTAAAGCTGACAAAGCCCCTAAAAGACCCAAAATGGGAAAATTTTGGGAAACCTAAACGTAAAAAATAGAGAGAGAATTAATTGAAGGATATTTATCAGTACGAATCCCCTCGGCTCCACCAATTTATTATTAGCTTCAATAATCNGCAACATTCTTTTCACCGACTGAAAATCAGCTTCAAATTCGAGTTCGAATCCCCTTTGGTCGATTTTTCCAATTTTACTTTCGGAGTTTCACATATGGAGTTAAATGTAATATTTACTCTGATTGTTGGTGGGCACAATCTGTATTCCAGGGACTGCCCTCCAGGCATGTCAGTCGCGGCTCCTTGACACGCTTTTTGGAGGAGCTGCCCGTGTCCATTCTCAGGTGCAAGCTATAATGATCGACGCTGGGTTCACCTCCGTTGCTGCTGTGGATATTACGAGCTCAGTAACGATGACAGTGGTTGTGGGACGGCGGCCACTCTAAGGCCAGGAGCAGCGAATTAGTCAACCAATCAGAAGAAATTGGCTGAACCCTGAACAATCGTCCATCTTGTGACATCCGAACAAGCGCCTCATCATATTGTTCTATAGATGTCATGAATTCGTTACTTTTTCCTAATTATTTCTATGACTATTCCATTAATGCCGATTTAGAATGAGTTAATGGTCCCTAAAACNAAAAGCCATTGAGAGAAAAATAGTGCAACTTCATGTATCCAGTATTTTCTGATTACGTGTAAAGGNAATTAAGATATTGTGTCAAGATGTCGGNTGTACTCATTATCGATCTTAAGCTATGAAAACGAAAGAAAATGATATAGCAGCTTAATCACGGTTAAAGCAGTAAGCAGGTAAAGGAGGTAAACCATATGGCAAGCGAACTATTCATTGGATTACACGGCAGTGAAGACCCAACCAANGCGACATTTCCGTTTCTGATGGCGGGCGGGGCACTAGACGCCGGGCACCAGACAGCAATCATCTTAGTGGGTGATTCTGTGGTGCTCATGAATAACGCCGTGGCTGAAAGCATACATGGAGTCGGATTACCACCGCTCAAGGAATTGATGGCTAGGGTATTTGCCGCCAAGGTTCCTATCTACATATGAGGGCTATGTGCCCGCGGTCGCGGGATAACTGATAAGGACTTGGACGGCAAGAACGCCAAGTTTGCCCCACCGGTGGAAGGAGCGAAGCTAATCGCTCAGTTTGATAAAGTCGTCAGTTTCTAGCCTCGATGTGAAACTACCCTGTCTTCGCTTAATCCGGTACATGGTCAAGTCTTCTCCCGAAAAGATGGATGAAAGTCAGCAAATAGCGTTGACCGGGTTACCTTGAGGAAGAAGTCCAGTAAAGGTTTGGAGGTCACNTGGCAGAGTGACCGTGTATGAGCTTGCTCTGAAATGATCATCAAAAAAAGAAAAGGAGAACGATATGTTTGCACGAGTGACCGTAGGTGAGGGCAAACCTGAGCAGATTGAGGCTGGAATACGCAATTTTCGAGAGCAGGTTGGGCCTATAGCTAAAAATATGGCTGGATTTAAAGGGTCTTATCTCCTCGTCGATCGTAAAAAAGGTAAGATGTTAGGAGTAGCCTTATGGGATACGATGGCAAATCTACAAGCTAGCGCCGAGGCCGCCAAGAAGATAAGCGCAGGGGTCACCCAAGCCGCAGGCGCAACCAAGCNGCCTACTGTCGAAATATATGAGGTAGCAATTCAGCTTTAGCCTTATATTCAAGGAGGTTTAACCGTGGAAGAGCAACATCATCATGAAGAGCTCGTAAAAGGAATCGCACAGCAGATGAAACCCGTGCTGGAAAAATCTAGCCAGCCTATCTACATATATCTTGATGATAATCACAAGGTCTGCAATAAGAAGTTTGCCGACCTGCTTGGCTACAAATCACCAAAAGAGTGGGCGGATGCAGAGGCACCGCTTTCGGACGTCGTAGAAGAAGACCAACAAAGGGTAATCGACGTTTACACGAATGCCTCAGAGAAAATGGTGGCGAGCGCCATCGAAGTGAGAGTGAAGAACATTAAGACTGGTAAAATTGTAAAAACCAGGATGATCATAGCTCCCGTTGGACACGCTGGCCATATTTTCACAACGCATTTTTTCAGTAAAATTTGATAGGTCATCTTACCAATACCTGCTTTGGGTGGAAAGAAAGAGAATAATATCGAAGACAGACTGGGGGTGAGTAAATAATGGCTGTTCCCCTTGATGCAATTCGGGCGTTTCATATCGCATTCCGCAAAGACATCAAAGCGATAGATACGGCTGCCTATTCTGCCGCCCGAGAAGAGGCTGGTTTAGACCTGGTTGCAAAGCGATTTACCTTTTTCAATGAAGTCCTGGTGTGGCATGCCAACGGAGAAGAAGAATTCGTATTTACAACTTTGGAAAGCGTTGCTCCACTAGTGGCTGAAGCATATGAGCGAGACCATCGCGGTCTTGACTTACTATTTGAGTCACTGGACAAGGCAGTTACAGCCTCGGATACCTTGGCAATCGCACGTGCTACCAGCGCATTTAAATTTTTCTTGAACTTCCATCTAAACAAGGAAGAGGCTCATCTTTATCGAATATTTAATGAAAGGGTACCTATGCCAGATCAGTGGGCGGTCCTCGGGAACATGTCCCGTAAAGTCCCCAAAGAGCGCTTCCCTGAAGTAGTCAGCTGGCTTTATACCCTCATAAGACCTGAAGATCAGGAGAACATGACAAGGATTTTCCGACAGGTTTTACCAGCGCCAGCCTTTACGGGAACCACTCAGCTTATTAAAGCGGCTATCGGGGACGACTGGACTGAGCTGACAAATCGGATCCCAGAGCTCAAGTAGCTGACAAGAGATTAGAAATTGGAGGGATGAAATGCCGAAGTATCTTTTTCATGGTTCATACACTCTAGATGGTGTTAGAGGGCTTCTCAAAGAGGGAGGTTCCTCGCGAAGATCGCATTTCAACGAGAATATCGGTAACCTTGGTGGTCAAGTTGAAGCATTTTACTTCGCTTTCGGAGGAGAGGACATATATGCATTCGTAGATCTACCTGACAACATCAGCAGTGCCGCTATCTCATTAGCCCTTGCCGCTGGCGGCGGTTTTCGAGCCAGTATTA
>JGI20214J51088_10003256_pt1 | contig 10738 bp, 6 predicted proteins | sample WetSurMetagenome_FD_51088 | JGI IMG/M metagenome (IMG submission 51088) | reverse complement strand
GGCGGGAAAATCGAGTACATCGCCGCCGGCGGAACGCCGATTCCAACCGCCAATACCAGCTTCGTCTTCACAATGGCTCCGCCGGACCGGCTGGACCCAGGGAAGACGGTGTCTCAGCCCATCGAGATCGCCTTTCCGNCGGCTGGCCTACGCCCGGACGCCCTGCGGGAAGTGAGGCTGCAGTTGGTCTATTTGCCGATCCCTTACCAAACGGATACGGTGAACGTGCCCGTGTATCTTGGCAGTTGAGACGGTTCGTTTTACGAGCAAAGTTACCGGGGTGAGAGGCGATACGCAGAGCGTACCCAAAGTGTCGTGCGTTGCGCCGTCGAGACCCTCTTTCCACCCAGGGTCCAGCGCATGCCCGGGCCCGGAGCTTATTCGTAGGCTGCCCGTGTAGGTCGAAATGCGACCACCGCCGCGACGGGATGCGCAGGGGGGGCGGAGGGCCCTCCATGGGATGGAGCCGGAAATGCTGGAAGGTGCGGAGGTTGGCCATGGCTGTGCTGCATAGTTCGTCGGATTCCCGACAGAGCCAGGGGAACCTCTTGGTCCCGGTGGGTCGCATCATCGGCACTCTTGGGGTCTTGCTCGCCATGCTCACCGCATGCACCGGCGAACCCGTGGCACGAGCGGATGCCAAGGCGGCTCCAACGCCGGACGCAGTTCCGGTGAGCGTTAGCCAGGCCGTTGCTAAATCCGTGCCCGTGCAAATCCTCGCGAACGGTACGGCCCAGGCCGTGGCGGCCGTGACGATCAATAGCCAGGTGGACGGAGAGATCTCCNGCATCCACTTCACAGAGGGGCAGGATGTCCGGAAGGGAGACCGCTTGTTTACCCTCGACCAGCGGCCCTTCGAGGCGGCGGTGCGTCAGGCGCAGGCCACCCTTACGCGAGATAGCGCNCAGCTCCAGCAGGCGGAAGCGGCGTTGACGCAGGCCAGGGCANCGGAGCGGCAAGCCGAAGCGAACGAGAGNCGAGATATGGCCCAACTTGACAACGCCACTGCCCAGACCCGTCGCTACAAGTCTCTGATCGACGACGGAGCCATCTCGCAGGAGCAGTACGACCAGGTGCGCACCGCGGAGTTGGCGATGGAGGCGACGGTGGAAGCAGACCGGGCGGCTATCACGAATGCTAAAGCGGCCATCGAGGCCGCCCAGGCGGCGATCGAAAACGCCCGGGGAGCGATTCAGGCAGACCAAGCGGTCGTGGAGAACGCACGCATTCAGCTCAGCTACACGACGATCGACGCGCCCATGACGGGACGAACCGGGAGTCTGCTCGTCCACGTCGGCAGCACGGTCAAGGCGCGAGACGCTGCCAGTCCGCTGGTCGTCATCAATCAGATCCGCCCGATCTACGTGGGTTTCTCCGTCCCCGAGCAGAATCTGGCCGAGATCCGTCGATATCGCGAGACCGGTTCACTCCAGGCGCACGCGCTCATCCCGGGCCAAGAAACCAGGCCGGTCTACGGGGAGTTGACCTTCATCAACAACGCGGTCGATCCCGCAACCGGAACCATTCAGCTCAAAGCGACATTCGCCAATGCCGACAACCGGCTCTGGCCGGGACAATTCGTGAACGTTGCCCTGACGCTCGCGACGGTGCCCAATGCGGTGGTCGTCCCGACCCAGGCAATCCAGACCGGCCAGCAAGGACCGTACGTGTTTGTCGTACAGGCAAACCATACGGTGCGGAGTCGATCCGTGGCGCCGGGCCAGACGCTGGACAATGAAACCGTCGTGGAGAAGGGAATCGCGCCGGGAGACCTCGTCGTGACCGAGGGGCAGATCCGCCTTGTCCCGGGAGCGAGAGTCGACATCAAGTCCTCGGCGTCTCAGGAGAAGGCCGGGTGAGTCCGGAACTCTTTATCCGACGGCCCGTCATGACCACCCTGGTCATGCTGGGCATTCTGTTTTTCGGGATCACCGCCTACCGTGTCCTGCCCGTGAGCGACCTCCCCAACGTGGACTTTCCAACGATCCAGGTCTCGGCGAGCCTCCCCGGCGCGAGTCCGGACACGATGGCATCCGCGGTGGCGACCCCGCTGGAGAAGCAATTCAGCACCATCGCCGGCGTGGATTCCATGACCTCCAGCAGCGCGCTCGGTCTCACCAACATCACGATCCAGTTCAGCCTCGATCGGAGCATCGACGGCGCCGCGCAGGACGTGCAGGCGGCCATCGCCAAGGCGCAGTCCCAGCTCCCGTCCGGTATGCCCACGCCGCCGACCTACCAGAAAGTGAACCCCGCCGACCAGCCGATTCTCTACCTCGCCCTGAGCTCCTCGACGCTCCCGCTCTACACCGTGGACGAGTACGCCGAGACGCTTCTGGCGCAACGCATCTCGACGATCAGTGGGGTCGCGCAGGTCCAGGTGTTTGGGTCGCAAAAATACGCGGTGCGCGTGCAGTTGGATCCCAACCTCCTTGCATCGCGAGGGATCGGGATAGACGAGGTGCAGAGGGCGGTCGCCCAGGGCAACGTGAATCTGCCGACCGGGACGCTCTACGGAGCGCACCAGGCCTACAATGTGCAGGCCACGGGCCAGTTGACCACCGCTGCCGCCTACCGCCCGCTCATCGTGGCCTATCGCAACGGTTCGGCCGTGCGGCTGGAAGATCTCGGTCGCGTGGTGGACAGTGTCCAGACCGATAAAGTGGCAAGTTGGCACAACAACGAACGCGCGGTTGTCCTCGCGATTCAGCGCCAGCCCGGCACGAACACGGTAGAGGTTGTGGATGCGATCCGCAAGCTGCTGCCGACCTTTCGAACCCAGATTCCGGCGTCGGTGAACCTCGACGTCCTGTACGACCGCTCGACTTCCATCCGTGAGTCCGTGCGCGATGTGGAATTCACCCTCCTCCTCGCGGTCATGCTGGTCGTCCTNGTGATCTTTCTTTTTCTGCGGAATCTCTCCGCGACCATCATCCCAAGTCTGGCCCTGCCGATGTCGATCGTGGGGACGTTCGCAGCCATGTACCTNTTGGGGTATACGGTAGACAACCTATCGCTGATGGCCCTGACCTTGTCCGTCGGCTTCGTCGTGGACGACGCCATCGTCATGCTGGAAAACATCGTGCGGCATATGGAGGAGGGTAAGACCCGCATGGAGGCGGCCCTGGAGGGGTCGAGAGAGATCGGCTTTACCATTCTGTCCATGACCCTATCCTTGGCGGCGGTGTTCATCCCGGTGTTCTTCATGGGCGGCGTGATCGGACGACTCCTCCACGAATTTGCCGCGACGATCGGTGTCGCCGTCCTCGTCTCTGGGTTCGTTTCGCTGACCCTCACCCCGATGGCTTGCAGCCGCTTTCTTCGGCCCCAGACCGAGGCGCACGGCCGCCTGTACGCCGCCTCCGAGCGGGTCTTCGATGGCATGCTCCATCTATACGACTTGAGCCTCAGGAGAGTCCTCCGGCATCCGCGNCTGGTGATGTGTGTCCTGGCAGGCACGCTCGCGCTGACCGGTTACCTTGTAATGGTGATCCCAAAGGGGTTCCTCCCTGATGAGGATACCGGCCAGATCTTTGCCTTCACCGAGGCCGCTCAGGGTATTTCCTTCGATGCCATGGTGAAGAACCAGGTGGCGGCGGCCAAGATTGTCGGCGAGAATCCCGCTGTCGACAACTTCATGTCATCCATCGGCGCCAGCGGCATCAACGTTTCCCCCAACACCGGGCGCATGTTCATCCGTCTCAAACCCCGGGCGGAACGGCCCGGGGTGGCAGCGATCGTCCAGGAGCTGCGCGCAAAGTTCGCTGCGCTTCCCAATATTCGCGTCTATCCGCAAATCTTGCCTACGATCCGGATCGGCGGGCAGGTCACGAAGGCACTGTATCAGTTTACGTTGCAGGATGCCGATCTCCAGGAGCTTTACCGCTGGGCTCCCACGGTCTTCGACAAAATGCGATCCCTTCCTGGATTGCAGGATGTCAACACGGATCTCCAAGTCGCCAGCCCGTCGGTCGTGGTTGAGATCAATCGCGACAAAGCCTCCAACCTGGGCATCACCGCCCAACAAATCGAAAACGCGCTTGGCTATGCGTACGGGTCGACCCAGGTGTCCACGATCTACACGCCGTCGAACGAGTATTGGGTGGTCATGGAGCTTTTGCCGCGGTACCAGGAACATCCAATGGATCTGTCGTTGCTTTACATTCGTTCCGCAGGGGGCCAACTCGTTCCTCTGAACACCGTGGCGACGTTGACCCGAGGCGTCGGCCCTCTTACGGTGAATCACCTCGGCCAGCTACCGGCGGTGACGATTTCCTTCAACCTCAAGCCCGGTGTGGCGTTAGGGGACGCCGTGGCGTCGATCCAACGGCTCCAACGCGACCTGCGCGTTCCCGCCACCTTGGGCACGAGCTTCCAGGGAACGGCCCAGGCCTTCCAGGCCTCGCTCCAGGGTCTTGGCCTGCTGGTACTGGCGGCGATCGTCGTCATCTATCTGGTGCTTGGGATCCTGTATGAAAGCTTCATTCACCCGATCACCATCCTCTCGGGCCTGCCCTCGGCGGGCGTGGGGGCATTGCTGACCCTGCTGCTGTTCCGCATGGAGCTGAACGTGTACGGCTTCGTCGGCATCATCATGCTCATCGGCATCGTGAAGAAGAATGCCATCATGATGATCGATTTCGCGCAGCAGGCGGAGGCGAGAGGGACGGCGCCTGCCGAGGCGATCTACCAAGGATGCCTCTTACGCTTCCGTCCCATCATGATGACCACCATGGCCGCGTTGGTAGGCACGCTGCCGATTGCCATCGGNTTCGGGGCGGGCGCGGAGTCGCGCCGGCCGCTGGGGCTCGCGGTGGTCGGCGGNCTGATCCTTTCGCAGTTGCTGACGCTGTATATCACGCCGGTGACGTACACCTATCTCGACTCGTGTGGCGCCTGGTTGGGCAACGTCTGGCGGCGCTGGAAGGTCGGAGGCGAAAGCGCGTTTTCGCCGACGCCGTGACAGCATCGACGTGCCGAGCACCGCTTGGCCATCTCGAGTGAGATCGCTGGAGCCACGCATTCTTCCCCGCGTGTCCATTTAAACCACGCCTGACCAAAGGTATCCATCAACCCCATCCCGCGTATTGGCCGCCACTTACAGCCCGGGCAAGTTGGTGGCGGTGCCGAACTGGATGCTGTGGTTCCGCCCGATGCTCGTGAGTGCGGAGGCACCATGGTTCGATTGTGCCTGTAATGGCAAACAGTTATCCCCATGTCGTTCCTCAAGAAACGCTTCGGCACGGTGCGTGCTTCTTCGAGTCGTGACGGCAACGGCGTTCAGCCGCTGAGGGCTCCGGGCTTCAAATCCAAAATTCTGGAGTCTTCAGTCGCGGTCCCGTTATTCCTCGGCAACGACATGCGGAAGCGAGAGTGGGGCGCACCATGGGAGTTCTAGATACCCGCGGAAACGCGGGGGACATGGGGGTTTCCAGGGGGATTCGCAGGGGACCGGTCTCGTTCGGATTGTAGGGGTAGGTGCAAAGAAAGGAGGATGACGAGATGTAAGGGCGTCGCATAGCCCTGTGGGTTCTTCATCATTCAACAGCGCGTGCAAAACCCAATTGAACGGAACATCGAAAAGGAGAAGACGATGAACAAGCTCTCGATGATCACCTTGATGGGCCTCCTACTGGCGGCCACACCCGCCTTCGCGCAGATGGCGGATTCACCAATGCAGCTGGGCAATATGCCCGAGAATGGGTATCACCAGACGGAGCTGTCGACGATGGGCAGGATCACCGCCATTGATCTTGCCAGCGGGACCTTGACTCTCGATACGGGGTATCAGTTCAAGCTGGCGTCCAACTTCGAGTTCACGAGTGCCCCGGCGCTGGGCCAAGACGTCCAAGTGATGTATGACGAGCAGGGCGGGCAAAAGATCGCCCACGACATCGAAGTAGGGGGCACCAACAGCCACAACAACGCCGGCAACTAGACGCGCGCGGCATCCGGCGGCCGGGGTGTACCTCGGCTGGATACACGGGGACACCGGGGGCCCTTGCACGGTTTGCGCTGAAGGGCGACCGTTGAAGGGGCCCGGCTTTTGCTCCAATCCGCCATCGGGCGCTTAATTGGAGCGGGCTCTGGACGGGGGATGCGAGTGTCTGGGGTCCAAGCGGGGCTGGCAAGATCCCCCGGTTGTACGCATATCTCACGAGCGTCGAGTTCTTCTCGGCGCTCGTGGTGTCTCGGGGCGGTTATCTCTCGTGTTTCCTTAAAGCGTAATCTGGCATATGCCATCGAATCCACCCGAGGGATTGAAGGCGCAGTGATAAGACGGAGACGCCGACGAACACGTGGCGTTCGAGTCCTTGCCGGTCCCCCACGAAGGACTCGACAGTCAGGTTCCTATGAGATACAGTTCGCCGAAAAGATCAACAGGAGCACGGTGGCGTACGGCCCGCTGGAACCACACGGAAGGTCGCGTCCGGGCGGTCAGCGACTCGGGGCCGTGGTGGGGCTCGCGGCCAGGCTCTTGCGTGTCGTCTCGGTCCAGTCGCACAGGATCTTCTTGTCGGGATCGCTGAGGTTCGCCTGCCGGTGGAGGAGGGTGTAGGAACCGAGCGGCATCTTGCCTTGTGTTACCTGCTCGCAGATCTGGGCCCCTTCACGCTGCTCGATGCGGCGGCGACGTGTGATGCGACGGGTCGCCAGGTCACGCTCGCGGTGGTGAACCGCGACAAGGATCGGGGGCACAAGGCCACGATTCAGTTTGCGGGCGGAAGCGCTCCGTCCAGTGTGCACGTGGCCGAGGTGAACGGGGCGGGACCCGAGGCCATGAATTCCTTCGACCACGCCGACGCGGTATGCGTGCGGGAACATCGCCTGAACGCGGGCGGTTCACGTTATGGCTACGTATTTCCGGCCCATTCCATCACGCTGCTCCGTTTTGGAGTCGCGTGAGCTGACCGTCAGAGCGTGAGGCAGCACGATGCGTGAACGTATTGCCCGGATGCGGGAACGCCTGTTTGCCGTCGATGATCGCACCGTGTTCTGGGAGCGCGTGCTCGCCCTGCGCCAGGCCCACCAGAAATACGGTGGCGAGCGACCCACCCGCCTCTATGCCCTCGCCATGCGGGAGATCACGGAGACGATGTCCGTGGTGATCGGCGAGGACGACGTCATCGTCGGCGAGCCCCCGGAAATCCTGCTCTCCCCGGACGAGGAAGCCCTCTTCGCCGCGCTGCATGACGAGTACTTTCAGCCGCGCTGGTTCCGCACCCGGGGCCACTTGACCCCCGCCTGGGATGTGCTTCTGGAGCGCGGCTTGCTCGGCCTCGAGCGCGAGGCAGAGGAGCGCATCGCGGCCCTGGCATCTGACGAAGGGGACGCCGACCAGCGCCGCGAGTTCTGGGAGGCCATCGCCATCTGCTGCCGGGCGGTTGTCGACCTCTCGGCGCGATACGCCGATGCGGCCGTCTGGAGGGCCGAGGCGACCGCCGATACCGCCCGTCGTGCGGAGCTGGAGCGCATGGCGGCCGTGTGCCGCCGGGCGCCCGGCCTGCCCGCGCGCTCCTTCCACGAGGCGGTGCAGTCGGTCTGGTTCCTCGACTTTGTCCTGCACGCCGTCTGCGGCGCGCGCGACTACGCGGTGGGCCGTCTCGATCAGTACCTGCTTCCCTTCTATCGTCGGGACATCGCCGCCGGTGTGCTCACCCGCGAGGAGGCGCTGGAGCTGCTGCAGTGCATGTTCGTGAAGATGAACGCCTTCATCGGCATCCACGACCACTACACCTCGCCGATGAAGCGGTCTCTCTGCAAGGACAGCGTGCAGTACCTGGTGGTCGGCGGCCAGAGGGCCGATGGGCGGGACGCCACCAACGAGCTGTCGTCTCTTTGCCTGGAGGCGATCGACGGTCTGCGGCTCAAGGAGCCGACCCTCACCGTGCGTTACCACGCCGGCATCGACCGCGAGTTCTGGCACGGGGTCTGCGATGCCGTCCGGCGGGGGGCGAGCATCGGGATCTATAACGACGAGGTCGTGATTGGGTCCCTGCGAAATCTGGGCATCGCGCTGGAGGATGCGCGTGGGTACGTGCACTACGGCTGCTGCAACCCGCACCTGCCGGGCTGGGAGCCCCAGCTGCGGGAGTACCAGCACAGCCTCGTCAAATGCCTCGAGCTGGCGCTGAACAATGGCCGCGATCCCTATCCGGTGAAACCGCTCCGTCTCGAGAACGAGCTCAGGGAGCACAGCCCCGCCTACGCGGTCGACGAGGTGTTCGCGGGACCGGCGACGGGGGAGCCGGGGGACCTGCACACGTTCGCCGACCTCATGCGGGCGGTGAAGGGACAGATCGCGCAAGAGGTGGCGCGGGCGGTGGCCCTGAAACGGCGGTATTACGCCGAGGACTACTTGGCCCAGCGGCCGTTCTGTTTTGAGTCGGCCCTAATCCATGACTGCATGGCGCGGGGCCGGGACGCGAACCATGGTGGAGCGCGGTACCTCCACCACAACAATTACGCCGGAGGATTGGGCACCGTCGCGGATTCCCTGGTGGTGCTGAAGAAAGCGGTCTACGAGGAGGGCTGGCTGACCCTCGACGAGCTACGCGACGCGCTGGCCGTGAACTTCGCGGGCAGGGAGATCCTGCGGCAGCGGCTGCTGCATCGGTATTCCAAGTTCGGCAACGACGACGACGAAGCCGACGCGATCGCCGCGGAGATCGCCGAATGTTTCTGCCAGGAGGTACTAAAGCATGCCGACCCGGTCGTCGGCGTCTGCTGGCCGGGCATCTATACCTATCACCGTTTCAAATGGATCGGACACATGGCCGGGGCGACGCCCGACGGACGCCTGGCCGGCACGCCGACAAGCGAGAACCAGGGGCCGGCGCCGGGGCGCGATCGGCTGGGGCCGACGGCGACGCTCAAGTCCCTGGCCAAGTTGCCGCTTCATCTGACGCCGAGCGGCGGCCAGACCCTGACGTTGCACCCCACGCTCTTCTCTGGGTCCGACGGCACGAAGCATCTGCGCGACCTGATCGAAACGTACTTCGGCCTCGGCGGCCAGCACCTGCAGATCAACATCGTCAACGCGGAGGCGCTCCGCGCCGCGCAGGAAGAGCCTGAGGCGTATCGAGGGCTGGTGGTTCGGGTCACCGGCTACAGCGCCTATTTTGTCACCCTGGACCGCCAATCGCAGGATCTCCTGATCGCAGCCGCCTCGCGCTGACGCTCGTTTCCGACGCACCTTGCACCAATGGGCTCGTCGACATCGCGCCGGGCGTGGCGTGCCTTGCGCAAGAGTAGGGGCTGACGGTAGGGCCGATTTCCGATACGCCGTGAAGCGGAGAAGGTCCCGCGTACTGGACGTGGGCCACGCACCAGATCCTGGTGGCGTCCAACAGGGCCGTGCTCGATTCGGAAGAAATCCGTGATGCCGCCAAGGTGTTCGCCCTACCGCCGGGCTTCCACGTCTGATCCAACGACTACCATATCCCGCGTCGGGTCTCGACGGAGGCCATCCTGAGGCCATTCGGCCTGCGATACACCCATCACGCTATGTGTGGGGTGGGCTGCCTCCCACGAAATCGCCGCCGTTGAACTACCTAGAGATGGNACGAGCGGTCAGGCGTTGCCACAAAAAACATGGCCAGACGGAAATTCAATCACAAATCGATAACAGTCCAATGAAATACTCTTGACAAATCCGTGGAATGCATAAAAATAAGATTCAAAAGATCCCGTTTACGTATCCTATTGTATGCAAGCACTTATTCAACACCTAAGGCCACCGGACAGCGACCGGATCCTTGCGTCGGCAAGTGGATTGACCGGCGAGGGAGTGTGTATTCCCGTATCCGGTCTGTAGAGTAGAAGTGTCCGCCGGCCACCGTGGGTTCCGGTCGGGGGAAGGGAAGGGCGAAGCGTCAGACCGGGCTGAATTGTTACAACTTCGCAAAGGGGTGATATCGGCAAGGCCCTCAAGCGGCGGTCCCGAGAAGCAAAATCCCCTCCCAGCACCTGCTCCGCCGTTGCCGCGACGTCCACGTGATAGGAGAAGAGCGGTGTGTTCGTCACGCGACCTGCGCCCACAGCCCGTACGCGCAGGGCCGGGCGCATAGCCCAGCGTGGCGGGCTCTTCGCAGTGCTTCACGATTGGGGCGCGACCTGCGGTCATCTCGGGCGCCTTTTTGACAACGGTGACGTACTCGTCCGACGGGGACCGTTTCATTGCGAAGCCGTCACGGTCTCCCCAGGGCGTTCGATGGTCTGAACGGCGTGGCGGAGACCAACGGAACGAAGGGAGGAGAAATGAGCGAAGTGGTCATGAGTCCCGACATGGTCAAACACTCTGTCGCGTGGCTCGGACATGGGAAGTGCCACGACTGCGTTCTCCTGGGAGGCAAGGCATCCAACCTCTGCCATCTGGCCGCCGAATACCAGGTCCCTCCAGGTTTTTGTTTGACCGCCGACGCCTTTGACCACGCCCCCACCAACGGTCTCGTTGCGGATGGGGACTCCCCACTTGCGTCGCTGCCATCGGAGCTTTACGAAGAGTTGGTACGTGCCTACCGGATGTTGGGTGAACGCTGCGGATTGGACGCCCCCAGCGTGGCCGTGCGCTCCTCAGCCTTGGATGAGGACGGGCCCGGCGCCTCGTTCGCCGGACAGCACGAAACTTATCTGAACGTCGTCGGTGCAGAGGCGGTGGCAGAGGCCGTCGCGCGCTGCTGGGCGTCGGTGCGCTCACCTCGGGCGCTCGAGTACCGCCGACGGCAGGGGCTCCCCC
>JGI20214J51088_10003254_pt1 | contig 10741 bp, 7 predicted proteins | sample WetSurMetagenome_FD_51088 | JGI IMG/M metagenome (IMG submission 51088) | reverse complement strand
GGAAGAGCTGGCGTATCCGCCCTTTACGGGTTTCCCTCCTGAAGGGCTTTCCTTTCTCCGGCGGCTCAAGCGCAACAACAACCGCCCCTGGTTTCAGAAGCACAAATCAGAGTACGAGGAACTTGTGCGGTTCCCCATGGAGTGCCTCATTGCATCGCTCAGACCCCGTATGGCGGAGGTTGCGCCCGATTTCGAGTTTCACTCCCGCACATCCATTTTCCGAGTCTACAGGGACACCCGTTTTTCGAACGACAAGACGCCGTACAAGACGAACATTGCGGCGAGTTTTCAAGCGCGTGGTCCGAAGGCCCCAACAGGGGCAGCCGGACTGTATGTCGGCGTGGAACTTGGAGAGATCTTCGTGGGAGGGGGGATCTACATGCCAAGCGGCGAACACCTCAAATCGATCCGCGCACGTATTGACGCAAAGCCTGAAGAGTTGCGGGAAGTTGTGGAGCACCCCTCGTTTGTGAAGATGTTTGGTGGGATTCTGGGTGAGCGTCTGCAGAAAGCGCCGCTTGGGTATCCCAAAGATCACCCAATGATCGACTATCTCCGGTTGAAGCAGTTTTACATCGGTGTTGAATACGACGCAAAGGAGTGTTTGAAGCCGCGGTTCCTGGACAACGTCGTGCGGGTGTTCACAGCGGCGATGCCCTTCATCGGGTGGCTGCAGCGCGCTACGCCGACCGGAGGGCGTTAAGAATGCTCAGGCGGGATGCGCGCACGGCGGGGAGGAACCCGCCTGCGATTCCCATGAGNACTGCGAACAAGAGTGTGGAGATGATCACCGACGGCGCCAGGGTGAATCCGAATGCGAGTTCGGAAAACGTGCCGAAGTTGGTTGTGGAGATCCGGATGAAGGACATCAGAGACGCGAGTGCGATCCCGATCGCGCCGCCGACGAGAGAGAGCAGGATTGACTCTATCAGGAAGGCACCCAGGACACTCCGGCGTTTGAACCCCAGGGCGCGCATTGTGCCGATTTCCACGGTCCGGTTAGCCACCGCAGCGTACATCGTAATCATCGCGCCGATCATTGCGCCGATGCTGAAGATGACGGTGACCACGAGACCCAGGATGCGTATGAAGCCCGACATCAGCTTTGATTGTTCCTCGTAGTAGTCGCGTTCGCGCTTCAGTTCCATGGACGCCAGCCGGGGATCCTGCTGGATCCGGAGTTTCGCCGCTTCGAATGCCTCCGGCGAGGTAAGGCGGAACGTTGCCGACGAGAACACCGGTCGTCCGAAGGCCGCGCCCATCTGTTCCACGTCCCCCCAAATCTCAGAATCGAACGCAGTTCCATGCCCATCGAAGTAGCCGACAATTTTCCATGATGCATCGCCGAAACGGATTTCCCGGCCCAGCTCACACTTCTGGAACTGCTGCGCAATATTCTTGCCGATGAGGATCTCTTGAGTGCCAAAGGTGAACCACCGGCCCTCGAGCAGTGTCACTTGCGGGCGGAGCTGAAGTGCCTCAGGAGATATCCCCCGCACCGACACGTTCCCCATGTCATTGCTCCCTTTCTTCGACAGGTTGATAATGACGTAGACTTCTGTCGACGCAAACGGTTTGCCGTTGGGCAGCGTTGCCACTTCGGGGAAGGTTTTCAGAATGTTGGCGCCGTCACGGTCAATCTGGCTGACGAGCTCGGAGTTCGCCGACTTGCGGAGTACGATTGCATTGTCATTGGAACCGGTCGCAATCAGTGTTTCCTCCACACCGTGTGACAGCATCAGGACGGCGGCGAAGACGAATGCAACGAGCGCGATGCCACCAAGTGTGAGAGCCGTGGTGAGGCGGCGTGCCCAGAGGCTGCGCCATATGTAGGTAAACGGGATCTTCATGCGATTATCCTATGGCTCGGAGACCGTCGGCGATGGTCATACGCAGCGCGCGAATCGTTGGAAAGAGCGCCGCAACCACACCTGCGAAGGCGGCGACAAGTGCGGCCAGGAAGATTGTCAATGTTGCCACATTGAACACCGGGAAGAACGTCGGGAACATGTTGGCGAACCCGGCAGCCACCGGGAACGTGAGGCCCAGCCCCAACGCCCCTCCGATGCCTGCGATCAGGAGGGATTCGCCGCTTATCAGTCCGGCAATGTGCCATGAGGAGAATCCGATGGTCTTCAGCACGGCATACTCTGTGGTTCGTTCACGGGCCGCCATGACGATGGTGTTTGCCAGGACAAGCATGATAATGCCTATGATGATGAACGACACCACTTCGAGCGAGCGGATGATGGCGCTGGACATGGAAACAAAGCTTTGCTGGAATTCCTTCTCCGTCTCCGTTTTTGTCCCCGCGCGGGAATTCAGATACTCCTGGTCGACGGTTCGCGCAATGGCCGGCATCTCGCGCGGATTCTGCACCCTCAAGATGTACCAGCCCACATTTCCTTCTCTGCCCGGCTGCAACTCCTTGATGCGTTCGTTCAGGTAGTTCCAGTGGAACAGCATTTGCGTCTCGTCAGTCGACGCATCTTTTCCCTTGTAGATGCCCCGGACCACAAAGTCCCACCGTCCGGGATAGATATCTCCCTCAATGGGAATAGCATCACCGATCTTGAATCCCAGTTCCCGCGCGATCTTCTCGCCGACGATGCACGAACTCCGTTCCTGCTTGAATGTCGCCAGTTGATCGGGCGGAAGCGTGAACTCGGGGTACATCTCAAAATAGGTCTCAGCGTCAACGGCGACACGGGGAAAGAAGTTCTTGAAGTCGGCCGGGTCTTTGTACACCCCGCCGAACCAGTTTGCGTATGACACCATGGTGACCCCGGGTATCCGGGATATCCGTTCGCGATAGGCGTAGGGGAGGGGGAAAATGAATGACACCGAGTGCCGTACAATCATGCGATTTGCCGCCGACGATTCGACGCCGGCCGACCAGGCGGTCACGATGGTGCGGAGAAACCCGAACGACATCACGGCGATGGAGATCCCGAGAATGGTGAGAATCGTCCGGAGCTTGTGCCGGAGCGTATTTTTCAAGACCAGCTTCAGGATGAACATGGCATGTTCCTCAGGTCAACTCGCCCTTATCGAGATGCATCACCTTGTGTGCTTTTTCCGCCGCCCGTGGATCGTGCGTCACCATGACGATGGTTTTCTTGAATTCCTTGTTCAGACGGTCGAGCAGGGTCATGACTTCGCCGGCGGAAACGCGGTCAAGGTCGCCCGTTGGTTCATCCGCGACGAGCACCGTGGGATCCGTCACAATGGCGCGGGCAATTGCGACGCGTTGCTCCTGTCCGCCGGACAACTGCTTTGGATAGTGCTTCATGCGGTCGCCGAGCCCCACCAAATGCAGCGATGATTCCACATGTTCGCGGCGTTCTTTCTTGGAGAGGCTTGTCAGAAGCAGCGGCAATTCGACGTTTTCGAAGGCTGTGAGGACCGGCAGCAAGTTATAGAATTGGAATATGAACCCAACGTTGTGCGANCGCCAGGTAGCAAGCNTGGACTCGTTGAGNGTCGCGATGTCGGTCCCGTTGACCACGATAGAACCACTATCCGGCCGGTCAATTCCCGCAATGAGATTCAGCAATGTCGTTTTCCCGGACCCCGATGGTCCCATCAGGGCAAGGAACTCTCCCTCGGGTACATCGATAGTGATATTCGACAGCACCGGGATTTCGAGAGAATCGCGGCGATACGATTTTGAGATGTTGTGAACTTCTATCATGGGGTATCTCCGGTGAACGGTGTCGGACTACTGGCCGNGCGGCTTGACCTTGNTGCCGGTGGTGAGGGACGGATCAGGGTGAAGCACCACTTGATCGCCGGGGGAGATCCCCTCGCGGATGGCGATTCGATCGCCGATGACTTCTCCGACAGCGACGGGGACTTCTGACACGCGCCCATCGCGAACACGAAGCACCATCTTGTGGTCTTCACGCGTCGTTATACTTGACAGTGGGACAGTGGGAACGGGTGCGGCGCCGGCTTGTGCACCGTCATCCTCCTTGGAAAGGAACATGACTTTTGCGCTCATCTCGGGAAGGACCCGGTCGTCCATGGAGCGAAAAGCCACTTTTGTCATCACGGTGGCCTTCGCGCGATCGGCGGTAGGGACGATCTTGTGCACATAGCCCGGATAGCGTCTGTCCGGATATGCATCAAGGACGATTTCGCATGGTTGGCCGGGCTTGACGCGGGTGATATTTGATTCAGAGACATCGGCCTCCACCTGTACCGAGCGCATATCGGCCATGGTCACCACAGCGCCGCGGGAGTTTGCCGAGGAGGCGAACGGGGCGACCACTTCGCCGACGTCAGCGTTCTTTGTCAACACCGTGCCATCGAACGGTGCGCGGATCCTCGTGTTTTCCACACCAACTTCGGCCGAAGTTACAGTTGCTTCAGCGTAGCGGATGGAAGCGATTACCCGTGAACACCGTGACTCCGCCGCATCCAGTTCCGCTTTCGAAGCAAGATTGCTCGAGAATAACTGTCGTATACGCTCGAGAGTTCTGGTTGCGTCTTCTGAATCCGCGCGGGCCACAGCCAGGTTCGCGTGTGCTTGTGCCAGCGCTGCCAGGACGTCGTCGTCCTGCAGCCGGGCGATGATCTGACCCTTGTTGATCTTGTCGCCTTCTTCAACACTGAGGTACTCCAGGCGTCCCGTTCCCTTCGAGGCGACTGCTGCTCTGACCTGTGCGACAACATATCCGCTTGCAGTGAGCACGGTGTTTGCCTGCGATGGGGAAGTAACGATAGCAGTTGTGATCTCCACTTCCCTGGGTCCATCGAGACCGTTGCGAAGGAACAGAAAGAGGGCGACGGCAGCCACAAGAACAACGGCTGCAAGAATCAGCCGTTGCGGCAGCCTGCGGCCATTTCCTTGTGGAGCGGTGCCCCGTTGTATTTTCAACGTCGAAAGGTCAGCTGATGCCGTAGTCATAGGAGTTCAGGTATTTAACGTCTTCGCCGCCGCAAAAGTTTCGAAGGCAGCGAGACTTGTGCTTCACGTTACTCTCCGGCGGGGGGCTCAGGCTCGAGCGATTTCCTGTACGCCCATTCGACATACGGGAGCGTGAGGAGGGTTCGATCCTTGAGAGGCTGGGCCGGTTTCTTTGCAGCGCCGAACCGCAGGCCTCCGGATTTGGGTTCAAGTTTCGGCGGCGCGGGTTTGTAGTCCGGGGAGTTGAACATCGGCTCACCCTGGTCACGGGAGACGATCAGTGTCACTCCATCGGGGCGGTCTTTGGATGGCGGAAATGAATAGACAGAGTAGATACCTGTCCAGATCGCGAATACTCCCCAGAATACTGCGGCCAGCAAGATAACAAGCGCGAAGGCGAAGAGACGTTTGAGGAATTTTAGCATGGTGCCTCCTGATTACACTTTTGCCCGCATGGAATCCACGACCATATAGGTGAACAGAACGGCAAATGCCGCCAACCCGACCAGTTCGGCGTCGGGCGTTTCCGCCCAACCGGTGATTGCGAGATTCAGGTCGCCGAATCTCAAGAATGCCGCGATCACTCCGAACAGCGATCCGCCTGCAATGAAGCCTGACGCTATCAGCGTTCCGCGCGAGAACCGCGCATTGTTGATCTTTTCATCCTTCGACCGTGATGTTACCCACCACGCGACGAGGCCGCCCACTATCAGCGGCAGATTCAATTCCTGGGGGATGTACATTCCCAGAGCGAATGCGAGCGGTGGTATCTTGACCAGGACGAGAATCAGGGCAATCGCTGCACCCACGAGATAGAGCAGCCATGGAGCGGGGGTATTGGACATGAGCGGTTGGATCACTGCCGCCATCGCATTTGCCTGCGGAGCTGCGAGGGCGTTGTCCCCCTTGAACCCGAACGTTTGATTCAGGATGAGGATGACTCCGCCCACCGTCGCCGCGGAGAGCAGGACGCCGAGGAATTTCCACGTTTCCTGTTTTTTCGGCGTCGTGCCGACCCAGTAGCCGATCTTCAAGTCGGTGATGAATCCGCCCGCAACCGAAAGCGCCGTGCACACCACGCCGCCAATAATGAGGGCACCGACCATTCCCGATGATCCCGTGAGTCCGACCTGCACGAGGATGAATGAAGAAAGGATCAATGTCATCAGCGTCATGCCGGAGACCGGGTTGGTGCCGACGATGGCCGTGGCATTCGCCGCGACTGTGGTGAAGAGAAAGGCAATGACGAGCACAATGGCGAGACCCACGAGGGCGTGAGTACTGTTGAAGACAACGCCGGTATAGAAGAACACGAACACCAGCAGTGCGGTGAGGAGAATCAAGACCGCGACGAACAGCATCTTTATATCGATTTGTGTACGCAGTGTTGCAGCTTCGCCGTGTTCCGTGTGGTGGACGATCTCGCGGTATGCGAGGGCGAACGCTCCGGCGATGATTTTCGAAGACCGGATGATGCCGATGATGCCTGCCATGGCGATACCGCCGATGCCGATCTGGCGGACATAGTTGCGGAAGATCTCTTCTGCGGTCATGGCAGCGATGGTTTTTGTCGCACTGCCGCCGAGAGGAAGCGCGAGTCCCTGGCCGACGTTGAAGATCAACGGCACAAGGACATACCACGAGAGCATGGAGCCTGCAACGATGATTGCCGAGTATCGCAGGCCGATAATGTAGCCAAGGCCGAAAATCATCGCCGACACATTGAAGCGGACGACGATCTTTACTTTGTCGGCAAGCACTTCCCCGAGGTGCACCATGCGTGAAGTGATGACCTCGGCCCAGAGACCGAATGCGCTGAACAGGAAGTCGAAGATGCCGCCGATCAGCCCGCTTACCACGAGCACGAGTGCTTGTGATCCGCCCTTCTCGCCGGCGACGAGGATCTCGGTGGTTGCCGTTGCCTCGGGGAAGGGGAATTTGCCGTGCATGTCCTTGACGAAGAACTTTCTGAACGGAATCAGGAACAGGATACCCAGGAAACCGCCCAGCGCGGAAGCACAGAATACTTGATAGAAGCTTGCAGGGAGATCGAGGATATACAATGCCGGGATTGTGAAAATCGCGCCGGCCACGATCACTCCTGACGAGGCGCCGATCGATTGGATGATGACGTTTTGTCCGATGGCATCAGGNCGACGTACCAGCGTGGAGATTCCCACTGCGAGAATCGCAATGGGGATGGCTGCTTCAAATACCTGTCCGATCTTCAACCCCGAGTAGGCGGCGGCTGCGGAGAAGATCACCGCCATGATGAGGCCGATGACGACGGAATACGGGGTGACTTCGGGCGGAGTGGTCGATGGTCCGAGAATCGGATGGTACTGTTCGCCGGGGTTCAGTTCCTTATAGGCGTTTTCCGGAAGCCCTTTGCCCTGAGATAGTTGTTGCTCCATAGATACTCCTCAACAGTGGACCGCGATAGTTATAGCCTGGATGGGTTCCGTCTACGCGGTGGCTTTTTCCACCCAGACGTGTGCGAGTTGCATGACAGTTTCGATGGACTTCTCCATTCCCTCCACCGCGAGCCATTCGGTGGGTCCGTGGTAGTTGTGGCCGCCCGTGAAAATGTTCGGGGTCGGCAGACCGGATTCGGTNAGTCGAGAGCCATCGGTGCCACCGCGAATGGGGACCCAGCTCGGTTCGAGTCCGGCACGGCGTGTCGCTTCCCACAGACAGTCGAGAACGCGGGGGTCACTCTCAAGACCGTCACGCATATTCCGATAGGACTCTTTGATCTGGAGTTCGATCCGGGCTTTGGGGTGCAGTGGTTGCACCTCGGCGATAATGCGACGGAGGATTTCCTCCTGGATCTTCAACCCGGCGGTATTGAAATCGCGGAGCAACATCCTGAGAACCGTTTTCGCCTCTTCACCCTCCATCTGGTGCGGGTGGATGTACGGCTCATAGCCTTCGGTTGTTTCCGGGGCCATATACCGGGGAAGCCGGACGATGATGTCGGCCATGGTCCGCAGAGAGTTCACCATGATGCCTTTTGCGGATCCAGGGTGGATGTTGCGGCCGTGCACAGTGATAACGGCGGAATTGGCACTGAATGTTTCCTTGTTCAGCTCGCCGACGGAATCCCCATCGAGCGTGTACGCCGCGGCGGCACCGAACTTCTTAATATCAAAATACTTCGTTCCATTGCCGACCTCCTCGTCGGGGGTAAAGGCGATTCTGACCGGGCCGTGCGAGAGGGTGGGGGTGGAGATCAACCGTTCTGCCGCGGTCATGATGATTGCGACGCCTGCTTTGTCATCTGCGCCGAGCAGTGTGGTGCCATCCGCCGTGACAATCTGTTTGCCGATATTCGCCGCGAGATCGCGATTCTCCTCGGCCCGGATAATGACCTGGGGGTTGGCAGGGAGGACGATGTCACCGCCGGAGTAGGTGATCACCTGCGGGTTGACACCTGCGCCGCTTGCAGACGGAGAGGTGTCGACATGGGCGATGAGACCGATGGTGGGGACCTTCCCGGCCGCGGGATGTCCCTTGGGGAGGTTCTCTCCGAGGGTCGCCATCACATAGCCGTATTCATCGATCGATGCATCCTGGAGCCCCAGAGCCTGAAGCTCCTGGACAAGCATGTTCAGCAGGTCGAATTGCTTCTTCGTGCTGGGATAGGTGTTTGAATCATCCTGAGATTGGGTGTCAATCCTGGCGTACCGGATGAATCGGTCAAGGGCAGATTCCGTCATAGGGCATCCTCGTGGTCGTGTGTGTCAATATGTTACTCGATAATAATTTCATCCGTGAGCAGGGTCGTTGGAGTCCCCGCCGCCTTGTGCCATTCCGGCAGGGGGCCGGGATTCTGTGCGGTAATCCGCAGGAAGCGTGTTGATGCGTGCTTCAGAGGAATTGCATAGTCTTTCACAAATGGTCGGGGTTCCCGTTGTAACGATTGCCCCGTTGTGTGGCCGGCGCTTGTGAACAGAGCGCCGTCATTGGACAGTGCAACGTCGATGCGTGTGGGAAGGAACGCGCCGGCGCCGGTTTGGTGGAGGAATCCGATGATGAGCCGGGAGACGGTGAGAGTCGTTCCCAGGTCAAGAGTGATACACAGGTCTTTTCCCGTCACGCCTCTCCACTCGAAGGTATCATCGCGGGTTGGATCGCCGCGACGGTTGTTGGTGAGCGATGCGGTGCCGCGCACGGCGTAGATGCTGTCCAGCGGAGGATCACACGTGAGCGCAACGCTTGCGTGGCGAGGAACCCAGACCTCCCGCGCGTTTGTCGGAGCGAGCCGCCGTTTGCCGTCGAACGCAGCTGCGGACACTGTTGCGCTTCCGGGGAGCAGAATGGGGCCGGCGTACTTTCTTGACGTGGCGGCGGGTTCTGTGCCGTCCAGCGTGTAGCGGATGTTGTTCGAGCCGGCCTGTGTCTCGAGGGTCACGACGCCTTGACGGGCAGAGACGTCGATCGATTCACGGATGGCCACAGAGAAGATGCTCCGGGAGAAATGGATGTGACGGGCGTTGTAGCGCAACATCTGTCGATCCAGCCGTGCAAGAAATCCGGGCCAGGAGCGGAGTTCCCGTGCACTCCATCCAACTTCGGCGATCGCCGCGATTCGCGGGAATATCATATACTCGGCCTGTGCGGCATCGGGGATGTGCTCCGCCCAGAGGTTCGCCTGGGTGCCGAGGATGTGCCGTGCTTCATCCCGGGTCAGACTGTCGGGTGTTGGCTCGTACCCGTAGACCTTGGGGAGGGGATTGAGACCGCCGATGGCGAGCGGCTCCCACCGCTGGTCGGCCTGATAGTAATCGAAGTAGCAATAGGAGGTCGGAGACATGATGACATCATGTCCTGCACGTGCGGCGGCAATGGCGCCTTGCACTCCACGCCACGACTGCACTGTTGCTTGGGGGGCAAGGCCTCCTTCGAGGATCTCGTCCCAGCCGATCAGACGCCTATTCAGTCCGGTGAGGATCTTCTCCACGCGCTTGACAAAGTACGATTGGAGTTCTTCTTCGTTGCTGAGATGTTCGTCGCGGATACGCGCCTGGCATTTGGGGCAGCGTTTCCATTCTGCCTTATTGGCTTCATCGCCGCCGATGTGGACGTAGGGACCCGGAAAGAGTGCGGTCACTTCTTTCAGCACATTCTCAATGAACACAAACGTGCTCTCATTGCCTGCACAGTAGATATCTTTGATGGGCCAGAGCCCCCCGGGGGGAACGGTGAATGGACCGCCGGTGCAGGAGTATTGAGGGAATGCGCTGATCACCGCCGTGGCATGGGCCGGCATTTCGATTTCCGGGACGACGGTGATGAATCGTTCCGCTGCGTACTGCACGACCTCGCGGATATCCTGCTGCGTGTAGAATCCGCCGTACGTGGCGCGTTCGCCTGGTTTTTGGTCGGGCCGGGCATTCCAGTGTATGGTTTCATGATCCACGCGCCATGCACTGATGTTCGTGAGTTCCGGGTACTTCATGATCTGGATGCGCCAACCCTGGTCATCGGTGAGATGCCAGTGGAAAATGTTCATCTTGTGCATAGCGAGGTAGTCGATGAATCGCTTGACAAACACCTTTGGGAAGAAATGCCGTGAGACATCAAGCATCATTCCGCGCCAGGCATAACGTGGGGCATCAACGATCTCCACACATGGTGCGGTCCAGACAACACCCCTTGCAGGGTCTTCAGAGAAGATGGCAGGGGGGAGCAGCTGGAGCAGCGTGTGTGCGCCGTAGAATGCACCCTGGGCGGTCTGTGCCGTGATCAGGATTTCGTTTTTTCTCACCGTAAGCCGATAGCCCTGTGCGCCGAGCGTATCACCCGGTATGAGGGAGAGAACGATGG
>JGI20214J51088_10003252_pt1 | contig 10745 bp, 8 predicted proteins | sample WetSurMetagenome_FD_51088 | JGI IMG/M metagenome (IMG submission 51088) | reverse complement strand
CGCTCTGCTCTGGAAGTGAAGTTCGGTAAGGCCGAAACGATTTTGGAAGCCTCCACAAAGCCGGCCTCTTCTCGGACCGAAGGCCGACGCCCCGCGGAATTCGCCGAACATAAGTCTCTGTACGACTCCATACGCGAGGATTTGGCTATGTGGCTCGATGAACTCCCTTCCACCGCGCCCAAGCACGAGAGAGCTGAAAGACTCGGGATGTGCGGGGCAAGTGAGAAGCGGATCGGTATCCTCTTTAACCGTGAAGGTAACCATGAACAGGAGACCAAAGCTTACGTCTCAGCGTGTGAATACTACCGCCGGGCCTTGGCAGCCGACCCTGTCAATCACTGGGTCATGGCCCAGTACCTGTCCATGCGCGCCGTTCTCGCCGGAAAAGAGGGACAACAATCGCTTGCCAGGGAGTACGGTGACTGGTGGATTACAGCGCGGCAGATCGCTTCGTGGCAACTTCCGAGCGCAAGCGCAGAAGATAAAGCTTGGGCTCACGGCACCCTGGCCGAGATTGAGATGCTTGGGGCGATTTATACTGCCGGAAAACTGGACAGGAAAGAGGTGAAGCGCCGGATCATTGAACACGGTCGGGCCATCTGTGATCTCTCGGTTAAGGATCCTTTTCCAGTCCACTCCACTCGCCGGCAGTTCCAGCGTTACCTGGACGTTTGGAAGCGAGAGGAGTGGCAGGATCTGGCTGCTGCCGCGGTGGAAGCCCTGAGCCAAGGACAACCGCAGGCACCGGGCGTCTATCTTGGCCCTGTCAAAACGTAGGTGCGGCCACGGATCGATATGCTCCCGTTTCCATTCATTATCTGAGGAGGAGGTCGTTCCATGGCGCTTGCGTTTATCATTAGGCTTTTCGGGACGAAGAAGGACTCCTCCGACGTGGAGATTGACTTTGATCGCGTCCACAAGGAACTGATCGCGCCCGCGCTCGAAGCGGCGAAACTCGGCTGAGGAACGACCGGCGGGGACGATTCGCGAGATCTGGGGACGATCCGCATCGTGTCCGTGGATGCGAAGCGGTTGCTGGTCTGACGTTGCGCTGCCCGAACCGAATAACCTGAGACAGGGTCACGCGTATCGACAAAGATTTGGTTTAAATCACAGAGGAATGGATGCCACGGCAAGAAGAAATCGATTTTGATCGGGGACTACTGAAGAAATTCAAGCCGCCCTATGAGCCACGATACGTTTTCCTTTTCAGCGGGCACATGGTTGACGCGCCGGGCAGAAGTGAACCCCGATTTCCACCGAATAAAGAAAAGATCGCCGCCAAGGAGATCGCGAAGAAGCTTGGCGAACTGGATGCCGGACCAAAGGATCTGGCGTTGTGCGGCGGCGCATGTGGCGGTGATCTTTTGTTCGCTGAGGCCTGCCTGAAGCTGGACGTACACCTGCAGATACGCATTCCCTTCGACGAGCCCACGTTTCTGAAGAATTCCGTCACCTTCGCCGGCGGGGACTGGCGCGACCGCTATTATGCGGTCAAGAACAATAAACTCTCCACTCTCTTTGTGATGCCGGAGGAGTTTGGTCCCACTCCCCCGAAAGTGAATCCCTACGAGCGGAGCAACCTCTGGCAGCTCTACACGGCCCTTTCAATGGGAGCGGAAAAAGTTCGTTTCATCTGCCTCTGGGATGGAAAAGGGGGAGATGGACCCGGGGGAACGAAGCATCTGCATGACGAAGTTTTGAAGCGTTCCGGCAAGGTCTATGTGATAGACACGAATAAACTCTAGGGGCACCCTAGGAAAGGTTGTTCGACATGTCTCTCGTTGACAGAATTCAAGCGAAGGGGCCGAAGAATATCCTAGCCCTTGACGGAGGGGGGATCCGGGGGATGATGACTGCTGAAATCCTTGGCTGAATTCATATCGGTGTTCGTCGTGTCGGAAAGGAGGAATTATGCCAGTACAAAGCTACAACAAAAGGGGAATTCGAATTGAAAGAGGAGGGACTAGAGCTACCGAGCAGCAGGTTCGTGATCTCCAGAGGGACCTCAGGCAGCTCGGTTATCTGAAAAGGGGGATCGATGGAAAATTCGGCAAGGCCTCGGAAACGGCCGTCAAGGGGCTGCAGCATGACCTTCTTCACAATGACGGCAGAAGTACCCGCAATGACGGCAATGCCCCGGTGAGCATCCTGGATCTGAACCGAGGCAGGGTGGTGGCTGTCACAGGAAGCGTTGACCAGGGATTGGCAAGCTGCATTTCTGACATGCTGNATGAACCCAACTTCCCAAGTTTACCAAAAGCGGATGATCCCAAGGCGGAGAACAGTAAGATCGTGAGCCTCATGAAAGAGATGCCTTCCGAAGAAGTGCCGATTCCGTTCATCATGGGCATCCTGGGGCAGGAGAGCGGCTTGAAGCATTACAATGAGCCTTCGAGGAACGATGAGGACACGTACATCGTGATCGGCCTCGACACGAATGCGAGCGAAAAGCACATCATCACCTCCAGGGGATATGGGGCAGGTCAGTATACCCTCTTCCACCATCCACCCAAAAAAGAAGAAGTGGAAGATTTCATGCTTGATGTTGGAAAAAATCTCCGCAAAGCCGTCTGGGAACTGAGGGAGAAATTCGACNCTTTTGTNAACGGCGGCACTTCGGGAACAAGAGCGGACGATCGGATCACCGAATATGGAAGCGGTCCCTTAAGATTGTGNAAATACAGCGCGGAGGATCCGCGGTTCNTGAAAGACTGTAAGCAGTGCATGGTCGATGCGGGTCAGCAGAAAATCAAGGAGGGGGNGACCCCAATCTACCAGGGATCGAGTATCAAATTTGTTCCAACCGAATATTACGGAAGCGGTTCGTATGACTCCGTGCCCATCAGAAAGAATGTGTCCTGTGACTGGCCTTACGCAGCTCGCAGATACAACGGAGCCGGGATCAATTCTTATCATTATCAGACAATCGTTCTAAGAAACATTCTGACCCTCTGAGGATACGAAAGAGGGAGTCACGCAAAGGCATTTAAGAAAGTGAGGAGTCCTATGAAGATCGACATGCACTTTCATGTGGTGGGCAGGGGAAAGGACACCGATCAAGTCGACAAGGAAGTGTTCTTCTACCCGGAAGACAATAACACATTTTTCACTGGAGTTCTCTACAGGCTGGTGGAGAAGTATCTTGGAGAGGCCGGCGCAGACTTTGACCGGAGCGGGACGATCGACACAGATGAGTACTTGACCCTGATTTACACGCAATTGAGCACTTCTAAAGAAATAGACGGGGTGGTTTTGCTCGGGCTGGATGCCCTCTATGACCCGGAGACAGCCGAACTCGACAAGAAAAGAACCGACCTCTGGGTTTCCAACAGGTTCCTGGCCAAGAAGGTGAAGGAGTTGAACGACCGCCTGATGAACGAGGACGATCCCAAGAAAGGGAAAAAACGATTCTACTGGGGCGCATCCGTGAGCCCCAATCGAAACGATTGGGAAGAGGAGATGGAGTTTGCCCTCAATGATCCGAATGCGGTTCTCATGAAACTGATTCCCTCTGTGCAACACATCGATCTTCGAGACCCCAAACACAAAAATTATTTTGAATCCTTGGCTAAGAACAGACTGCCTTTGCTTTGCCATGTGGGGCCTGAGTATTCCTTTCCCGAGGGCATCCGTGAAAAAGAGCGAGACCATTTCAGGTTCCTGGACAAACCCCTTGGATGCGGTGTGACCGTCATCGCAGCCCACTGCGCCACTCCCGTGTTTCCTATCGACAGGAACGAAACTTCGGAATTCGGCGCCTTCATGAGGGCCGCAAACTCGGGCGGTAAAATCAATCTCTGGGGCGACACCTCCGCCTTTTCCTTAATGACCAGGATCCCTATTCTCGATGAGATCCTCGCAACCTTTCCTCCTGAGTGGCTGGTCCATGGTTCCGACTTTCCCATCCCTATTGAAGGTTGGGTTCATCTCCCGGGATTCACCCACGATGTGACGTGGGAGGAATACAAGCAGATAAGAAATACGGAGAACCTTCTGGACAAGGACGTCATGATCAAAAGGGCGCACGGTTTTTCGGATACTATTCTTGAGAATGCAGAGAAAGTGCTTCGTCTGCCCCGGGGGTAGACGGGAATCAAGGTAAAGCCTTATTGGGCAACTTGTGCCATGGAAGAAACTTGATCGGGTGAAGGGTCACTCGGCCGGCCTATCATAGAAATGATCTGACCCCAAGCCATACCTGATTCCACCTCATATGAGAAAGGATGATATCTATGGATCCGACACTTATTCTTTTTGGAATTCAAGCTGTAATTCGTCTGGGGAAAATCGGGAAAGACGCTTCCGAGCAGTACGTTCGGGATGCTGAGGCCCTCTTTCCGGATATCCGGAAGCCCGAATTTAATCGACGGGGCTATGTAAACGGATTTTTCGGAAACGCCAATTACGAGCATTTCGTCAGAGGTGTCGATGCGCCCTTCAAAGAATTCTGGGGTTCCAACGGAGTCAAAAACGATCTCAATTCGATCGATACTCTTTTTGCAGCGGCTGTTCAGATCAAATCTGAAGAGGGTGTCGACATGAACAAGTGGCTTGCCGACTCGCAGGTCATCGCCGGGGCCACGCTAATACAGCAATGGGATCCGATCAAACCGGCACCCATGAGTCCCTTTGCCAGAGTTGTCCTCGCAGCGGGCGACATCGCTTTGGAATATCTCGCCATCAACCCGGGCCTGCTCGGGGTGGACGGAAACGGTCAAAAGCTTATTGGCGCGTTTGCCAAGAATCTTGGCGACTTGCTGCCGGACGACGGCAACTTCGGGAACAATCACAAATTCGGTGAACGTCTGCTGGGAATATTCCTACGCGCGGGCTTGGAGACTATCAACAGCAATCCTCGTTGGGTTGTCTCCGAGGAACACGTACAGAAGCTGATTTCCGCCTCTGTTCAGCCGATCGTTAAGGCGCTTCCGGTGAACATTACAGAGCAGATCAAATATCGCGAAGTGACCGACGCACTCATCGGGCCGGCGGCAAGCGCCGCCATGCAGACGCTGGCCAACCATCCCGATGCCTTCTTTGGGGACGATTTCAGGGCTGAGACGGCTATCGGTGCATTGACCCAGGCGTTACTCGGCCAAGCGGCCAACACGGGCTTGAATAGTCAATTCACCAAAGACGGACTCCTCGACCTGTACAAAGCCGCACTCGGCGTGGCGGCTGAGAAGCCGCATCTCTTCCTTAAAGACAACGGGGACCCGCAGGATCACCTTGCCAAAGATCTGATTGCGAATCTTGCATCCGCTCTAATGCAATCCCCTCCCCCTTTCAACGGCAGTGTCGGAGTTCAGCTTGCCGCCGCAGCGCTCGAAGCCGTAAGTGCCAACGCGCACCGTTTTGCCCGCCGGGACAAACCGTGGGAGCAGACTGCCTCCGACCTGGTAGGTACGGTGACGGAGCAGCTTTCAAAAGCGTTTAAGGACAACAAGGGCATTGAAAACGCTTTCTCAAAAGCTCACCTCATCGAACTGGGCCGGATCATGTTCAATCATATCGGCTCCACACCGGAGATGATTGTCGGGCCTGAAGACGCCTTGGCCCAACTAGTGGGAACCGTGGCGCAAGCCATGGCAAAGGACGATAAGTTGTTGCTCGACAGTGGCGACTGGCTGGAAATTGCCAAGGTCGCTGCCCAGGAAGCCGCTGCCAATCCGGCCCGTCTCTTTAAACTCGATCCCAATAATCAAAGCCAAACGTTGGCTGCTCAGGTCATCCAGGCTATCTTGAAATCAGCTGGAGACATTCTCAGTCAAAAGGACCTAAAAGGGAAAACCGTTCTATTCGGCAAGACGTTGCGCGAAGCCATCATCATCGTGCTTGGCGCCACCTCCCGCAATCCGGGAGCCGCAGAAAAAAATCTGCTCAGCATTGAATTGCTCATCGCCGGCTTGAATGAATTGGTGGCCAAGAATTCCGACAAATTCGGCGACAAGGAATGGCTGCATCTTTTCCAAGTGCTCCTGACCTCAGTACTGGAAGGACGGGGATTGGATAAACTAACCGTCGAAAGCGCCAACAAGCTGCTAAAGGAGAAAGTGATATGAGAATACTGAAAGCAATCTTGTTTGTTCTTTTAGGGGTCATTGTCCTCCTCAACGGTTGTATCACCCTGGACCTGAGGCAAGCGAACCGCGAACTTGCGGAGCTTTACAGGGCAAAAAGCGAGGCCATAAATAGCAAGCAATGGGAGCAGGAGGTGACCGTCAACGCGGCCCTTTCGGCTCTGGCCGATGAAGCCGCCGCGCAAGGCGCTGACAGATCCATGTCGGAGGTCAACAGGATTTCGTATTACCGAATCGCGGCCACAGCAGCCTGGCAGGCAGGCGATGCAAAAGTTGTTGCCTATGCCGCTGAGGGCTTTTCGCTCTGCACCCCGGAAACTTTCAGTAAAGCCCCTCGGGATTGCGGAATGCTGTCCGTCATCCCTGATCTCGCATCGGTTGATGAGCTCACCAAGAGGATTGAAGACGCGCAGAGACGCGCAGGTGGCGGGACAACTCCGCCGACAGAGCAGGAGGTCGTTCAGTTGTTCGATGATATCAAATCGCGGATTGATAGTTTGTTAGCAAAACGTGGTCCGATCAAGAAAAGCAGCGCCCATCCCCAGTTAATCGAAGGAATTGACAAACGAACCGGCACAATTCTTTGCTCACACCTTCCCACGGCTCGCGGGTTAATCCTCCAGGTTGCAGGTGGCGAGAGTGCTGCGCATAAGAAAGCCCAGTGCGACGACTATAAATTGCAGGTAGAGATGAAAAAATCGGGGTTTACACAGCAAATCGCGCCCTGCCTACCCGCCGGCGACCCCATAAAGCCTCAGGGTTGTCAATAGCGCTGTCAAGAGGGGCCAAGTGACCCAAACAACTGATCAGCCGGGCACATAGACTGCATACCCCCTCGGTGCGGCGTACACTTGGGACCATCCGCCACCGTCTGAGTACTGGTTCAAGGGCCTATTCCGGTCGTGTCCCCACCAGGCGACGCACGCGAGGTTGGCATTGGGCCATTTCGTCTGGACCCAGGCCCCACGCCAGCCAGAGGGATCCGTGTTGATTACAATGACCAACCCTCTCTGCTGCCCATATCCATGGCGTTGGGCGATGTAGAGGCGCTGATCGCAATAAAGCAGAGCCGTTCCTCCGCCCGCATAGTCCAGGTGCACCCGGCACAGCTGTTCTATCCCATTGGGGCTCTCAGGCAGGGCCAGTCCGTAATTGTAGTAGTCTTTCCAAAAGATACAAGGCACGCCCTCATGGGTCATGATAAAGGCGTAGGCAAGCAACTTATCATTGAGAATAGGCTGGCTTCGGTCCGTGTCGTGGTTATCGCAGAAGGTGACGGAATGCATGGGCGCACTGAAGCTGAGCCCGCTTCCCCAGAGCCTCCTCATGTCGTACCCGGGGTCGTTGCACATCTGTCGAATGGCATAGAAGAGCGGGAAGTCAAAGGCAGAGGCCGACCACCGGATGTAGTCAAGGTAACCCTTCACCTCTTCGATGTTTCCGTCCCAGAACTCCACGACGCCAAAACACTTCTGCCATTCCTGTATGCTTTGCGTGATCCATGAATCGAAGTACTTGACGGCGTCGTACCGGAACCCGTCATACCCGATTCCATCCTGCCGATCCTTGAGCCAGCGGATGTACTCCATGATCCCCAGGTAGGTGTACGGGTTGTCGTGGCAGAGGTCAGGGAGTTCATAGCCTTCCAGGTCGCCATAGAAGGCACCTGCATCGCGGGACGAGTATTCGCACGGGTGAAAGTAGGTCCAGTCACGGCGAAACCTTCCCGACTTGGGACTATACTTGGTCATCAGCTCGTTCCCGGTGAAGGGGTTTCGTTCCCTTGCATCACCGATGTCACAATGGTTGAGCACTGCATCAGCGATCACCACCATTCCGTTGTCGTGGGCTGTCTGTACGAGGGCTCGCAACTCGGCCTTGGACCCGAACCAGGTCTTCACACCCCCTTTCTGGTCGAACTCGCCCTGGTCGTAGTAGTCATAGGGAGCGTAGCCCATGCTGTCTACGTGGCCGGACTTAGCCGAGGGTGGCANCCACAAGCCGGTGATCCCGATCTTAGCAAGCCCGGGGATTTTGGACTGTACGAACTTCCACCATTCTCCCTCCCTGCCCTCTGCGCCGGGGCAGTCCCAGTAAAAAGTTTGCATCAGTCTCATAACAACTCCTTTTTCCTCCCGCCAGGGAAGACGCGGAACCCGCTTTTCAAAACTTGATAACCTGACGGCGTTTCTCCCCCGAAGACTTCCCTTCCCTCGTGACCTCATCCCGAGCAAGGGCCCACGGCCCGAGTCGTGGGGTAGGATTCTGTGACCATTGAGAAAAAGCGGATTCGCCGTGAATAGGGGGTTCAAGAAATACAGTGCTGTGGAGCCGAAAATACATAGTTCACTTTATTTATCTCTGTAAACATTTCAAATAAATTGAACCACAAAAGCAACCTGATATCAAGAAATAGGAGTGGGCCATGGACAATGAACGGTTCAGCATCTTTATGGCACTGGACGGTCCGCATCTGGATGGGTTGATCGGCAGCGCCGGGATCCTGCGTTTCGATTGGCCGGAACGAGATTTTTATGTGCAGCATTATGAGGGTGTCAGTGCTGCCCACAACGTCTCTCTGGCACCCAGCCACAGACTCTGTCTGCTTGGAAACTTCAGCCAGCAAATCGTCCTGCTCGACATCTCGGACCCGCGAAACATGAAGATCATCGCGAAGCAGGCGACCCAATACTTCGAGGACTGCCCCTACCGGCTGCGTTCCAACACGCACCACCTCTGGTATCCGGACAGCGAGCGGTTCATCGGGGCGGTGGGGGATCACCTCTACCGCTTTCATGTGGACAAACTGAGAGAGCCCGAACCACTCGGCCCACACCGACTCTTCAACGCNCATGAGATCCGGTGGGACCCGGGCAGACGTTACNTCCTCGTCGGGGACCTGGGTCCCGAAAACACGGACGCGCGACAGATCGCGGTCTTCGATCTTGAAGAACCGGATCCTCTNAANCGGTCCAGGGTGATCAAGCTGCCCGGCACGGTCTGGCATTGCTGNGTGCACCCGGAAAAGGCGGTCGGCTACGCCCTGACCTACTCGTTTGCAACGGAGCAGGAAGACTACGTGGACTGGTCCCCGGCCTATACGCGCGAATACATCTATGAGATCGACCTTCCCTCGGCGAAAATCACGCGGGTTTGGGGTTGCGGTTCAGAGTTTCCGATACACCTGAATTCCGATGTGGGGGTCACGCCCGACAACTACCTCTATGTCGCCTGCGGCGGAAGCCATACGGTGGTGGAAATCAATCTTGAAACCTTCGATGAAAGCCGGGTGCTTGATTGCATCCCCGCATGGTGGATGCGGGCGCTCCTCTGGCGTCAAAGGGTGAGGAACACCCTTGGGGCCTTCAGCCGGCGCCCCACGCTCATCAATACGCACTTCATCCTGCAGAGCCTCCAGGTGACCGGNTGGAGGATCCTGGACGGCATCTATGCTGCCCGCGTGTCTCCGCAGGGCAATTACCTCGTCACGGGAAACCGTGGCTACAATGTGCTCTCGGTGTACGACCGGAAGACGTTCAGACAACTTTACAGCAAGCTGCTACCCTTCCGGACGGACAGATATGAAAAGAGTCCCCATTATCGCCTGGGGTGGAAGGGGTATCACCTCGGGTTCCATCACAGCGAGGTCATGCCGCGCTAAGGAGACAGAAAGGAGTGTGAACGCCATGAAAGAAGATACATCCGGCGGGGCATGGGCGAGGCTCACGACCCTCACCTGCCTTCAAGACGTTGCCGCCGAGGATGACCTTGTCAGGCAAATCAAGTCCGACCTGGCAGGCAAATCCTCGATTCTCGAAATGATGAAAAGCTACATGGCGAGCCTGAGAGGAGAGCTGGACAATGACGCCCTTCCTTTCCGCAAGCTGCACAGGCTCTTTGAACTCGGTTCGACCCCGGACCGGATGGCCGGTCACCACTACGGGGTTGCCATCGGACTGCGCACGGGCAACCTCCGTGGCGTAGCCGCGGAATATGGAAATCTTATCGGCCTTCTCTGGGGGGTCGCGATCGGCGGGGTCGCCCCCTGGGTCGGAAAGAGCTTCGCCCCCATGGACCCTCTCGATCAAAGGCAGGTCGCCGGCACTGCGATCCCGGAGAATGTACCCGCATGCCGGGGCATCAACCATTTCAACATCATCCAGCAGGCGCCCGTCAACGTGGCCCTCAACACGGTCCTCAGGTTCATGTGGCACCTGAAAGACGCCCCTGAGTTAGAAAGGCAGAAGTACGGCCACGAACGAAACGGGGGCCATTTTGCCGCCTACCGCGCCTTCTCCATCTACGACCGGACGCCGAGAGACGTCTTCCTCCTGAACTACCGGTTCACGGGGTTGCAGAATCAGCCGCCCCTGACCTTTCTCATCGACGAAGTGGTGGAAATCGCCGACGGCCTATTCCTGGGGCAGCTTCTGTTTGCCACCGACCGTCTACTGGAGCGGTATGATCCCTTGGCAAAGAAGGAGGTCTACCGATACCAGCATTTCGGATACTTCCTTCTTTTCCGTGAGGATTGGAATGCGGAAGCCAAGCGCCTCTTCCCACACCTGGAGATCCCGGGGCCGGTCGTGCCGGCCGGGACAGCCGGTAAACCCCATCAGAGAGCCCTCCCGAGTACCCCGGGGTCGGACAAATTGACGACTC
>JGI20214J51088_10003251_pt1 | contig 10745 bp, 14 predicted proteins | sample WetSurMetagenome_FD_51088 | JGI IMG/M metagenome (IMG submission 51088) | reverse complement strand
AAAAAAAGGATACGGAACCAAAAATGACGCAGACCGTTCTGGGCAGCCTGAAGGATTTTGCCACCCAGCCGATGATACAGGTCACGGCCGGCGGGAAACGGATCCTGGTGATAAACCAGGGATTCCAGTTTTTTGCCATTGACGATACCTGCACGCACCAGGGCTGCAGCCTCTCGGCCGGGGTTTATGAGGGTGAAACAGTACGATGTGCCTGCCATGGTTCGGTCTTCCGCGTCAGGACAGGGGAAGTTGTCAGGGGCCCGGCGTTAAAACCCGAAATTTCGTATCCTGTCACCTTTGATAACGGGAATCTGTTTGTGGACATGTAATCCGGCCTGCAACCGTGNCATAGGGTATGGCAAAACAACAATGCTTCTTACGGCAGGGGAAAAGGAGGCCGGACAACGTGAACCGGTACAGGAGATCTGTCTGCGGAGCAGTGCATGCCGGATGATAAGGAAAATCCTGTACTCACTCCTTGTCACGGTCCTGTTCCTTGCGATCGCAGGACAGCCGGCAGCTGCCCATACCGCCGGGGAGATGGGTATTGCAGCCGACCAGTATGACCAGGGAATTCCGGTCTACTGGCCCTATCATGCCGTCCTGATGGCTGCCGGGTTCACCGGTCTCCTGGCGGGAACGCTCGTCGTTCGTTTCAGCAGGAAGGCGGGACGGTTCAGGACCCATAAAATCCTCCAGACAACCGGTGCCGGTGCCATGGCTGCCGGACTGGCAGTCGCTGTCTTTATGGTGAGTCTTTCTTCTGCCCCGCACCTCCGCTATTTCCATGACCAGCTGGGAGCCGGGATCGTGATCCTGGTCCTTGTGACTCTGGTGATCGGCTACGCTCTCCTGCAGCACCAGGCAGGCCCGGGTATCCGTGCCGATCATCGCCGGATCGGGTGGCTCGCGATAGTACTCATGGCGGTTAACATCGTTCTCGGGATCACGATGATGACCATGGTCCTGGCACAATAACGGGGAGCCCGAAGGATTTCCTGCTCATCGGACTGCATCAATCGATGGTTACTGAGCGCCGGTCAGGATCCGCCAGGTCCTGGATCGATCAATATCCCGGGATACAAAGAAGAAAAATTAAAATTTATCTTCAAGATTTAAATATTATAAGAATAAAATATGTTTTTTGAGAATATGGTCGCGAATGAAATAAAAATTATAAATGATATCCTTAAAAATGAGCCGGAAACTGTTTTGAATACGATTAATGTTGCCTATATGAAAATTTTATCGAGTTCCTGCCATAGTGATTTCGAAGGAAACTACATGCTGGGAACGGTATTATGCGATGTTTTGCAGGATAACACCATTACCAATTCCCAGCATATCCTGCAATTGGCAAAAATTGCAGAAGACGCATTGACCAGAGGGAATCCCCTGACGAGAGGAATCGTACTCGAAAAGGATTATCAGGAAATTAAAAGAAAAATGGATGGCAAATTTGCAGTTATTGAAAAATATAAACAGGGATATCAGTGAACTACAAAAAAAGATTTTTTTTAAGATTTTAACCTTTACCCATAGTAAAAAGGGCGGTAAGTACACCCGGAATATCGAGCAAAGAACTGCTCGTGGTGAACACCCGCCGTCATGAGATCCTTTCACGAACACCTAACCCTGCCAGGGATCCCCCGAAACCCGGAGGAATGATATCCAGGGGAATGAAGAAGTCTTCTCCTTTCGACGTGAAAATAACAAAAAATCCTGAAATGCGACCTCTTGTTCCTGAAATGATCTCCAACGTAAGGAGAGACCGCTCCCGGCAGAACCTCGTTCACCAGAAAGGACCGGTAAAAAAATTACTTTGCGTATGCCTCCACCAGGTCCCGTGCGGTGATGATCCCGAGAATATGCTTCTTCTTCATGATGGGGAGCCGGCGGATGTGTTTTGCAGCCATGATCCGTGCGGCTTCGTGAATACTGATACCGGCAGGAGATGAGGTCATGAGCCCGGAACAGGCTTCACTCATCGGGATATCAAGCGAACGCGAACGGGCTATGAATTTCGAGAGGAGGTCCCGTTCCGTAAAAATCCCGAGCGGCTCATCGTTGCAGGTCACAATCACGCTGCCGACCCGCCGCTGCCCCATAGTCCTGGCTGCGGCAAGAACGGTCTCTTCTTCATTGACCGTGATGATCTCCCGGGTCATGAATTCATCGACGATCATCGAGGTCTCGGGAGCCTCGGGCATGCCACGGATCAGGTCGGATGCCGTGAGGATCCCGGCCAGCTTACCGCATTCAAAGACTGCGAGCCTCCCTTTCTTACTGGTCATGGTCCGTGCCGCTTCCCGGATCTCGGAAGTCGGGCAGATCCTGATGAGCGGGTACGACATGACATCTCCTACAAGGGTTTTTCTCAGGTCCATGCCGGTTGCAAGGACCCGGGAGAGCAGGTCCCTCTCTGTTACAATAGCAACGGGCGTTTTGTATTTCATGACAATCAGGCTCCCGACGTGCTTTTCGCCCATCATCTTCGCGGCCTGGATCATCGTGGTCTCAGGAGTCGTCGTGATGACCTTATGGCTCATGATGTCACTCACTTTCAGGTGACGCCGGGATTCCTTGTAAGCCCGGTCGGAAATGCTCGAGTATTCAATGACCTTTTTTTTCGGTTGCGTCATACAGATCGCTTCAATGTGAGAATTGAGTTCAAGGTATTAAAGATTGGGGTGCTTCAGTTCCCACTATCCGGACCGTGCCGATGACAGNAGGCCGGTTCCTGTACGTGCTGGTCCCGACCGACAGGGTTATGGGGACCCGCAGGACTCCTGCAGGGTGTTTTCCGCGAGCCGGCTCTGCTGCCGTGCCTCCAGGACAGATTATTGTGGAAAAAAACGGGCTCCCGTAACAGCTAAGATCGGGATCCGTTTTTTCCCTGATGATACCGGGTTCGATCACCAGCTCCCGAACACTAATAAACACCGGTAACAGAGATCGTGCATGGCCCGTTACCCGGTGAAGAACGTACCTGTTGATGATGTCACGCTTGCCTGCAGCGAGATCGGTCACGGGTACCCGGTAGTTTTCATCAATGGTTTTGCATCGACCATGGACATGTGGAACCCACCCGTCCTCGAAAAAATAGCCGAACATTTCCATGTATTCATCTTTGACAACCGGGGCACGGGATTTTCGAGCAGTTCGGCAAAAGAGATCTCAATACCGCTCCTCGCGGCAGATACCGCNGTCCTGATGGATGAACTTGGGATTTCATCTGCCCATATTCTCGGCTTCTCCATGGGTGCCTCGGTTGCCCAGGAACTGGCTCTCACAGTACCGGAAAAATGCTCCAGGCTGGTCCTGGTTGCCGGCGAGTGCGGGGGGTCTGAGGCGGTCACGATGGAGCCGGAGATCCTGCGCCAGCTGACGGACAAGAGCGGATCTGCGATGGAGGTTGTCAACCGGATGTTTTCCCTCATCTTCCCGTCGTCGTGGCTTGCCGGGCATGATCCTTTCAGGTATTGCCCGGACGTCTGCGAGACCACGAGCGAAGATACCGTAGCCCGCCAGGCGGCAGCTTTATCCGGGTGGACCGGGTCGTTCTCCCGTCTCGGTGAAATCCGCTCGCCAACCCTCGTCATTACCGGCACTGACGATTACATCGTCCCCCCGGTAAACTCACGCCTGATCAGGAACGGCATACCGGGTGCGGACCTGGTGGAGATCCCTGGTGCCGGTCATGGGCTCATGTACCAGGATCCGGATACCTTCAGTACATACGTGCTCGAATTCCTGAAGCGCTGAAGGGTGGGAAAAGGGTTCTGTTCCCCGGACAAAATCCTCCCGGGGTAAAAAATGCCATGACTGGGGAAGAAAAGACCCGTCCGGCATTATTTCTGGATTGACAAAAGATCTTCTGCAGCGTCCCGGATATAGGCGTGCGCATCCTGGATACCCTGGTTGTAAAATTCCGGTGCCATTCTTTCCAGGATAAAATCCAGGAACAATCCTGCAGCCAGGTCGCCAATCTTTTCTTCCCGCTCCTGGAGAAAATAATTTTTAATCTCCGTGACCAGGTCTGCCCTTCTCTCTTTGGTCACGCTGACCTGAATGTCATTTCTCATAGAGTATCATCCTCGCCGTTTAGGTACCAGGCCCGTTGATACAGAGAGAAAATCCTCCCATCAACAGGTGAACATTGCATGAGTCCGTTCCTGTCGCGATGCCGCGATACGCCACTAAGAAGGCTGACGGGAAAAAGATTTCTGAACCATGAGGACCATGCACTTCCCGAATTCGGGCCGGTAAGAGGGGCAGCCTTGCCCCGGGACATCCTGAGTTGACAAAATGCACGAGGAAAACGGTTAACGGAAGGGACGGTAAAATTACTCCTTATTCCTCGAAACCCCCGGCCGGGTTGAGATGCTACCGGGTATCGTTTTCCGGGGGGAATTCCCGTTCCAGATCGCCAAGGGCGCTCGTAAACGATGCATCCCACTGGTTGAAGCGGGCAACGCATTCCTGTAATATTTTAATTTTTGATGCCGATTCCAGCCGGAAAAAAGGTCGCGGCGACTCGTACTCCCTCATTTTTTTCCACGTGAACAGCCCGTAACTTTCAGCTGTTACAGAACGGTATTCGTTCGCGAGCCAGTCAATTTCGCACGAGAGCTCATCGACCTTTTTCTGCAACAGGACCATGCTTCGTGACGAACCCCGGTTTTTAATGATCCGGTACCAGGGATCAACTTTTTTCCGATAGGCTTCATCGCGGATGATCTTCTGGTAGTAACTCCTGAACTGCACCAGCAAAGGTGCTGCCTGATTTTTTAACCCGAGTTTTCTCTGAAACACGGCAGCNGTTTCTTCGAGATAGGAGCGGTAATTTCCTTTCAGGACCTCCCGGACCCAGACTGCAAGGGGAATTTCAGGGTTGTTCGTCGTGGAGAGCGTCTGTTTTTTTGCGGCCAGACCAGCAGTGCGGGTCCCCGTTGCAATGAAAATACGGTTTTCGGGGCCGGTTCCAAACAATGAAGGATCGATATAGGGGATTGGTTCCCCGGGCCGATCTTCCCGGCACAGGAGAGAATCATACCGTGTCTGAAAATACGCTGATTGCCCGGAAGAGCGATCCAGTAACCAATAGGATTCAATGCCTTCGGCACGGTATTTTTTATCCCGCTCATCCAGGTCCGCNGGCGAAATTGTACTTATCTGTACTTCAAAGACGACCTTCCTGCCGTCTCTGGCTGCGTAAANATCGGAGATCCAGGTCCGGTCCGGGGCCGGGAATTCGACATACGTCTCCCACTGCTCCGATGCACAGACGCGGTATATCTGGTATTTGATCTCCAGGTGCTCCCGGGACTCCTCTGCATATTGACAGCCGGCATCTGCCGCGTGATAGAAATGCTGTGTGCCTTTTTTTGAGATCCGCAGGTGTCCCGGCTCTCCGCAGCAGGCCATCGTTACGGTCAGTCCCTTCTTATGCCGCGATTTCAGGCTTGCCCATTCCTCCCCGGAAAGGTCAGGAGCGGTGATCGTTTCCCCATCAACAACTGCTTTGAGCGGCACATGATCTCATGGACCCGTGATCGGTTAAATCCCAGCCTTCAGGAATATAACCGGTAACCGGGACTCCCTGCATGACCTACGGACGGGGGGAACCTGCCGGGACGAGGATGACATTCCGGCAGGGAGGAGATCTACCCCATCCTGGGGGGATCAACACTCCCCGGAGGACAGGCTGCTTTCGGCGATCCTTTTTCGGTGAACCTCTCATGGACATGATAATTCAATACCCGGAAATTCCTAACACCACTCCATGGCAACCGGCATGAACCTCGGGCTCTTTGACAGGATGTCTTCCGAAGAAAAACACGAGTACCTGGAGTTCCTGCTCTGGCATTACCGGGTGGTGGACGCGTTCTGGTTCATCCAGGTCACCGGACAGTACGGTCAGCCCGTTGCTGAAGCTATCAATGAACAGGTGTGGGGGAGGGTTGCCGGCATGGCGGCAAAGGATATCGTGCGACGCTTCGGGATCACCGAAAAAGGCCTGACAGGATTTGTAAAAGCCCTCAGGCACTTTCCCTGGGCGATGATCGTTGACTATACGATCGAGGAACATCCGGATGAAGTGATCCTGTCCGTTCCGGTCTGTCCCACCCAGGAGGCAAGGTTCCGGCGGGGCCTGGGCGAGTACAATTGTCGTGACATGCACCGGGCCGAGTTCATGTCTTTCGCGAGCGAGATCGATGACCGGATCAGGGTCGAGTGCCTCTTTGCACCACCGGGCCCCCATCCTGAAGATATGATCTGCAAATGGCGGTTTTATCTCAGGGAATAATCCCGGGATCGGACATTTTTTTTCAATCCGTGATTCTTTCGGGAAAAAAGAAGGGAGAAGGGGGTTATGGATTCCGCCGTCCTGCCCAGTTCGGGGGGAATTTGGAAGGATCCTGCGACGAGTCGTAGAGATCGCCGAGCCAGGACTTGTTGTCCGCTGCCATCGCGAGCGAGAATCGCCGGTCGTCCAGACCTTTCGAGCAGCTGGGGGAGCCGGACCAGGTACCCGAGAGCGTGGTGCCATTCACCGTGCCGGTAAAGGTCGCTTCGCACTTGATTCCCTTGATCGCAAACGACCCTGTTACATCCCAGCACTTCTGGGTCATGGTCGTTGGGACGGAGTCGCCGTACGGCCGGTCAGTATACTTCGTCCATGCAGTACTGAGGTCATGGTTCCCGGCCATGCCGAGCTCTGAGGTGTCCCACGCCCCGTCCCAGACAAGCTTGTCAGGGCAGGCAGGGGTTGTCGTAACCGCGACCGGCGCGGATGCGGCCGGGGCCGGGGTTGACGGAGCGGACGCCGGCGGGGCAGCCGTTGACGACGTGCAGCCGGCAGTGAGCAATGCGATGCAAAGAAGAACAAGGAGAAGGCATACGATGCCTGTGCGTTTCATACATTTTTAGAAGAGAAAAAAGCATAAAAATGGATAGGATCTGATTCCATTCGACTTCCAAAATCCCCGTCTTCCAATGACCGGTATGTTTCTTTTCAGGTACTTCCTGCCGGCGCGGGGCGGAACGGGTCACCAAAAAAGAAGTTTCCCGTTGTGAAAGCGGGTTACGAGGATCCGGTGCTTTCGGGACAAGGCAGGATCGCCGGTCCCACTGATGAACATGACGTAGCATAAAAATCGGGAATTAATCTCAGGAACAAGGAATTGATTCCCGACCGGCTCATTCATTTATATACCGGAACGCGAATCTCTTCCGTGGGGAGGCTTAACATGGAACCCGGGGATTTTGTTCTGGATATTTTACGGAAGATGCCGGAAGAACGGAGAACGATCGTCCTCATCCGCCATTCGAAACGGGATTCGTTCAACGGTATGCCGGACCACCTCCGCGAAGGTGTGGAAATAACGCCTGAAGGAATCCTCATGGCACAGGAATTCGGGAAGTCCCTGGGTGAGATCGTCCCGGAACAACCGCTGGTTCTCGGGCATACCATGGCACGCCGGTGCCGGATGACAGCCCGGTCAATCCGTGACGGGTATCCCCGGGATATGCCTTCCCGGATCCTGGGCTGCGAGCCGGAGATACCAAGTCCCGTGCTGAACCAGGAGAAGTATATCGCGCTCAGGGAGGAGCTGGGCTGGCGCGAACTCATCCGGAAATGGCTCGACGGGGTACTCCCCGAAGACACGTTTTACCACCCCCGCAGGTACGCGGATGTTATTCTGGAAAACCTGTTCACCTGTCCCGGGATACGAAGAGAGGATCTGCTGGTCGTGGTCGCTCATGATATCACCCTGTTCCCGATCATTTCCAGCGTATTTGGCGTAACGGTAAAGCCGATCGAGTTTCTCAACGGGATCGTGATTTCGGCAGACACGGATAGTGCCGGGGTGCAATTTGCCGATGCAGAAAACTCGTTGAGAGTAGAGAGGAAGATGCCATGAGCGTGCGGAAAATAATCGCTGTAATCGGTGACGGGGACCTGGAAGAAGGTTCAGGGAAATACCGTCTGGCGGAAAACCTCGGCCGAAGCCTCATCGATCACGGCTACCGGCTGGTAACCGGGGGACTCGGCGGGGTCATGGAAGCCGCCTCGAAAGGGGCGGGGAGTTCTGCCCTCTATAACAAAGGCGATGTGATCGGTATTCTTCCGGGTGATGATCCTGCTGCTGCCAATCCGTACGTGGACACCTGCATCCCGACAGGCTTTGGCCACGGGAGGAATATGATCATTTCCCATGCCGATGCGGTCGTTGCGATCGGGGGTGGAGCAGGCACTCTCGGTGAAATGGCACATGCCTGGGCACTGGGCAGGCTGATCGTCGCGTACCGGGTCGAAGGCTGGAGCGGGAACCTTGCCGACCGGAAGATTGATTCCCGGGACCGCTACCCGGCTCTCCCCTGTGACCGGGTCTATGGTGTCACTTCTGAAACCGAAGTTATCGAGTGGTTGAACCTCTTGCCGGAGTATACAAGGCAGGATACCATCAGATCGCCCCGGTTGGACTGAAAAAACACTTGTTCCCCGCTCCACCCTGTTTCCTCCAACAGGGAAGGACCAGATGGAAACGAAATTCTCCCGGGCAAATCCGGTCCGCCAATTCGTTTCTGAACAATTTTCTGATATCCGGCTCTCGTAGCCGGATGGGCAGTCCGGGACCGGAAACGTTCTGCCGGTGGCCGGCATGAAGGAGCAAATGTATCACGAAAATTACCTGTGCCAGGGACGAGTGGAGCACTGCATCGCTGCATTGCACCCCTTTATTATATAAAATCATCAACACTGAAAATACCAAAAAGATGGGAATTGGAATAAAATCCGGTAATTTCCTTGAGGAATTCCCCACCGGATTCAGACCAGGGATTTAAAGGTTGCTGTCAGCGTGACTGTTCACATGAATATCGGGGTAGTGTATTCGCGGGGTGGGGTTTCGTGAGACCAGAGATCCTTCGGCAGGAGGGGACATACTCAGTTTCACCCTTAACCTGTGACCTGACAGAACCGGAACCCTACAAAATCGAAGAAGTCCCGCCCCCCACGCAGGTATATCGTACAACTCCCTGGCTGGTCCTCGATATCGAAGAAGAGACCTCTTCCGGTTCAATGGAAGAACATGAGTCATTGCGGCTGGTCATCGACCGCGTGGAGGCGATCCCCGCCGGTTATATTGTGCACCACAACCTCCGGAAGACGCTACCTGTCGCAGCTGTAGCCGAATCTTCTTCAGCAGACGACAAAACGATGAGTGTTCTTGCCGGTTGCGGGGTCATCTTCGGCATCCTGCTGCTGGCGGTCCTTGTGACAATTTCACCCATGGTCACCGGGACCGGCCCGGCCGCAGGGTTTTCGGCCATAGGAGGAGCGTCAGGGGTTGTTGCGGCACCCGGTCACCCGGCAGATACTCCGCAGCCATCGGGGGATGGGGCAGTTGCGGGAACTCCCGGGGGGATTGTTATGGCACCCGGAGTTCCGGCAGCAGCCGGCCCCCTGGTTATTCCCGCGGAGACCACCACACCCCCACCAACCCCTCAGCTGCCGGTCATACCGAAATCCTATGTCACCCTGCAGCCCGTGGCAGCGTTGCCTTCACCACCCCAGCGGGATCTCGGCACAAATCTTCCGGTCCCCGTGGCCGGAGACTATTTCACGATCTATTCCCTGGACGGCCAGCAGGCCGGTCAGAACATTCCCTATGTTGTGTATGAGCTTCGCAACCCGCCGCTCGTGATAGACTACACGGTGACCCCCTTAACTATCACTGACGTGAAAGCACATGACTACAAAATCATGTCTACCCGGCACCATGACAATATCAGTGTCAGCCGCCCGTATGAAGAGTCCTGGTTCCACGTAGTTGTCCGGGATAATGGAACGCAGGGCGTGCTTCAGGACGGGGGTTTTGGGAAGACCTTTGCCCGGGAGCCATCGGGCCAGGTGGTTGTTTACAAAAGCGGCACGTACCGTTTTGAGTTCAGCGGCGGTTTTGCGGTCGTCAACCTGACGATGAAAGTAAAAAAAGAGGGGAATATCCCCTGATCCATAGCATATAACCTGTCCTGTTACGGTATTTTGCCAACCGAAATGATATTTTCCTGTAAGAGATTCATTAGGATTTGCTGTCCGAAAGATCCAAAAAAAATGGTTAATTCAACTCTTAATTTTCTCCTCTTCGGACCGGGGAGGGATCCCTTCGCCAGTATTCAGGGGACCTGCCGGGGTTTCCCCGTCGCCTTTTTTCCCGGAAGAAAAGAGGTTCCGGTCAAGCATGAGGATGAGGTTTTTTATCTCACNGAGATCATGGTCTTTTTCCAGCTCATGAACGAGGACGGCAATCCGGTCCCGGCAGAATAATTCGTGATCGGACCCGAATGTTATGAGGCCGATATGTTCCATGCAGACGGCAGCATGGTACCGGTCAACATACGCGGTAAGCTCCTCCAGCAACCGGCAGCGGTACGATTCCCCGAGATCCTGCCCGAGGGCTTCCAGCCGGGAGTCCAGCTCCCGGAATTCCTGCAGGAGATCCCCGAAGGATGAGCTATCACCCGTCAGGGAATCAAGAACGGCCGGGATACCTGATCGTTCGTAAAAGGGAGAACATGCAGAATATCTCCCGAATGCAGAAAGTTCACCAGCATGCTCCCGGGTCTCTTCAATAGCGGCGGCAAACCGCACAAGGCGGTGCCGGAGGTAGTCAACGGGTCGGGTGTCCATAAGGTCAGCCTTTAAACTATCGGTATGGTGGTTCCTTCAAAGGGGG
>JGI20214J51088_10003250_pt1 | contig 10746 bp, 9 predicted proteins | sample WetSurMetagenome_FD_51088 | JGI IMG/M metagenome (IMG submission 51088) | reverse complement strand
TAATGCCTATAGTAGTATTTTCGACCATCTCCGCGGCATGACCCAGCAGTCCGAAGCCGGTGATATCCGTACAGGCATCAACCCCGGTTTTCATCATGATTTCAGAGGCTTTCCGGTTCAGCGTAGACATTGACTTGATTATCCGGCCGATGGCTTCCTTACTCGCCATATCTCCTTTGATAGCCGTACTAATTATTCCCGTCCCTAACGGCTTGGTTAAGATAAGTTTATCTCCCAGCCGGGCACCTTCCTTCCGCAGCACCTTTTTCGGATCGATTGTCCCAGTTACCGATAGTCCGTATTTCAATTCCTGGTCGTCTACGCTGTGTCCGCCCAGGAGCACGATATCAGCTTCCCGCATCTTGTCCAGGCCGCCCCTTAATATCTCTTTCAAGATGGAGATGTCCATTGTCTGGATGGGAAAACAGACAATATTCATCGCTGTCAGTGGTTTCCCCCCCATGGCATAAACATCACTCAGGGAATTAGCCACCGCGATCTGGCCGAAAGTATATGGGTCGTCGACAATAGGCGTAAAAAAGTCGACCGTCTGGACAATTGCCAGATCATCGGCCAGTTTATACACACCGGCATCTTCTACCCTTTCCATGCCTACGATTAAGTTAGGGTGGGTAGTTAAAGGCAGGTCTTTTAGTGCTTTTGCCAGGTCCTCCGGACCGATCTTACAAGCTCAACCCGAGCCGCGTACGGTTTCTGTCAAACGCAGTTTCTTCTCTCCGTCAGCCATTTTCCACCTCCCATGAGTCANATATTCGAGGGATCTGCCAATATCATAACCNAAAGGCCTGATAAGTTCACCCGGTTTGCCTCATTGCATAGATTGCCGCCCCTAACGCCCCCACCGTCTGCGGATTCTCAGGCACTGTCACCGGCACCCCCAGTTCTTCTGCCAACAGCATCTGCATACAGGGGTTCTGAGCTACGCCGCCGGCAAAAACTAATCTTGGCTGCAAGCCCACCCGCCGCACCATGGCTGCTACCCTTTTTACGATTGCCTGATGTATCCCCAGGGCAATGTGCTGGCTTTTTTCTCCCTTACCTAATAACGAGACGGTCTCGGATTCAGCAAATACCGTACACATACTTGATATCTGGATGGCTTGGCCACCCGCGGCAATGGCATGCGGGCCGATCGCATCCACTTTCATATCCAAAGCCAGGGCCATATTCTCCAGGAAACGGCCGGTACCGGCCGCACACCGGTCGTTCATCTCAAATTTGACCACGTTTCCCGTTGAATTAACGGAAATTACTTTACTATCCTGGCCTCCTATATCCAGTATCGTNCGGACATCCGGATAAAGATGATGCGCCCCGATAGCATAAGCCCGGATCTCAGTAATNACCTCGTTGGCAATTNCATGTTCTGCCGCCAGGTGTCGTCCGTAACCGGTCGATACCAGGCAGTCTATCTTCCGGCCGTTGATAAGCCGATGTGAATTTGCGAGCGGATCTTGCCCGGTAAAGACCACTTCCTGGCGGATGATTTTAACTCCGTCCCACTCCACCAGGGCGATCGTTCTTGAGCCTATATCGAGTCCGGCTGTTATCATGTACTCCATCCTTATTGTAATCCCTTCATCATCAGGAAATTATTATGCCTTTATCATCTCCAGGAAAGCCTCGATACGCACCCGTAGGTTCTCACTATCGGCATCGGAGTAATTAGTCTCGAGATGCAGGAACGCCAATTTATGCTTCTCCACCAGCTTTCCTACCAGGAAAGATTCCACGTTATAAGTATGGCAAGCCTGCCATGTCAGGTCGATCACTCCATCGATTCTGAAATCCCGGATCATGTTCTCCAACAACCGCATCCGTCCGTCATCCGGCGACATCACGGAACACGGTACTTTTAAGTATTTTTCCGCGATGAGGGTGATCGGTTCGCGGGCATCTGTTTCATCGATGCGCAAATCAACTGTTTTATATCCCCCGCAGTTCTCCATGGCCACGATCCGCCCCCCGCATTCTTCAGTCAGCGTGATGATCTTGTCTTTGTCCGTACCTACGGGGCATCCGGTCAGGAGAATACGCGGGGCATGAGTTTTCCCCGGATTTCTAATACCCCGGGATTTTTCCCTGATTTCCACGATTATTTCTTTTAACAGTTCGATTGTCGCCGCCCGGTCGGCGGTAAATTCAGAATCGGAAGCGATGACTGCCAGTTCTTTTCCGGAGAGCGGTGGGGGGTCTACCTGGTTCAAGTCAAATAATTCTTTCTTCACCCGGGCTTCTTCATTCGTCAGGTGGATGGCTCTACGCAACGCTTCATCGGAGATTTTCAGTCCAAGCCTGTCCTCCAGCCCTGTTTTCAGCCGGCGGACTTCACTCTCCCATGCTTTTTGAGACGAGGGTAAGTTTTGATTCTGCGGCAGGTCCATGACATGATAAGGTTTGATTTTCCCCAGGAATTCATAAACCTTTTTCTTGCCGTCGCAGGTAGTCTCAGCAATCACCATGTCGGAAAAATGGAAATAGGGGCAGGTATCGGTAACCGCCAGATCATATAAAGTCCTTACTACCGGGCACAGGTTCTGGGGCAGATCGTTGTCCGCCGCCGGCAGCGCCCCGTCTTTACTGCCGCAAAGGGGCACGATGATCGCCCCGCCGGCCAACGGCAGTTCGATGGGGCTGTAAGTACAGTAATAACCAACCACCTTGGTCCCTTTCTTTTTTGCTTCGGAAATTTCCGACAAAACATTCTCGCGCATCATAGATAGCTTAGCCACACTGGTTATTTCCATTTGCATAATTCCTTAAACAAAAATGTCTTACTAGTATTTAGCAGCNGTATTATCATCACTTTTTCGTAATTTTTTTACTATTTCTGTCATTGCTCTGATATTCGCCAAGGGAGTCCCGGTCCCTAACCCGCAAGCGGGAGAGACAATATCAATACCATCATCAATGGCGCGTCCGGTTGCTCTCGAGATTGTTGAAACAGGACCTTCAGCGAGCAGGAAAGTACTGATATTGCCCATCAATACCTTATCTCCAATCTCACGCCTGACTTTCTTAATCGACATAGAAGCATCGAAGCTAAAAGCATCTGCGCCACTGGCAGGAAGCAGCTTAAGAATCGAATCAATATGGCCGCAGATATGTAAGACTGCCCGGGCTTTTTGCTTTCTAATCCTGCGGATAATCTCCATCAAAGAGGGTAAGACAAATTCTGCGAAAAGCTCCGGCCCCAGGATCTCCCCCGATGCGGTAGGATCACCGATCGATATCACATCTGCTCCCGCTTCGACCTGTGCTTCGCTAAAATCAGCGATCAACTCAGTAACGTAATGCATCAATTCTTTAACAAAAGTTTTTTCTTTAACCATGAACCGGAACAGGTAATTCGGATCCATCAGAGAAGTCGCCAGGCTAACCGGCCCGGTTACATTGCCAATGACNGGGATATCGTTATTATGTTCATTGAGAAGGGAAATAGCTTCCAATATCACCGGGATACGCGTTTTGTTTTTATTTCGGTTCTTGATCAGGTCTGTAAGTTCTTTCGGAGAGTTTAAGATATAACCGGTAATTTGCGGTTCAACTACCGCATCCCCGTAATCCACCGGACTGCCCAGCGATTCTGCCTCCACGGTCACGCAAAAAGGCACTCCGTAATTTTCAAATCCGGTGGCTTCCTGCATATCCCGGGCGGCTTTAACCATTACTTCCGGCCTGGTATGAGCTTCAGGCCATGATATATCTTTACCTTCACTGACTTCCCGGCATACCATAGACATCATACCGCCGGGGCAGATAACCGGGATATGGTTACGTATTTCGCCCGAAAGCGTCTTTAAAAACCGCTCTTTACCGTTCAACCTTACTGCCTCTGAGTAAATTCCTGGCTTTTCTGACGGCAGCCATGGCATTGGGCGCATAACCATCAGCACCTATCTTGTTGGCAAATGCCTGGGAGATACAGGCTCCGCCTACCATTACCTTGAATTCCTGTCTTACTCCTTCGTCAATCAACATCCGGATAAAGTCCCCCAGCGCCAGCATCGAGGTACTCATCAGGGCCGATAGGCAAATCATGTCTGCCTTTTCCTGGACTGCCGTCTCGATGAAACGGCGTAACGGGACATCTCTACCCAGGTCGATTACTGCAAAGCCATCGGCTTCCAGCATTATTATTACCAGGTTTTTACCGATGTCATGGACATCGCCCTCCACTACCCCGATGACCACACGGCAATGGCGCACAGATTCATTTCCTTTCCGGGACAATATTAAGGGTTTTAAAATATCAATACCGGCATACATGGCGTCGGAGGACAACAGCAACTCCGGGATAAAGCTGATTCCTTTCTCATATTGTTCGCCAACTATTTCCATGCCCCGGGCCAGTCCTTTGCTGATAGCCAGGTATGGATCGACTCCTTGTAAAACTGCCTCCCGGGCTAACTGGGCAGCCTTTTTTTCATCCATTTCAACTACCGATGCCGCCAAATCTTTAAGGAAGCTGTCTAGCAACTCTTTTTGCATATTTTTCGATTCTCCGTTTCGCAACCCCTGTTCTTTATCTGTACATCTTCAGTAAGGAGATGCCCTAATACCAGCCATAATCTGCAACAGCCCGGGTCATGGCTAACAGATTCTCCCGGCTTGCCCGGGGCGGTATCTCACAACCCTGGCCGAAAGTATACCGGCGGCCTAATTTTTTGCCATGCCGGACAACCTTACCGGCAGCTTTGTATACCTGGTCNGGAGTCCCCGTCTGGAGTATGACCGGATCCAGATTTCCGTAGATGATATCNTGGGGGAAAAAATCAGCAGCGGTCTCAATATCGATTTCCGGCCCGACGCTGACAATACCCGGATCCCCCATCGGCACTTTCGCCCAATACGGGAGATTGGCNGCCTGATTACCGCAGATATGGCAAAGGATATGGCGATAGCCCAGTGCCAGTACTTTACGGTGTAATTCAATGATATAGGGAAAGGCAAATTCAGCAAAATGAGCCGGCGATATGAGGTTATTGGAGGCGGTTGGTTCAGACGGGAAATATATGATGTTGGCTTCTTTATAGGTGTTCCGCCAGGCAGCAGCTTCCTGTACCAGGTAATCCGTGGCGATGCGTAATAAGTGGTGCACGATTTCCGGTTTGCGTACCATCCAACGGCACAGTCTCTCAATCCCACATATTTCGCCAGCTTCTGTAAAAGGCCCGGAGACACATAGCGTAACATTAAAAACTTCGTTTGCCAGCTTCTCCCGGGCAGACAAATATGCAAAATCAGTATCCTTCCTGGCTGCAGGTTTTATCTTCAAATCAGGGACCCGTAATTTCCAGGCCTCTGCTTCGTTTTCTACGGCATGACGGACTACGGTGCGCGATTGGGCATACTGGCCTTCCGGTAGTTTAGATTCGCCTCCAAAATCACCTCCCAGAGAAGGATATACCGGCTGGAAGATCCATCCCNTCTCGTTAGCCAACTTTTTCTGGGATTCATAAGCGAATACCGGATCGGTATAGGCATCAGCGATCTCCTTTCCTTCCTGTATCGCAGCAATTGGTAACGGGTAGTATTCCATGTATACCACCCGTTCCGCTGTTTCACGCCTGAGAACAGCTTCCAGGCAAGCGGCATCGGTCATTTGTTTTAGTCTGGATTTCATCACTTGTTTCCTTAACTCGATATTAACCGCTAATATACAATCCGGTTGCCGGTATTTTTTTCAAAAAGATGAACCTTGTCGGTATTAAAACTCATGCCGACTTGATCTCCGTTCGATATTTTCCGGTCATCATGTATTTTTGCCACGATATTGCCGCAGGGACAAGCGATTGATATACAACTCTCGGCGCCCATAAGTTCNATCATTTCGACCTCACCCTCGATTTCATTCCTACCGGAACCGGGCGGCACAATCCGGATATCTTCCGGCCGGATGCCGACAACAACATTTTTCTCAGTACTAGCCGGGAGAGGTATTCCTATCCCATGAGGGAAATCGATAAATCCCTGCTTTAGATCGACACTTAAGTGCTCATTTGCCGATCTTAACTGCCCTTCCANCAGATTCATCGGCGGCGTGCCGATGAATGAGGCTACGAATGTATTNACCGGTTTGTTATATACTTTCCGGGGAGAATCTGCCTGTTGTATAACTCCGTCTTTCAGAACAACTATCCTGGTCCCCATCGTCATTGCTTCAGTCTGGTCGTGGGTAACATAAACAACCGTTGTGTCCAAAGAACGGTATAACCGGTAGATTTCTGCCCGCATTTGCACCCGAAGCTTTGCATCCAGGTTGGATAACGGTTCATCCATTAAAAAAACCCTGGTATGCCTGACCATCGCCCGGCCTAACGCTACTCTCTGTTTTTCACCCCCGGATATTTGCCGGGGCTTTCTTTGCAATAATCCCTCTATCCCCAGTATTCCGGCAGCTTCGTTTACCCTGGTTTGGATTTCTTCCCGCGGCACTTTTCTCATTTTGAGGCCAAAGGCAATATTATCAAACACATTCATATGTGGATACAGAGCAAAATCCTGGAAAACCATGGCAATATCCCTGTCTTTGGGGGGGATATCATTGACTTTTTTGTCGCCGATATATATTTCCCCATCCGTCAGATCTTCCAAACCGGCAATCATCCTTAATATCGTTGACTTTCCACTACCGGAAGGCCCTACCAGTACCAGGAATTCCTTTTCAGCTATCTCCAGGTTGAGGTCATGTGTGGCCATTACCCCGTTTTGATAAACTTTTTTTAAGTTGACCAATCTAACCTGTGACATTTTTCACCTCGATGTATCTAGAAAGAAATTCCTTTAACCAGGTATTTATGTACGAGCAAAAACAGGATCAGGACCGGTATTAACATGACAACGCCGGCTGCCGTGATCAAACCGTAATCAGCATGGTAATACCCGACAAGAGANTGCAGCCCCAGGGCCAGTGTCCGGTTGGAATCGTTGGTGATGAGTACACTGGCTACTAAATAATCATTCCAGGATAAAACAAAAGATAACGCCCCGGCGGTCATCATAAAAGGCAGCGATAAGGGCACCACCACTTTACCCAGGACATGGATATCACTGCACCCATCCAGTTTAGCTGCTTCGATCAAGCCAGATGGTATTGACTCCAGGGAAGACTTCATTAACCAGATACCAAATGGAAGATCAAAAGAAAGATATATCAAGACCAGGATAAAGCGGTTATCAATCAATCCCATCTCATAACAGATCATAAACAATGGGATAGCCGAAATGATCGCCGGAAACATATAGGACACAAATAAAGACCGGACGATAGCTTTTTTCGCCGGGAGCCGCATCCAAACGATGGCATAAGCGGCGATAGAGGCGATGATAATACACAATAATGCTGTTAATCCGGACACCAGTATCGAATTAAACATGTAGGTTCCGTAATTGCCCCGGGCAAAAAGAGCTTGATAGTTCTTCAGAGTGAAGTCATGAGGAATCAACCCCGGATTAGTCGAAGTGATTTCATTAGCTGGTTTAAGTGAAGTCGAAACCGCCAGGAATATCGGGAAAAGAACTACCAATGTGATGATCACTAAAATTACCGTATTGGTAATCGTTAAAAATCCGGACTTTTTTTTCATATCTCCGTCCTCGTTCTTCTGACTACCCCGAAATAGAGAATTGTAAAACCAGCCAGGAGAAAGAACATCATTGTGCCCATCGCCGCGGCATAACCTAATTGTTTGGCCCCGAATCCCTGTTTGTANATATAAATACTTAATGTCATCGTGGCATTCGCCGGCCCGCCACCAGTCAGGAGATANACCAGAGCAAATTCCGAGAAACTCCACAACGCCTGCAGGATCACTATCATTANCATTGCTGGCCTCAATGCCGGCAAAGTAATATNCAGGAAAGCTCGCCAGCGGGAAGCGCCATCGATTGCCGCTGCTTCATATAGATGGGTGTCGATCGATTGTAGTACTGATAAAAAGACCAGCATAACGAAGGGATAATAGTTCCAGATAACTGGTAACATGATAGCCGGCCAGACCATATCAGGCATGGCTAATGGATTTATTGTCTGGGATATCAGGCCATATTCCACCAGGATATGATTAGCGAAACCATAAATGTCGTTGTAAAACCAGCGGAACATCAGGGCAATGACAATTGACGGTACTGCCCAGGGTAAAAACAGGAGTCCCCGGAACCAGTTGCGGCCTTTCACGCGACTATTTAAAAGCAGCGCCAATCCTAAACCGATCAAGAGGCTACCTGTCACGTTCCAGAAAGTCAATTGCAGCGAGTTGGCTAGAGACTGCCAGAACAGCGAGTCTCTGAATACACCGGCATAATTTACCAAACCGATAAACGAATAATGGAAATAAGTTAAGATGCGATCGGTAAAGCTCATGATGATACTACGGACCAGCGGATAAACAATCACACTGCTAATGATTACCAATGACGGCAATATGAATAACCATGATGTCATTGCGGTATTGAGTTTCACAACTTTATTCCCCTGAGCTTTAGCCATATGTCGATTCTCTTCTTGGACTGTTGACTGGGGGAAGCCCGGAGTTTCCGGGCTTCCCCCGATCGTTACTTATTTAGTTTGCTTGGCTGCGGCGTCAATCGCTTCCTGGGCATCTTGCTGTAGTGTTTTTATGGCTTCCTCCGGGCTGATACCTCTTGACGTGATATCGACGAATGCTTTCTGTACCATGACCTGGCATTCGTTGGAACCGGGGATATTGCCGTAATCCCAGCCGTAAAGGACCGCGGTTGAAGACTGCTCAGCCATAGCCTTGTACCATTCCATCTGGTTGAGCTCAGGATCACTGGCTACAGCCACGAACGGTGAAACGTTTCCGGAAATTTTGCACCATTCTATACTAATCTCAGCCCGGCTCATGAACTCGATGAACTTTTTCGCTTCTTCGGGATGCTTGGCATCGCTGAAAATGAAAAAACCGCCCATGCCGGAGAAACTCCCGGAGTGGCCGCTTGGGCCATCAGGCAATTTAGCAAATCCGATATTCTGGTACTCATCAGGAAAGGTCGTCTCCAATAGAGTTCCGAAACCGCCCCACTCAATAGCCATGGCAATTTTCCCAGTACCCAGGGCACTGACCAGGTCGCCGTAAGCCCAGCTAACCGCATTCGGAGAGACTACTTTGTGTACATTCACAAGGTCTGAAATGAACCGTAATGCCTCCAGGTTTTCCGAACTGTCGAGGACCAGGTTTTTATTTGCATCCAGCATTTCTCCGCCGGCGGCTTTCATGAAGCCGAGGGTATCATGGGCAGAATAGAACATGTCTATCATGTAAAATCCCAAGCCGTATGTTCCGTCCCTGGTACAAGCTTTGGCAATTTCCACGAGTTCATCCCAGGTAGACGGCGGGTTATCATATCCGGCAGCTTTCAGGATATCTTTTCGATACATGAGGACTTTACAGGCATCACAATTAGGTACGGCATACCAATCATCCCCGTTTTTCATGAAATGCATGCTGGGCACGAAGGCAGATTCACCGCCCAGTATATTCACCACATCGGTTACCGGCAAAATTTTACCCTGTGAGGAGTAATCGATGATCGTTCCCGGACTCTCGTAACCGATATCGGCGGTAACCCCGGACTGCAGTGCCTGATTCCACTTGGCATCTACCGTATCCCAGCTTTCTACCGTCATTTCTATCTTGATGCCTGGATATTCTTTCTCAAATTCAGCGATATATTTTTTCCAGTAAGCATCTTCCAGGTTGGAATCATATCCGAAGGGCGGATAGGAAAAGGTAACAGTAACCTGTTCCTTTTTACTGTTCGTGCACCCGGTGGGGAGCAGGCCGGCCAGCAATATTAAGATAAACGGGAGTATCAACCATTTTTTAGTCATTTAATGTCAATTCCTTTCTTTTTACTGATTTCATCCATGGAACACCAGGAATGCATCGGTCTTTTACATGGGAAAATCAGCGGATGCTTGGGCAGGAATATTTACTTAAGCTTTTCAGGAGTAATAACACATACCCCTAAGGGGTGCAGCCGCATGGTAGATCAAGTGGCGGAGGTGATGCCGGCTTTCCCGTCTTCAGTAATTCACCGCAATGCCAAGACCGCATCGTGACTGCTTTTCATGTTCTTCTCTGCGGAAATACCATTACATCACCTCCTTGAAAGTACAGTTGAAATAATGAAAATGAGACAAAAAGAAAACGGGCCGGGAATTAAATCCCCTGGCCCGTTTTAGACTGACTGTATTATATGAAGAATTGCGATTAAGCGAACATGACCGGATATGCCGTAACTGCTTCGCTGGTTGCGGCTGGATCAAGGAACGCGGATACCATAGAACGCGCTGCATCGTCATAACCAAAAACACGCCTGATTTGAATTACTGTTGAGAGCCACGCCCTCTCAGTGATCCGGGATCAAGCGCGCCGATGCATTAACCTGATAACTGTTCGAATATTCATCGCCGGATATTTTAAGTTAAATACCAATTGTTGTCAAATAATATCGTCCATGATATTTTCTCCAGATGTTTGACACTAATACACCAGGTGTAGTAATTTTCTGGCGCGGTTTACTTCCGGTATTAACATCCATCCTCTGAAGGGACAGGAGGACTGGATTCTTACCTGATGATTCCTTTTCTCAGCCATATCCGGGGTATCAATTCTGGAAATAATCGCACCTAGGGAGGGCTAAATGAACAGATTGGAAAATAAGGTTGCCGTCGTTACCGGCGCCGGGACCGGCATC
>JGI20214J51088_10003249_pt1 | contig 10748 bp, 7 predicted proteins | sample WetSurMetagenome_FD_51088 | JGI IMG/M metagenome (IMG submission 51088) | reverse complement strand
ATTAAAGATTATATGCAAAAATAAAAATCCGATACCATGGAAAATAAAGGATTAAATAAGGTCGACCTTATATTCGAAAAAATAGATAATCGCGAAGTGCTGGCCAAGGCCTTCAAAATGAGCAAAGATGAAATCATCCAGGAGGTACTTGATTCAGGTCTTAAAGGCAGGGGTGGGGCCGGATTTCCAACAGGTATGAAATGGAAATTCACAGCGGCTGAAAAAAGTCCTGAGAAATATATTGTTTGTAATGCTGACGAAGGTGAGCCCGGGACATTCAAAGATCGTGAAATTCTCGACAGGGTATCTAATAAGGTACATGGCGGGATGGCTATCGCAGGAAAAGCAATCGGAGCAAAAATGGGAATAGTTTATCTCAGGGGCGAATACAGGTACCTGCTTCCAAAGCTGATGATCGAACTCGAATCATTTCATAAGATGATTAAGGAGATCGGCTATGATTTTGAGATAGTGTACCGTATGGGAAGTGGTGCCTATATCTGCGGTGAAGAGAGCGCGCTATTTGAGTCGATTGAAGGCAAACGCGGAGAACCCCGTAATAAACCACCATATCCGACAGTATCCGGTGTGTTTGAAAAGCCCACATCAATAAATAACGTGGAAACACTGGTAACTGCCATGATGATTATAAATCATGGCTCGAAAAATTTTACTCAGTATGGTACAAAAGATTCAAGAGGATCGAAAGTGTTTTCTGTATCAGGAGATACACCTACACCCGGCATTTTTGAACTGGAACTGGGAATGACTGTTCAGCAGTTTGTAAATGAATTTGGCGATGGTGATACAAAAGCAGTTCAGGTTGGAGGTGCGTCAGGTTTTTGTGTTCCAAGAAAGAAGTTCGCCGAAACTATAATTGGCTTTGAGGGTGTACCTACTGGCGGATCAATGAAACTTTTTAACAGTTCAAGATCAATGTACAATGTCCTTCATAATTACCTTGATTTTTTTACAGAAGAGTCATGCGGTCAGTGCACACCATGCCGAGTAGGCTGCCAGCAGTTGCTTAAAGGTGTGGAAAAAGTCAAGAAAGGTGAGGCAAAATCAACTTACCTGACAGAACTGATGAAACTGGCCGATTCAATGAAGATTGCTGCTAAATGCGGCCTGGGGCAGTCAGTTGGAAACGCTTTTAAATCAATAGTTGGGAACTTTAGGGAAGAGATCATTTATTAATCATTTAAACAAAACAGAGAATTATGATAAATCTACTTATAAATGACCAGAAGGTATCAGTTCAGGAGGGAACAACAGTTCTTGCAGCTGCAAAGAAACTGAAGATTAATATACCAACTCTTTGTAATCATGATGACCTGTGTGTAGCAGGCAATTGTCGTGTGTGTGTAGTTGAACAAAAAGGTGCAAGAACTCTTATTGCATCATGTGCGACACCCGCATCAGAGGGAATGGATATTCATACCAATACTCTTAAAGTACGTAATGCACGTAAACATATTGTTGAACTTCTGCTTTCTGAGCACAGATCGGATTGTACAAAATGTTACAAAAACCAGAATTGCGAACTGCAGTCGCTGGCTAATGAATTTGCATTTGGTGACCATATATTCCTTGACCTTGTTGAAGATCATAAATATAATGTTGACAGATCTTCACCATCTTTTATCAAGGACGACAGCAAATGTATCCGGTGCCAGCGTTGTGTAAGAACATGTTCAGAATTGCAGTATATATCGGCAATAAGTGTTGCCAATAAAGGTGCTCATCAGAAAATTTCATCATTTCACGACAGGCCAATGAGCCATGTTGTTTGTACTAACTGCGGACAATGTGTAAACCGTTGCCCCACAGGCGCCCTTGTTGAAAAAACTTATATCGACCAGGTATGGGATGCAATATATGATCCTGACAAACACGTTGTTGTTCAGACAGCTCCTGCCGTTAGAGTAGCTCTTGGTGAGGATCTGGGTTACGACCCTGGTGAAAGGGTAACCGGAAAAATGGTTAATGCCCTCCGGCAATTAGGATTCAATTCGGTTCTTGATACTGATTTTAGTGCTGACCTGACAATTATGGAGGAAGGCACTGAACTTCTTGTCAGACTTAAAAAAGCGCTGGTGGACGGTGATAAGAAGATATCCCTGCCAATGTTCACCTCCTGTTCCCCTGGCTGGATTAAATTCATAGAACATAAGTATCCTGAATTTCTTCCTAATCTTTCAACATGCAAATCACCGCAGCAAATGTTCGGTGCCCTCGCAAAAACATACTATGCAAAGAAACGCAATATTGATCCCTCAAAAATAGTTTCAGTATCGATTATGCCATGCGTTGCTAAGAAATTTGAAGCTGACAGACCAGAGATGAGAGCAAGCGGATTCAAGGATGTGGATTTTGTGCTCACAACCCGTGAGCTGGCTGTAATGATCAAACAGGCAGGTCTCGATTTCAGGAACCTTGAAGAGGGAAAGTACGATTCAATTATGGGCGATTCAACAGGCGCTGCCGTTATTTTCGGAGCAACAGGCGGGGTGATGGAAGCAGCATTACGTACTGCTTATGAGATTGTAACCGGTCGGGAAGTTCCTTTTGGAAACCTTAATATAACCCCTGTGAGAGGAATGGAAGGTGTTAAAGAAGCCACAGTTAAGATTGAAGGATGTGTTGATGCATGGAAGTTTCTTGAAGGTGCTGAACTCAAAGTAGCTATAGCTCATGGACTGGTAAATGCCAATAAGATTATGAAACTTGTCAGGGAGGGAAAAGCTCCTTATCATTTTGTTGAGATTATGGCGTGTCCTGGGGGATGTATTGGTGGAGGAGGACAGCCTATTCCTACAAACCTGAAAATCAGGGAAAAACGAATGAAGGCAATCTACTCGGAAGATGAACATATGGTTCTTCGTAAATCGCACGAAAACCCTGATGTCATTGCCATATATAAAGAGTTCCTTGATCAGCCAAACAGCCATAAATCACACGAACTTCTTCATACACATTATGTAGAACGAGATAACTTTTAGATCTTTTTAACCTGATCGGATCTAACCTTGAAGAAAGCCGGCAGATTCCTGCCGGCTTTCTTCTTATTAACCGCATACTTCTAAAATTTGTCGGTCCGGAGGGGATCGAACCCTCGACCCCATGATTAAGAGTCACGTGCTCTACCAGCTGAGCTACGGGCCGTAAAAAGATGCAAATTAAGTCAAAACATATGAACTATTAAAATAATAAATCAAATAATCTCACACGATTAATTTTATGTTCGGTTGCTGATTGAAGATTATTCATGAATAAATCAGACCAGCTGAAACAAATGTCAGATATTGGGTTAAATTTTTATTAGTGTAGAGACGTTGCATGCAACGTCTTAACGAAACTTCTACCAAAACAAAGTTTCCAGTCTTTGCTATTCTCAGCCTTTATCTTTTATCTTCTTCATGAGCCATGCCATATTTTCTCCCAGAACTTTCATCGTCTTCATACCCTCCTCATCTTTTAGTACTTCACCCTTTTCCCTTCCAATACCAATATTCCAGTAAGATGATCCGGGGATTATCATTTCATTGATAAGAAAGAAATGATTAATGCTATCGAAGGAGTGAATTGCACCAGCTCTCCTCACTGCTATTACGGCTGCTCCTGGTTTATGTTTAAGAGGACTTCCTGCCGCTCTCAATGCATAGCTTGAAACTTCAATTAATGCCTTGGCATCAGCAGTTATATCAGCATTATATACTGGCGACCCTATTATAATGGCATCGGCTTTCACCATTTTTTCAATGCACTTATTTATTACTTCATTCTTTTGATGGCAAACACCATCACCTTTTTTTCTGCACTTCATACAGGCAATACAGCCATTGACCTTCTCTCCTCCAAGCTGGAAGAATTCAGTCTTTATTCCTTCTTTTTCAAGAGCTTTAAAGACTTCTTTTATAAGTAGTTCAGTATTGCCACCCTTTCGGGGACTACAGTTTATACCCAGTACTTTCATTGTTATATTATTATATATTATAATTCATTCTGTTAACTGCAAATTTATTAATTTTGGCTCTACGAGACCATACTCCTCAAATAAGAGACATGAATCCTGATTTAGGGAGTAGATTCTCACCCGATTATGTTCAGAATCTGCTGTATGTCAATGTCTTTAAGCGGATTATTACTCGAAATAAATGTATCGGCAAGCTTTGATTTTTTCTCCTGTAACCTCACTATTTTTTCTTCAATGCTGTTGCTTGTTATATACCTGTATACGAAAACATTTTTGTCCTGTCCTATCCTGTGAGCCCGGCTCATAGCCTGCATTTCTGAAGCAGGATTCCACCATGGATCAAGTATAAAAACGTAATCGGCTGCAGTTAGGTTTAGTCCAACCCCCCCAGCTTTTAATGAGATAAGGAATATTTTATTTTGAGGATCATTCTGAAAATTATTAACGATCTTTTCCCTGTTTATGCTTGCCCCGGTCAACATAGCAAAATGTATTCTTTTCTTTCTTAATTCAATGGCATACAGTTCAAGGTGTTTGACAAAGGAAGAGAATACAAGTATTTTATGTCCTTCAGATATAACACTCTCCATATCCTGAAGAACCGTTTCGAATTTCCCGGAACCGTGTTTATACTCATCATTGGACATTACCGGATGATTGGCAATCTGCCTCAGTTTCATCAATCCCTGCAAAACCACTATTGCTGATTTTTCCAGACCGCTTGATTCGATGTTTTTTAAAATACTGTTTCTGACAGATGATTTTTCTTCATCGTATATCTTAAACTGCTCATCTGTCATATCGCAGAAAACTGTTTGTTCTGATACCAGGGGCAGATCAGGGGCCACCATCTCCTTTGTTCTCCGCAATATAAACGGCTGTATGATCTTTCTGAGTTTTACCTCTTTTTCATCATCTCCCAATTTTTCAATCGGCCTTGCAAATTCTCTCCTGAAGAACGACAGATCACCAAGCAGTCCGGGATTAACAAAATTAAGTTGTGTCCATAGATCAGTTAATGAGTTTTCAACCGGTGTTCCAGTGAGAACAAGCTTAAATTCTGAATTGAGCCTGGTTACTGTTTTGTAAAGCATCGAAGCAGGATTCTTTATTAACTGGCTCTCATCAAGAATTATGTAATGAAAATTAAAAGCGCTTATTAGCTCTATGTCTTGTCTTATTGTATGATAACTCGAGAGGATTATATCAAAATTCCTAAACCAGGATTTTGATTTTTTTCGCTGGTTCCCTTTGTGACTGTAAACCTTCATTCCTGGCACAAATCTTTTTATCTCATTTTCCCAGTTATATATGAGCGATGCCGGAACAATTATAAGTGAAGTGAGTGTAGATTCCGGCTGTCCGAACAAAGTTAATTCAGAAGGCTGTTCTGAACTTTCACCAGGGACAAGGTTTTCTTTATTATGTTGAAGAAGGGCAAGTGTCTGAATTGTCTTTCCAAGCCCCATATCATCTGCAAGACATCCTCCCAGTCCTGCGGTCTGCAGAAAATTCAGCCAGTTCAGACCAGCAGACTGATAGTGTCTCATCTCACATGTCAGACCTTTGGGAGGCTGAAGAACAGGTATCTGATCATGAGTAAGAAGTTTTTCAAGTTTTTCAAATCCAAGATGACCTTTATCATTAAAAGTATCAGTCAGAAGTGAAAAGTGCTGTTTGTGAATTCTAAGGGAATCTTCAGAGTTTTTCCCGAATTCAAAAATGTTTTTATACCGTGTAAACCATGTTTCAGGTAATATGGCTATTGATCCGTCTGGTAGTTCATATTCCCTGATGTTATCAAGAATATTCCGTCTGAACCTGATGAATGGAATTTCCAGATCACCAATCCTGACAAAAGCTTTAAGATCGAACCAGTCATTAATTATCCTGTGACTGATCTCAATATTAACAGGTTGGAGATTATATTTGCGATCGAGCCGGTCAGTCAGTATCCTGAAACCTGCTTTGGAAAGTTCAGTATAACTTCTGTTCACTGATTCGATCATAGTATATAATTCTTCCGTCCTGCTGGTATTTGATGAAACAGGGAAAAAATTATTGTCATCATCAGAGAAAAAACCAAATTCACCTAAGATATTTCGACATTGCTTTTCCCAGACAAAATCCCGGTAATACTTCCTGAAAATAAAATTATTTCCCTGTTTATCAAAAAGAGTAAATGAGTTTGAGAGTTCATTAGGAAAGATTTTATTACCCTGGTAATCATATTGAAGTATCAGCACAGTGTTGCCTTTCAATCCTGCTTCAATCTCAAGAATAGCCTCTTTATGGGGAGTGAATTCAATAATTTCAAAGCCTGTGCCCTCAACTTTGAAATTATTAATAGCATTAAGAACAAAAGTTTCAAAGTATTTCAATTCACTTTTTTTCGGAATTAATATATTCTCTTTTGAAAGGAACGGTTTCAGTTTTGATCCATCCACATCTGAGACGAACAAGATCCTGCGATCCTCTCTGATAAGACACGGAGACATGCACAGTATATCTATTGAACTTCTTTGCATATCGATGATTTTGCCTCCCGTTTCGAGACTGAGACTATATGTACTTTGTTCATCATCTTTTACAAATCTGAATACTGGTTCAGCATTTTCACCGCTTAGAAGAAGCAGATCCTCTGAATGAAGTGCAGCTGACTTAGTCTTCTGAAAATAGACAGGAATATTTTCATCCCTTGAAATAATAAGACATTTGTAAATTCTTTTTTCTATGAAAGGCCTGATAAATTTTTCAAGTTTATCAGCAGTTACCTTTTCGAGAAACTCCTTGACTGTCCTGTCTTTTGAAAATACAGTAAAGAGGTTTCGGTCAGTATAGTCATTAATAATCTTTACTGCTTCCCTCTCTTCTGATGTCAGAGTACTTAATGTGTCAATGTTGGGAAACGGAGAAAGGCATTCTGAAAGTTTATAGTAACTTCGGTTGACCTCTTTTTGAATAATATAAGGAAGGAGAACTGATCCCCATAATCTATGGTGGGTAAGTACAAGTGCAAAGAGCTTGATTCTTTTTTCTGATCCTCTTTCCAAAATCATTAGTTTGAAATATCCTGCAATGTTGGTTAATACCTCTCAATTTTCAAAGGAAATAATTCTTAGATTTGTTATTGATAGCGGAATAATTCTCCATTTGCCATGCCCTGGTTGAAGAATTTAATACTGAAATGGCACAAAGTACATCACAAAGCAGCACAAAGGAGAGCAAGACCAGATAAATATAAGTGAGAAAGATTATTCATATCGATATGGACGCGTTTTTTGCGTCAGTTGAACAGCTTGATAATCCTGAACTAAAGGGTAAACCTGTTGCAGTAGGAGGCAGTGGTGAAAGAAGTGTTGTTGCTGCAGCCAGCTATGAAGCAAGAAAATTCGGTGTCAGATCAGCTATGCCATCTGTCATCGCTAAACGTTTATGTCCTGATCTTATATTTGTAAAGCATAATTTCTCAAGGTATACCGAGGTTTCTGCAGAGATCATGAAAATATTTGCAGAATACACTGATCTCATTGAACCCCTGTCGCTCGATGAAGCGTTTCTCGATGTTACAAATGACAAAAAGAACATCGGGTCGGCTACAGTTATTGCAAAAAAGATCAGGAATGAAATTAAGCAGAAGACAGGTCTCACTGCCTCTGCAGGTGTTTCAGTGAATAAATTTCTTGCCAAAATAGCATCCGATATAAATAAACCTGATGGTTTATTCCTTATCAAACCGGAAGATGCTCAGAAATTCATTGAAGGTCTGGCTGTTGAAAAATTTTATGGGATAGGCAAGGTGACCGCGGAAAAGATGCATAAACTTGGAATTCATAAAGGTTCCGATCTTAAAAAGTGGGATATGGTATCACTTGTCAGGAATTTTGGAAAAGCCGGAGTATTCTTCTATGATATAGTTCGAGGTATTGATGAGCGTCCTGTAGAACCAGATCAGGATCGGAAATCTGTAGGTACAGAACTTACTTACGAGAAAGATCTGACAACACGTTTTGAGATCGTTGCAGAGCTATATAAACTTGAAAAAGAGCTTATGGAAAGAATGGAACATTCGGAGACTACAGGAAGGACTATCACTATCAAAATTAAATTCTCAGATTTCAAACAAATTGCGAGAAGCAAAACTCTTCAGAATTACATCCGCGATTTCGATACTCTTCACAAGGAAGTTACTTCAATCCGTAATACTATTAAACTGGAAGGTACCAGGGTAAGGCTAATGGGATTAAGTATATCAAATATGGAGACAGATGATTGTGAAGACAGGCAACTTCATTTATTTGAAGAATAGTAAATACGAAACTAAGATCAAAAATAGCACGGATTGCACATCCGCTCTGGCCTTGTTACTAAAGCAAATTCCAATTACTAATGCTGGCGCGAGTTTGTAACTCGTGCCAAATGTCATAGCACGGATTGTAAATCCGCGCTAGCATTGATGGCGCCGATTTGACTTCGTCGAGCTCGCGGGTCAAAAAATGGTTTAAAATATTGGGCTTTATTCCGCTCGGTTGAAATCGGTGCCAAAGATCAAAAAATCCAAAACATCAGAACAATCCTTCGATTGAAAGATATCTCTCACCTGTATCGTAGCAGAAGGTCAGAATTCTTGATCCTTTCGGTAAATCATTAATCTTCTGGTTCACAGCAGCTAATGATGCTCCTGATGATATTCCGACAAACAATCCTTCTTCTTTTGCAGCTCTTCTGGTAAATGTGAATGCTTCATCTTTAGTAACCTTGATTATGCCGTCAAGGATGCCGGTATTCAGAATTGATGGTACAAAACCTGCACCAATACCCTGTATCGGGTGAGGAGCAGGGGAACCGCCACTGAGGACAGGAGATAATTCCGGTTCTACGGCATAAACTTTAAGTTTAGGGAAAGCTTTTTTCAATACCTCGGCAACACCAGTTATATGCCCGCCTGTTCCGACTCCGGTAATAAGGATGTCAAGGCCATCAGGGAAATCTTTAAGGATCTCCTGTGCTGTTGTAGTCCTGTGTATTTCGGTGTTGGATGGATTATCGAACTGCATGGGCATCCATGAGTTTGGTGTTTCCTGTACCAGCTCCCTGGCTTTTTCAATAGCCCCCTTCATCCCTTTCTCACGGGGAGTAAGGACAAATTCTGCACCGTATGAGCTCATGATTTTTCTTCTCTCAAGTGACATTGATTCAGGCATAACAAGAATGAGCCTGTATCCTTTTACAGCAGCAACAATTGCGAGACCGATACCTGTATTACCGGAGGTAGGTTCGATGATTACACCTTCCTTCTTTAATACCCCTTTCTTCTCAGCATCTTCAACCATTGACAAGGCAATACGGTCCTTTATGCTGGCTCCAGGATTTGATCTTTCAAGTTTTACCCATACTGAATAGCCCGGATCAAATAACCTGTTTATTTTAAGATGAGGTGTGTTCCCTATTGATTCTAGAATTGAATTTAGTTTCATGATGTTTTAATTTTGTAATTATGTTAAATAATAAAGTTTATTGGTTCCTGAAACCCGTTCTGGTTTCTTACAATTATTTCACTCTTGTGATAAACCACTGAAAATGGCGCAATACTTTCTGTCAGCCATACATTTCCACCTATAACACTGTTTCTTCCTACAACTGTTTCTCCTCCTAGAATTGTGCAACCTGAATACAAAACAACATTATCCTCGATAGTGGGATGCCTCTTTTTAGAAGCTTTACTCTTATCAACACTAAGTGCACCCAGTGTAACACCCTGGTAAAGTTTTACATTGTTTCCTATTTTGGTTGTTTCGCCAATTACGATGCCTGTTCCATGGTCTATTGCAAAAGGACATCCGATTTCTGCATGAGGATGAATATCAATTCCCGTAACCTTATGGGAGTATTCAGTAATCATCCTGGGAAGAAGGGGAATATTCTGTTTTGCAAGGGCATTTGCTATGCGGTAGCAAAATATAGCCAGAAAACCCGGATAGATAGCCATAACCTCTATCAGCTGAGTAGCTGCCGGGTCAGATTCAAGAATAAAATCGGCATCTTTCAGGAGTGTATTTTTTATCTCTTCAAGATTTTCGAAAAAAAGATCTGCAACTTTTTCCTTTTCATCAGTCAGTCCGATCAGTAATCCCAAAAGCAAGATCCTTGTATGACTCAGGCTGATGTCATTACCAGTATCAGAATAGGAATTAGTGGATGGGAATAGAAGTCTGAAAATTGACTTAATCGTCTTTTCGACATCTTTTTTATCAGGTATGGTATAATCTGCCATTTGTTTAAGTATTGTTTTGTTATGTTTTATTCTGCAAATGTACAACACTTAATTTCAAAAAGTGTTGTACATATATTGGCTAACCAACTGATAAACTAACTAATTTATATCGAAATATCTTATAAAGTATTAAATGCCTGCTCTATATCATATTTAATATCGAGAATATTCTCAATCCCTACAGACAAACGCAACACGCCCGGGACAACCCCTGAGCTAAGCTGTTCTTTGTCGGAAAGCTGCTGATGTGTTGTCGATGCAGGATGAATAATCAGGGTTTTTGCATCACCTACATTTGCAAGATGACTTATGAGTTTAAGATTATTTACAAATTTGTCAGCTGCCTCTTTCCCTGCTTTAACTTTAAAGGCCAGGACTCCTCCAAAACCGTTTTTCAGATATTTTGTGGCAAGAGCATGGTAAGGACTGTCTGGTAAGCCAGGATACTCAACATACTCTACTTTTGGATGTTTCGATAACCATTGTGCCAGACCAAGT
>JGI20214J51088_10003248_pt1 | contig 10748 bp, 6 predicted proteins | sample WetSurMetagenome_FD_51088 | JGI IMG/M metagenome (IMG submission 51088) | reverse complement strand
GGTGTTTACACAGGAACTTTTGACGTAACAGTAGCTTACAACTAATTGATATGTTCTGTAACGAGGGTGAAACAATAACTCATCCTCGTTGCATATTGTTCCCTTTATTAAATCTACGCCCCATATGAAAAAAATAAAATTGTATACGTTCCTTGCAGCAATTCTGATGAATCTCACTGCATTCGGACAGGTAACAGTAACTGGAACAGCATACACAGAAATAGTACCTCTGGCCACCATCATCGAAACAATTCAGTTGAATACCGGCCGATTTTCAGTTCTGGAAAATGGGGGATCAATAACTATTACTCCTCAGGGCTCAAGACTGGCAAAAGGATCAGTCATTTTACTCGATGGTCCGTTCAGTCAGGCCTCATTTACTGTAAAAGGCTCTGACAACAATTCATTGAGTGTTTTACTGCCCACCACCCCGCAATTGCTTTTCCATACAAATAGTGTCAACACAATCTATCTTGACAAGTGGACATATGACATTCCAAGACTAAGCAACGGGTTTGTAATCGTTAACGTGGGAGCTACTCTGAATTTTAAATCGCTTGACTCAAATCCAACTGGTTTGTATACCGGACGGTATCAGATAATATTTTTTTATAACTAATTCAAAAACCTCCGGACTGTTTCCATTTTGGAATAGAGGGGAAAATAAATAATTGATATGAAAAATTCATTAATCGCAATTCTCTTACTCCTGTCAGGTGCTTTCCAGCAGATTTCTGCCCAGGGCGACTTACTCGTAACTCCTGTACGTGTAATATTTGATGGCAATAAACAAAAAGAAGAAATAAGTCTCGTGAATATCGGCAACGATACCACAACCTATTCAGTCTCATTTCTGCAATATAATATGACTGAGGATGGGAAGTTTGAACTTATAAACAATTCTGCAGATGGACAAATGTTTGCAGATCCGTATCTGAGAGTATTTCCAAGAAAAGTGACTCTGGCTCCTAAAGAATCACAGGTGGTGAGGCTTCAGTTGCGAAGGAAACCTGATATGCAGGCAGGAGAATACCGCTCTCATCTCTATTTCAGGGCAGAGAAAGAATCAGCACCTCTGAGCCTTGAGGCAAAAAAGGACTCAAAACTGATGGCTGTTCAGATTACCCCTGTCTTTGGTATAAGTATTCCGGTAATTATCCGCTCCGGTAATGTAAATGTGGCTTCAACTCTCTCTGATATGCGGATGGAAATTCAGCAGGATACCATTACAAACCTGAAATTCTTCATAAACAGAACGGGAAATATCTCAATATATGGCGACATCGTTGCAGAATATGTACCCGCAAACGGAAAGGCTGTGGAGATAGGTTTGGCAAGGGGTGTTGCAGTTTACACAGGCATCAGCAAAAGGAACTTCTCACTTCGCCTTCAGAAATTAAAAGGTGTAAATCTTGATTCAGGCAAAATAAGAGTAAAGTTCACAAGTCCAAAGGATTCTCCTTATGAATTATATGCAGAGAAAGAATTAGCTCTTAAAAAGTAATTAAGATGAACTTCATTTCTAAAATAGGAATAAAAAGAACGCTGGTTTTGTTTTCAGCGCTCTTTGTCTTTCTGAATTTTACTTATTCACAACCCGGGCTGCCATCAAGAACAGTTACCGTGCGTTCCACTCAGGCTATTAATTTCGGTTCATTCTGTCTGGTAAACAACGGAAGTTCCGGAGGAACAGTTACAGTTGACTGGCAGGGCAACAGGACAGCCACCGGGCAGGTGATGTTATTGAATTCAGGTCCTGCACCCCAGGCTGCCATATTCGAAATTAACCTTTGTCCAGGGAGACTCGTATTAATAAATTATCCGGCTTCCACAACATTAACAGGGAACCATGGGGGATCGGTACAAATGAATATTGGTCCCTCAGAAAAGGGAATCAGCGGTTCAGCTTTCCAGGTAAATACCGACTGCAGTTTTATTACACAACTAAGAGTTGGAGGTACGCTCATCATTGGCAATAATACAGCTAACCCCGGCGGAGACTATTCCGGCAATTTCAGCATAACATTCAATCAGCAATAGGAATAAGAATGAAAGCATTTCTTTCAGAACTCAAAAACACATTTATATCGGGTCTCCCNGCCGGGAGGCATTTTGCCCTGAAAGGAATATTGCGGATAGTCATATTAATAGTTGTAATATCTCTTGCTACGCCAAATATTCTCAAATCACAGGACTCTGTTAAGGATTTTGAGGATATGTCAGTTCTGGTAATGGTTGAGGGATACGGAAGCTTTTATACAAACGCTTTATATTCACCCGATGGCGTTCTTTATGTTTCAGTAGAGGATCTGTTTAAATATCTGAAGATCTCATGTAATGCAACTGAAAACGGAGATAATCTTTCGGGATTTCTTGCCAGTGATACACGCAATTACAGTCTGTCCTACAGAACCGGAACCTTAAAAGTAAACTCCACGGTCTCAAATGTAAAGAAAGGGCTTGTTAAACTTGCAGGTTCTCTTTATCTGAAATCGTCGCTTTTTGGTCCAGCGATGGGTATAAATCTGAATTTTAACTTCAGAAGCCTTTCAATAACTGTAAGATCAGATTTTGAGCTTCCTGCGATTAAAGAGAAGAGGCTCGAAAAAATGCGCAGCAATATCAAAAAGAGCATAGGAGAAGAGATTCCCGATACAATCTTAGGAAGAAAATACCATTTGTTCAGATTTGGTACGGCTGACTGGTCGGTTATGTCATCACAATACTGGGGTCGCCAGACGGAGACACGATTAGGATTGGGTGCAGGTGCTGAAATCTTAAAAGGCCAGGCAAACATTTCACTTAATTATTCAGATAAATATAAACTTGATAACCGGTTGCAACAATATCTCTGGCGCTGGGTTAATAACGACAATAAATTCGTCAGTCAGATACAGGTAGGTAAGATAAGCCCGCAAACGATTTCGTCACTCTATTTTCCGGTTGTAGGAGCAACAATAAGTAATGTTCGAAGCACACTCAGGAAAGCTATGGGTGAATATATTGTGAAGGAGATTACCCAGCCTGGTTGGCTCGTTGAATTATATATCAACAACGCGCTTGTCGATTTTACTAAAGCCGATGCATCTGGCTTATTCATGTTCAAAGTGCCAATGGTTTATGGCTACACTACCCTCACGCTCAAGTATTATGGACCAATGGGAGAGGAACGTTCGGAAAACAAAACGATTAACATTCCTTATAGTTTTCTTCCGGCAGGTGAGGTTGAATACCGGATCAGTGGTGGCATCCTTGAAGATGGAATGAAAACTCCTTTTGGAAGAGGCGAAACATCAATAGGTGTTACACGCTTCCTTACTTTAGGCATGGGAGTGGAATATATGGCCTCAGTTTTGAACAGGCCGGTAATTCCTTTTGTTACCGCTTCATTTATACCTGCAAGCAAACTGATGATTTTCGGTGAATATGACCATGGAACACGACTTAAGGGACTACTTGATTATTACCCGGGAGCTAATTCGATTCTCGAGATTGAATACACCAAATACGGAAAAAATCAGCATGCAATACTTTATAATTACCTCGAAGAAAGGAAAGCAAGCTTCAGCCTTCCTTTAAAAGTAAAAAGTATAGCAGGTTTTGTGCGTTTGGGATATAAGCAAAACGTATATGAAGGTCTAAATTATAATATGACTGAATTACTCTTTTCAGCATATTACAGGCAGTTCAATATAAATATGTCATCTTATTCAAACTGGATTAGTGGCAGGTCTGCATATATTAATTCGATGCTCGCACTGGCATATAGAATGAAGAACGGGATGACAGTGAGATCCTCTGCGCAGTTCAGTTTCTCTGGCACAAAAATCTTATCTTATAAAGCAGAACTTGAAAAGAGGTTTTCTCATAACGGATTTGTGAGTGTTTCAGTTGAGAATATAAGGGCTCTGAATAATACCAGTGTAAACCTGAATTTTAAATATGATCTGCCTTTTGCCCAGACAAATGCTTCAGCACGGATCAGCAATCATGAAGTTTCTACTTACCAGAATATCAGGGGAAGTCTTGCCTTTGGGGATGGCAAAAAGAAAGTACATGCTACAGAACAATCGAACCTTGGCCGTGGCGGCATATCAGTAATTCCATTCATCGATGTGAACCACAACGGCATCTTTGACAAATCAGAATCAAGGGTTATGAATCTGAAGGTCAGAATAAACGGAGGACGATTCCTTGATGACGGCAATGACACAATTACAAATATAGTTGGTCTTGAACCATTCGTAAGTTACACGCTTAACCTTGATGACAACGGTTTTGAAAACCTGGCATGGAGGATAAAAGACAAGATTTATAAAGTTGTTATAGATCCCGATCAGTTCAAGATTATTTATGTTCCCGTCGTACCTGTGGGAGAAGTGACCGGTACTATAAGCCTGAAAACTGATAGTGCAACCACCGGCATCGGGAGGATTTTGATTGGTTTTTATAATATAAAGAATGTGAGGATAGCACAGACAATGACTGAGTCGGATGGCTATTTTGATTACCTGGGTCTGGAGCCCGGCGAGTATATTGCAAGGATAGACTCGGTTCAGCTTTCGCGTCTTAATTACCGGTCAATTCCTGATGAGGTGCCATTCAAAGTCAGGTCCTCAACGGATGGAGATGTAATCGATGGTATCAACTTATCTCTCGAACAAATTCCATCAGGCATTCAGGAGATCCCGGCTGCAAGTATTGTGAGTGAGAGCAGAAAGGTTAACCCTGTCCGGCTTGATTATCCGTCTATTGACTCTCTCAAGACTGAAATTAAAGGCATTATTAACTCTGCAGATATTAAATCACTCATACCGGTATCGGATACCATTATTGCAGGTGATTCAATAATGAAGGAAGAGGAACATTACTACGTACAGACCGGAGCATTCAGAAGCAAAACTAAAGCTGAGAACCAGGAGAAAGAGATATCTGTCAAAATTTCATACCCTGTAGGGATTATGGTTGAAGACGGTTTATATAAGATCAGGATAGGATATTTCAGAACTAAACCAGAAGCCGAACTATGTAAAGATGTACTGAAAGGGAAAGAAATAGTCTCATTTGTCGGAAAGAGCTTCCTTTTTGGATATCTGAAAGGTCAGCCTCTCAATAAAGGAGCATTTTATGTTGGCATTGGTTCATTCAGATATAAGCAAAATGCCCTGGATTTTATAAGTAAGGTTAGAGGATCAGTACCTTTCATGTCAGGAATAATTGAAGAAGAAGGCCTGTATAAAGTAAGACTCGGATATTTCACAACCAAAACAGAGGCAGAAAACTGCAGAGCAGTTGTAGAAAAATCGGGACTGAAAGCAATTGTTGGAGAAAGTGAAAGCTACATTTTCGGTGGCACACTGGTACCGGAAATTAAATAATTCCGGTTTAGCTTTACTGGATATTCCGTACAAAAGCATCTTTTTATGACCTGAATCGTATCACTTGTCAAAAAATCAAATCACTTAGACCTTTTATCTAAAATCTTCATACGTTAATCAAGCAATTTTTAGTAAATTGTTCGTATAAAATTTTGTGTGACTAAGATCGGGCTGAATTTATAATCATGCTATGATTAGATAGTTACACAAATTCAAAGAATTTTACATCAGGATCTGAAAATATTCAGTTCCTGATTATTCATGGCATATATTACAGATCAGGTTGTTTCTGAGTGGATTTAATATGAAAAGACTAATTTTTATATTAATAATTATTGTCTCTGGTTCGGCAGCAAAACTAAGTGCGCAGTGCGTTTCAGTCAGTTCAAATGTTACAATTTGTCAGGGCAGTACGCTTTCATCACTCGGTGGGGCAATGTTAAATGGTACGAAAGCTATTATATGGTCAGATAATGGAGTGGGAGGTACTTTCTCTCCGGGAGTAACAACCTTAAAATCTTCCTGGACCCCACCGGCTGCCTTTAAAGGCACAGCCACAATCACGCTTACGGCTACATCAGGATGTACTTCATCACCAGCTTCCGCATCCTTTATTGTAATAGTTACAGCCCTGCCGGTAGCTACCTTCAGTTATCCGGCAACCCCATATTGTTCATCTGAACCGAATCCTTTACCCGTTTTCAGTGGTGGTGGTGTTGCAGGCATTTTTTCATCGACTACAGGATTGGTATTTGTCAGTACATCAACAGGACAGGTTAACCTGGCAACAAGCACAGCAGGTACATATACAGTGACCAATTCAATAGCAGCTGCGGGAGGTTGCAGCAAAGTAACTGCGACGAGCTCAATAACAATTACAGCTTCCCCTTCAGCGACCATAACTTATGCGGGAAATCCTTTTTGCAAAAGTTTAACCTCTGCACAAGCAGTAACAAGAACGGGCACCAGTGGAGGAACGTATTCATCAACAGCTGGTCTGACAATAAATTCATCCACCGGCGCTATTACCCCAAGTACAAGCACTGCCGGGACTTATGTTGTTACATATACTATGCCTGCTACCGGAGGTTGTCCATCAGGTACTGCTACTACCGTTGTAACTATTACAGCCGTTCCGGTTGCCACATTTAGCTATACTTCCAATCCATATTGTTCCAATGCATCCAACCCGCTTCCAACATTCAGCGGAGGAGGCACGGCAGGTACATTTTCTTCAACCACAGGATTAGTCTTTGTTAATGTTTCCACCGGACGGGTAGATCTGGCTGCGAGTACCCCGGGGACCTACACAGTCACAAATACAATTGCTGCAGCTAATGGCTGTGCCAGGGTGACTGCAACTAGTACGATTACAATTACAGCTTTGCCAGCTGCTACAATCCAGTATGCCGGTACACCTTTCTGTAAGAGGCTTACAACAGCCCAGCCTGTTACCAGAACCGGAACCGCAGGAGGAACATATTCCTCGACAACCGGACTTTCAATAAATTCTTCAACAGGTGCAATCACTCCAAGTACCAGTACGGCAGGAACTTATACTGTCACATATACTATCGCTGCTTCAGGAGGATGTGGTGCAGTCGCATCAGCAACATCAGTAACAATTGTTGCTATTCCCTCTGCTCCGAAGATCGGAACCATCACTCAGCCTACCTGCAGTATCTCCACAGGCAGCGTAGCCCTGAGCGGACTTCCTGCAACAGGCACCTGGATTTTAACTACCAGTCCCGGCGGTTCAACATTTTCAGGCAGCGGAACAACAACAACTGTATCTTCGCTTCTTCCCGGCACCTATACTTTTACTGTAACTATACCAAATAGTTGCACCTCTGCTGCCTCTTCTAATGCTGTTATCAACACTCAACCTGCCTTACCCTCGCCTCCTGTAGTTGGTACTATTACCCAGCCAGCCTGTTCCGTACCGACCGGAAGTGTGGTATTGTCAGGGTTGCCTTCGACCGGCAGCTGGACACTCACCAGAAATCCGGGAGGTGTGACCCAGACAGGCAGTGGAACAAGTGCAACTGTTTCATCGATTCCATCCGGGACATATACTTTCGTTGTTACAAATGCTGAGGGATGCACATCAACTGCTTCATCAAACGTAGTTATCAACATGCCTACATCAGCACCCACAGCACCTGTAATAGGAAGTATAACACAACCCACATGTGCAATATCAACAGGCAGTGTGGTTATAAGCGGATTACCATCCAGCGGNACCTGGACATTGACCAGAAATCCTGACGGGTTGACTATGACCGGGACCGGAACAACTGTTACAGTATTAACGTTGACAGCGGGGGTATATACATTCACCGTAACAGCTTCCAATGGATGTATCTCACCACAATCGGCTCCCGTTACAATAAATGTTCAGCCTCAGGCGCCAGGTGCTCCTGTTGTAAGCACTATAATCCAGCCGACATGTACCTTGCCGACTGGTGGAGTCACATTATCAGGTCTGCCTTCAGCCGGCACCTGGACATTGATTCGTTACCCAGGAACTGTTTCAACTACAGGAACCGGAACAATCACTACAGTAAGCGGATTACAAACAGGGACATATAATTTCACAGTGACAAATAATGCCGGATGCCTTTCAGTTCCATCGGCTAATGTGCTCATTCCATCTCAGCCTGTTTCTCCCAATGTTCCGATTATAAGCAAAATAACCCAGCCTACTTTTGAGATACCAACAGGAAGTGTTTCATTTACCGGCCTGCCTAATTCAGGAACATGGATAATCAGTCGTCTTCCGGATGGCATTGCCGTTTCTGGAACAGGAACGTCTTATGAAATCACCGGACTTCCTGATGGTATATTCACATTCACTGTTACTAACTCTTTAGGATGTACCTCTGCACAAACCAGTCAGGTGCAGATCTCATCACCCAACACACCTGTTCTGATGATTACAGATCCGCCTGAATTGTGTTTACCCGACCTGGCTGATCTTACAAAGCCTTCTGTGACTGCCGGTTCATCACCGGGATTATCATTTTCATACTGGCTGGATCAAATTGCGACCATTCCATATTCAACACCATCAGCAGCATCTTCCGGTACTTATTATATCAAAGGAACTACAATTTCAGGTTTCTTCAATATCAAGCCTGTGACAGTTATTGTTAATCAGCCTCCTGTGTCTTTCGCAGGAGATGACCAGACATTAGATTATCAATTTTCCACATCACTGGATGCTTCAATCAATCTGGATGAGACTGGTCTCTGGACACTGATATCAGGTTCAGCGAGCTTTGAAAACAAGACCGATCCAAAGACCCGTGTTGACAAACTTTCCCTGGGTGAAAACCTTTTCGGGTGGACCATAAAAAAAGGTGTTTGCCCGGAAGCTACTGATACCCTTAAGATAGTCGTACAGGACTTTACCATCCCAACCCTTATTACACCAAACATGGATGGGAAAAACGATTACTTTATAATCAAGGGATTAGACACGCTCGGGAAGACAGAATTAACTGTATTCGACAGAAGCGGAGCACTGGTCTTTAAGAATTCTGACTATGACAATATGTGGAATGGTGTAGATGACAATAAAGAATTACTTCCGGAGGATACATATTTCTATGTTATCAGGAGCCAGAACGGAAAACCATTTAAAGGTTTTATTGTCCTTCGTCGTTAATGTTACTATCCGGTTTTTTCAATCTGAATTTATATATTTGTCATTCTGAAGTGCTATATCTCAGATCAGGCAGAGTATAAATTAATATCAGATAAATAATGGCAAAAAAGAAATCGGGTGTGGTAAAACCAGGAGCGCTTATTTTTCTGGTTGCATTATTTGTTTCCTGCTCTTCGATTGACATCAACAATGAAGAGTCAATAATCGATGATATACAGGGTACCTGGACAGGATTCGGGCAGAACGGGAATTTATACACACATATTAAACTGAGTATTCTGCATGATTCTTTCAATGGATGGGTACAGACAACAGAATCGGAATCAATGCCTGTGTGGGCCGTTCTTCCGAATGAAACCGGGACTTATACCCTGAACTCTGTTCAGGATGATCCTGAAGGTTCTGCTAAACTCAGNAAGTTTTCATTTACGGTAGCAGGCAGGTGTTGCGGCGATAAGTCGCTGGCAGTAGAGGCACTTCAGAAACTGGTCTGTTACACTGATGGGAAGGGATTATCGCTGGCCGGCAGCAAAAGAATGGTCAGAAAGTAACCTGATGAAATATTCACTGATGGCAATTTTAAAAAGCCGTAAAAATCTTAGACAGCGCCTGAATTTATTAATCCTGTTTTTTTTATTGCTTGTCAATTGCCTGGCTTCCTGCACTGATAATCCGGCTTCGGCAAAAAACCACAACGGAACAAACATTTCCAGACTAAACGGATCTGCCGCACTTCCTGATGCTTATAAGTCGGATTATAACCTGCTTATATTGCCAAAGCAACCTTTGCCCGGGAAACCATTCCGGATACTGGCAGCAGGAAGCTCTGATATCAGGAAAGCAAAACTTATTGTAAAAGGTCCGGAGGCATCGTATGTAACATCCGGGAGTTCAGAAGGCAGCGAAATCCCTTACTGGAAAATTGAGGATTTTCCTGATGGCAGCGCCGGGAAATACTCAGTTACATTAGTAATCGATAACAAGGTGGTCAGCGCCCTTGAATTTAATATTTCTGCCACAAAGGAAACCCCACTGCCGGGAGGAATATGGAAGAACCGAAGTGGCTGGGACCGTGGGGCCGAAATACTTTATTCCTGCTGGATAAATTCATTGTTTCACGGTTGTGGTGAAGACGCCTCCTGGCCTGCTCTTCATGATGTACTAAGGAATAAGGATCAGAATTTCATGTTTAATTATCTCTCAATGGGAGAAGATGACCCTGAAGGGAAAAACAAATTAACCCTGCAACCTGACTGCGCAGATAACCCATTCTTTCTCAGGGCGTATTTTTCCTGGAAGCTTGGGCTTCCTTTCGGCTATCATATTTGCGACAGAGGATATGTGGGACGAAATCCCAGAGCAGGTGAATGGATTACAAATGAAAACTCAAATTCCAAAACCCAGTCAGTGGCGGCATTCAATCTCTTCCTAAGAAGAGTTATGAATGATGTGCATTCCGGTACTGCAAGGACATCACTCGATGATGATAATTCAGATTACTACCCGGTAAGTCTTGACCGCAATTCACTAATTCCTGGTGTAGTATATGCTGATCCGTACGGACATACATTTACATTAGTTGGCTGGGTCGCCCAGTCTGAAGGCCACCCTGGTATTTTACTGGCTGTTGATGCTCAGCCTGATGGTACAGTTGCAGTAAAAAGGTTCTGGCAGGGTAACTTCCTGTTTAATACATCAGA
>JGI20214J51088_10003247_pt1 | contig 10749 bp, 9 predicted proteins | sample WetSurMetagenome_FD_51088 | JGI IMG/M metagenome (IMG submission 51088) | reverse complement strand
GCCATGTCTGTGCTTACGAACGGAGTTCCACCAGGGGTGCGTCGGCATCATAGACCAACTGCACACCCGCCTCAGGCAGCGAAAAGGCCTGAAATTGCCGCCAGACCGTGCGCGCCTCAGGCACGCTTGTCGAGCACCTGGTCGATCAGGCCGTAGTCCCTGGCTTCGCCCGGTGTCAGCCACATGTCGCGCTCCATGTCGGCCTCGATCTTCGCCACCGTCTGACCAGTGCGCTCGGCGTAGATGCGGTTGAGCTGCTCGCGCGTCTTGATGATCTCGCGCGCCTGGATCTCGATGTCGCTGGCCTGGCCCTGCGCGCCGCCGGAGGGCTGGTGGATCATCACGCGCGAATTCGGCAGCGCGAAGCGCTTGCCCTTCGCGCCGGCCATCAGCAGGAACGAGCCCATGCTCGCCGCCATGCCCATGCACAGCGTCGAAACCTCGGGCTTGACGAAGTTCATCGTGTCGAACACCGACAGCCCGGCGCTGACGCTGCCGCCGGGTGAGTTGATGTACAGGAAGATGTCCTTGTCCGGGTTCTCGCTCTCGAGGAACAACAGCTGCGCGCAAACGAGGTTGGCGACCTGATCGTTCACCGGGCCGACGAGGAACACGATGCGCTCCTTCAGCAGTCGGCTGTAGATGTCGTAGGCGCGTTCGCCGCGCCCCGACGTTTCAATGACCATGGGCACCATGCCCAGACCGGTTGTCTCGATCACGCTCATCGGTGAGTCCTTCAGGAAGCCGCCATCAACTCGTCAAACGGTAGCACCTTGTCGCTGACCTTGGCCTGAGCCAGGACGAAGTCGGTGACATTGCTCTCGATCACCACCGCCTCGACCTCGGCCATGCGCTGGCGGTCACCGAGATACCAGCGCATCACCTCGGCCGGCTTCTCGTAGCTCTGGCTCATCTCCTCGATGTGCGCCTGCAGTTGCTCGGGCCTGGCCTGCAGATTGTTCGCTCGCACGAGTTCGGCGACGACGAGCCCGAGGCGCACACGACGCTCGGCCTGCGGCTTGAAGATCTCCGCGGGGATCGGCGCCGTCTCGGCCTCCTTGACGCCGCGCTGCTTGAGGTCGGCACGGGCGCCGGCGATCAGGCGCTCGGTCTCGGTCGCCACCAGCGCCTTCGGCAGCTCGAGCGTCGCGGCCTTCACCAGCGCGTCCATCACGGCCGCCTTGTTGCGCGCCTGGATGCGAAACCGGACCTCGCGCTCGAGGTTCTTGCGCACGTCTGCGCGCAGGCCTTCGACGGTGCCGTCCGGGATGCCGAGCGCCTTCGCGAACGCCTCGTCGACGCTCGGCAGGTGCGGCACCTCGCACTTCTTCATCGTGACCAGGAAGTCGGCCTCCTTGCCCGCCACGTCCTTGCCCTGATAGTCCGCCGGGAACTGGAGCGGGAAGGTCTTGCTCTCGCCGACCTTCATGCCGCGGACCGCCTTGTCGAACTGCTCGAGCATCTGGCCTTCGCCGATGATGAACTGGAAGCCTTCGGCGTTGCCGCCGGCGAAGGGTTCGCCGTCGATCTTGCCCTCGAAGTCGATCGTCACGCGGTCGCCCTCGGCGGCCCCCTCGGCGGCCGGCCGCTGCGCGAAGGTGCGACGCTGGGTGCGCAGGATCTCGACCGTGCGGTCGATCGCGGCCTCGGTGACCTCGGTCGCGATGCGCTCGATCTCGGCCTCGGCCAAGTCCCCGATCCGGACCTCGGGATAGACCTCGAAGGTGGCATCGAAGGCGACATGACCCTCGGGCGCCTCGTCCTTCTGCGTGATCTGCGGCTGGCCGGCGACGCGCAGCCGGGCTTCGCTGGCGGCGTCGGCGAAGGCCTGTCCGACGCGGTCGTTGACGACCTCGTACTGCACCGAGTAGCCGTAGCGCTGCGCAACGTAGGACATCGGTACCTTGCCGGGGCGGAAACCGTCGGCCTTGACGGTGCGCGAGAGCTTCTTCAGCCGCGCATCGACTTCTTTGCTGATGTCGCCCGCCGGCAGCGTCAGGGTGATGCGGCGTTCCAGGTTCTCGAGGGTTTCGACGTTGACGGCCATGTTGTGTCTCTAGGGCTTGGAGGAATTCTCTGGTGCGCGGGGCCGGACTCGAACCGGCACGCCCGTGAAGGCGTCAGGACCTAAACCTGGTGCGTCTACCAATTTCGCCACCCGCGCTCGGGATCGAGAGCACAGCGGGGTTGGCTCGCGCCACCCACTCGTGCATTCTGGGCTGATCGGAAAACCGCGCATTTTAGCCTGCCGCCTGCGGACCGGCGGCCCGGCCCGATATCGAGCGCTCGCCGAGGCCTCACTCCCCAAGGCGAGAATCGCCGGGTGAGCGTCGATCATTACGAGAACTTTCCGGTCGCTTCCTTCCTCTGCCCGCCGGCGCTGCGGCCCGCGGTGACGGCGATCTACCACTTCGCGCGCAGCGCGGACGACCTCGCCGACGAAGGCAGCGCCGGCGCGGCGCAGCGCTTGGCCGATCTGGCCGCCTACCGGGCCGACTTGGAGGCCGTTGCAGACGGCGGCACACCCAGCAGTCGCTGGCCCACGGTGTTCGGGCCTCTCGCCGTGCAGATGCGCCGCTTCGCGCTGCCGCGCCAGCTGTTTCACGATCTGCTCGACGCCTTCGAGCAGGATGTTCGCGACCCGCCCTACCCGGACCGCGCGGCGTTGCTGGACTACTGCCGCCGTTCGGCCAATCCGGTCGGCCGGCTGCTGCTCCATCTGTATGACGTGAAGGACGCCGAGTTGCTGCGGCGCTCCGACGCGATCTGCAGCGCCCTGCAACTGATCAACTTCTGGCAGGACCTGGGTGTGGACGCCGCACGCGGCCGATTTTACGTGCCGCGCGACGAATTGCACGCCGCCGGCCTGAACCTGGACGCGCTCGCGCAACAGCAGGACAGCCCCGCGCTGCGCGCGCTCGTGTGCCGGCTTTGCGCCTGGGCCGACGCGCTGATGCGCGACGGCGCACCTCTCGCGCTCGGCCTGCCTGGCCGCGCTGGCTGGGAGCTGCGACTGGTGGTCCAGGGCGGGCTGCGCATTCTTGAGAAAATCGCGGCGATGGACCACGCGACGCTGCACGGCCGCCCCACCCTGAGCACCACCGACGCGCCGCGCCTGCTGTGGCGCGCGTGGCGCATGGGCGCGCGCCGATGACGCCGTCGCAGTACGTGCAGGAGCGCGCCGCGAAGAGCGGGTCGTCGTTCTACTACGCCTTCCTATTCCTGCCGCCGCCGCGGCGCGCTGCGATCACCGCCTTCTACGCGTTCTGCCGCGAGGTCGACGACGTCGTCGACGAGACGCACGATCCTTCGGTCGCCGCGGCCAAGCTGGGCTGGTGGCGCAAGGAGGTCAACGAGGCCTTCGCCGGCCGCCCCAGCCACCCCGTCACGCAGGCGCTGCTGCCGCTGGCCGCCGAGTTCGACATCCGCGTCGACCATCTTCAGGCCGTCATCCAGGGTTGCCAGATCGACCTGGAGCAGACCCGTTTCCTCGACTATGCGGCGCTCGAGCACTATTGCCACCTGGTGGCCGGCGTCGTCGGCGAGGTCGCGGCCAACATCTTCGGCCACACCGAGGCCGCCACCGTGCGGTACGCGCACCGGCTCGGGCGCGCGATGCAGCTGACGAACATCATTCGCGACGTCGGCGACGACGCACGGCGCGGTCGGATCTACCTGCCGCTGGCCGAGCTGCAGCGCTTCGATGTCAAGGCCGCCGAGCTGCTGCGCCGTGAAGCCCCCTGGGGCTACAGCGAGCGCTTCGACGCGCTGATGCGCTTCCAGGCCGCGCGCGCGCACGCCACCTACGACGAGGCACTGGCCCTGTTGCCCGACGCCGACCGCGCGGCGCAGAAGCCCGGTCTGATGATGGCCAACATCTACCGCGCGTTGCTGCGCGACATCGAGGCGCAGGGCTTTCAGGTGCTGCACCAGCGCATGTCGCTCACGCCGCTGCGCAAGCTCTGGATCGCAGCCCGCACGCACGTGGCGGGCCACTGATGGCCGCAGCCCCGGCCACCCTGGCGGTCGTTGGCGCCGGCTGGGCAGGCCTGGCGGCGGCGGTGCGCGGCTGCGAGGCCGGCCAACGCGTCACGCTGTTCGAGATGGCAGCCCGGCCCGGCGGCCGGGCGCGTGCGATCGTCGCCGGGGGGCAAAGCTTCGACAACGGCCAGCACATCTTGATCGGCGCCTACGCGCGCACGCTGGCGCTGATGCGCAGCGTCGGCGTCGACCCGGACGCGACGCTGCTGCGCCTGCCGCTGACGCTGCGTCATGCCGACGGCCGCGGCCTGCAGCTGCCGGGTGGTCCGACCGCGCTCGCGTTCGTGCGCGCGGTGGCCGACGCGCGCGGCTGGAACGCGGGCGATCGGCTGGCGCTGCTCGGCGCGAGCGTCGGCTGGTGGATGCACCGCTTCCGCTGCGACCCGGCGCTGACCGTCGACGAGCTCTGCCGACGCCTGCCCCCTCGCGTGCGCGAACTGCTCGTCGACCCGCTGTGCGTGGCCGCGCTGAACACACCGGCGCAGGACGCCAGCGCAGCGGTCTTTCTGCGCGTGCTGCATGACGTCTTGCTCGGCGGCCGCGGCGCAGCAGACCTGCTGCTACCGCGCCGGCCCCTGAGCGAGTTGCTGCCCGACCCCGCGACCCGCTGGCTCGCCGCGGCTGGCGCGACGCTGCGCTTGGGCCGGCGCGTGCAGGCGATCGAGCGCGACAGCGCACACTGGCGCGTCGACGGCGCGCCCTTCGATGCGCTCGTGCTGGCCTGCAGCGCGGGCGAGGCAGCACGCCTGGCGGCGAGCGTGGCGCCGGCCTGGTCGGCGACGGCGGCGACACTGCGCTTCGAGCCTATCGTCACCGTCTACCTCCAGGCTCTCGGTGCTGGCCTGGCCGTTCCAATGATGGCGCTCGTCGACGGCCCCGACGCACCGGCGCAGTTCGCCTTCGACCTGGGCGCGCTCGGCGGCCGCGACGGGGAGTTCGCCTTCGTCGTCAGCGGCGCGCGGCGCTGGGTCGACTCCGGCATCGACGAGCTAGAGCGGGCGGTCCTGCGCCAGGCACGCGCGCTGGTGCCGGCGCCGACGCTGTTGCGCAGCCTGGTCGAGAAGCGCGCCACCTTCCGCTGCACTCCGGGCTTGCGCCGGCCCGAGACGGCCATCGCGCCGGGACTGTTCGCGGCCGGCGACTACGTGGCCGGGCCGTATCCGGCAACGCTCGAAGGCGCGGTGCGCTCCGGCGAAGCGGCGATCGTCGGACTGGCTCGATCCGACGCCCGACGCTAACCATCCGGGCTCGCAGACCATCTTGTCATGCAGACCAGGCTCTCGCGATGCAAAATGACGCCTGCGAACCGATCGCAGCTCCGGACCGCCCCCCCGCCATGGCACGCAAGGACCCGCAGACCCCGACCATTCAGGTCCTGGAGCGCATGTTCGCGCTGCTCGACATGCTGGCGGCGCACCAGGACCCGGTCTCGCTGAAGTCGATCAGCGAGCGCACCGGGCTGCACCCTTCAACTGCGCACCGGATCCTGAACGACCTGACGATCGGGCGATTCGTCGACCGGCCGCAGGCCGGCAGCTACCGGCTCGGCATGCGCCTGCTCGAGCTGGGCAACCTGGTGAAGGCGCGCCTGGACGTGCGCGACGCGGCGCTGGCGCCGATGCGCGAACTCCACAAGCTGACGCACCAGCCCGTGAACCTGTCGATGCGTCAGGGCGACGAGATCGTCTACATCGAACGCACCTACAGCGAGCGCTCGGGGATGCAGGTCGTGCGCGCGGTCGGTGGCCGCGCGCCGCTACACCTGACCTCGGTCGGAAAGCTCTTCCTCGCCCACGAGGACCCGCAGCGGGTGCGCGCCTACGCGACGCGCACCGGCCTCACCGGCCACACGCGCAACAGCATCACCGAAGTCGCACGGCTCGAGCGCGAACTGGCTAGCGTGCGCGCGCAAGGGAGCGCGCGCGACGACGAGGAACTGGAACTCGGCGTGCGCTGCATGGCCGCCGGCGTCTTCGATGACCAGGGCAAGCTGGTCGCCGGGCTCTCGGTCTCGGCGCCGGCGGACCGGCTCGAGGAGTCCTGGCTCGAGAAGGTGAAGGACACCGCCGCGCAGATCTCCGCGGCGCTCGGCTACCGCGGCTGATCCGCCAACGCCTGCGCGCCGCCGCCATGCATCAGCCAGGCGCGGATGCGCTCGGCGTCGGCGAAGCGCGAGTAGCGGCCAGCCGAGTCGAGCAGCACCATGATCAGCTTGCGCCCTGCAAGCTGCGCCTGCATTACCAGGCAGCGCCCGGCTTCGTTGATGAAGCCGGTCTTCTGCAGGCCGATGTCCCAGCGCGGGCTGCGCACCAGGCCGTTCGTGTTGTGGAACTGCAGCTGGCGCCTGCCGACCTCGACCTCGGCCTCGCGCGACGTGGTCAGCTCGCGCATCAGCGGCTGCTCGTAGGCGGCCTTCACGAGCAGAGTCAGGTCATGCGCGCTCGATTGATTGTTGCTCGACAAGCCGGTCGGCTCGACGTAATGGGTGTCGGTCATGCCGAGCGACTGCGCCTTGCGGTTCATCGCCTCGACGAAGGCGCTCAGCCCACCGGGGTAATGGCGGCCGAGCGCATGCGCGGCGCGGTTCTCCGAGGCCATCAACGCCAGGTGCAGCATCTCGCCGCGCGTCAGCTGGGTGCCGACGCGAAGGCGCGAACTGCTGTGCTTCTCGGTGTCGACGTCGTCCTGCGTGATCGTCAGCACCTCGTCCATCGGCAACTGGGCCTCGATCACGACCATCGCCGTCATCAGCTTGGTGATCGACGCAATCGGCAGCACGGCGTCGGAGTTCTTGCTGAACAGCACCTGGTTCGTATCCTGGTCGATCACCAGTGCGACGTTGGACGCGAGCTTGAGCGGATCCGCAGTGGCACCGAGACCGGCTTCTTCGCCGAACGAGGGATTTGCGGGCACCACGTGCGCCACCACCTTGTGCACACGAGCCTTCGCGGCCACGTGGTGCACGCGCGCCTTGACCTTGTGCACGGGCTTTGTCGCGGCGGCTCTGGACTTGACTTCGGTCGGGCCGGCTTCAGTTTTCGCGTGCACCGTCGCCGTCACGGCGACCGAGAACGCCAGCGTCAGCACGGCACTCCCGATCCATTCCCAACACCGTTTGCCCAGACCCATCACTTCGACCTCGCTGCTCGAACCGCACTCACCATTGGCAACGCAGTTTAGGTCAGCGGGAAAACACGCGCAAGATCAAAAACTTGCGCGCGGTTCCTCAAGTGGTGCCCCGGGCCCGGCGAACTCTGGTTTCGCCGCTCAGCCCTGAGCTGCCACCCGCTCGGCCTTGCTGTGCAACTTGTTCAACGCCGCGAGGTAAGCTTTCGCCGACGCGACCACGATGTCCGGGTCGGCACCCACGCCGTTCACGACCCGGCCCCCGTGCTGCAGGCGAACCGTCACCTCGCCTTGCGATTCTGTGCTGCCCGAGGTGATCGCATTCACCGAATAGAGCAGCATTTCAGCGCCACTCTTCACGCGCGACTCGATCGCCTTCAAGCACGCGTCGACCGGGCCGTTGCCGTCACTCGCCGCATGGTGCTCGACGTGGCCGGCCGCGAAGGCGAGTTCGGCGTGCGGCCGCTCGCCGATCGCCGAGCGCTGCGACAGCGACAGCAGCCGGTAATGCTCCTGCTCGGCCGTGACGCTCTCGTCGCCGACGAGCGCGATGATGTCCTCGTCGAAGATCTCGCTCTTGCGGTCGGCCAAATCCTTGAAGCGCGCGAACGCGGCGTTGATTTCGGCCTCGGAATCCATCTCGACGCCCAGTTCCTGCAGCCGCTGCCGAAAGGCATTGCGCCCCGAGAGCTTGCCGAGCACGATCTTGTTGGCCGCCCAGCCCACGTCTTCGGCACGCATGATCTCGTAGGTGTCGCGCGCCTTGAGCACGCCGTCCTGGTGGATGCCGCTCGCATGTGCGAACGCGTTCGCGCCGACCACTGCCTTGTTCGGCTGGACGACGAAACCGGTCGTCTGGCTGACCATGCGCGACGCAGGCACGATCTGCGTCGCGTCGATGCCGAGGTCGAGGCCGAAGTAGTCGCGCCGCGTGCGCACCGCCATCACCACCTCCTCGAGCGCGCAGTTGCCGGCGCGCTCGCCCAGGCCGTTGATCGTGCATTCGATCTGGCGCGCGCCGCCAATCTTGACGCCGGCGAGCGAGTTCGCGACCGCCATGCCGAGGTCGTTGTGGCAGTGCACCGACCAGACCGCCTTGTCCGAGTTCGGCACGCGCTCGCGCAGCTTTCGGATGAACTCACCGTAGAGCTCGGGGACCGCGTAGCCCACCGTATCGGGGATGTTGACCGTCGTCGCGCCCTCGGCGATTACTGTCTCGAGCACGCGACACAGGAATTCTGGGTCCGACCGGTAGCCGTCCTCGGGCGAGAACTCGACGTCGGCGCACAGGTTGCGTGCGAAGCGGACGGCGAGCCGCGCCTGCTCGTGCACCTGTTCGGGCGTCATGCGCAACTTCTTGTCCATGTGCAGCGCCGAGGTCGCGATGAACGTGTGGATGCGCGCGCGCGCCGCACCCTTGAGCGCCTCGGCCGCACGGGCGATGTCGCGGTCGTTCGCTCGTGCGAGCGAGCAGACGGTCGACTCGCGGATGTGGTCGGCAATCGATTTGACGGCCTCGAAGTCGCCGTTGCTCGACGCCGCGAATCCGGCCTCTATGACGTCCACGCGCAGCCGCTCGAGCTGGCGCGCGATGCGCAGCTTCTCCTCGCGCGTCATTGAGGCCCCGGGCGACTGCTCGCCGTCGCGCAAGGTGGTGTCGAAGATGATGAGCTTGTCGGTCATGGTGGTCCTTCGGTTCAGGCCGCGACGACGGTCGGGCAATCGATCGCGACGCCGGCACGCAGCAGGCCCGAGAGCACCGCCTTCATCGAGGCGGTGACGATGTTCGCGTCGATGCCGACGCCGAACAACGTGCGGTCGTCGCCGACACGCATCTCCAGGTAGGCCGCGGCGCGCGCCTGCGCGCCCGCGCCGATTGCGTGCTCATGGTAGTCGAGCACGCGCAGGTTAACGCTCAGCGCCGCGGCCAGCGCCGCAACGAACGCATCGACCGGGCCGTTGCCCTCGCCCTGCACGGTCCGGCTCGAGCCGGCGGCGCGCACGCTGGCCTGCAGCGCAAGCCGGCCGCCGGGCTGCTCGTTTGTCACGACTTGGTCGATGCCCGGCGCGTCGGCGCCGAGCAGGTACTGGGCCTCGAAGAGGCGCCACAGGTCGGCCGCATCGAACTCGCCGCCGCTCGCATCCATCACGCCCTGGACAGCGGCGCTGAATTCGATCTGCAGCCGTCGCGGCAGCTCGAGCCCGTACTCCGACTCGAGCAGGTAGGCGATGCCCCCCTTGCCCGACTGGCTGTTCACGCGGATCACCGCGTCGTAATTGCGCCCCAGGTCCTTGGGATCGATCGGCAGATAGGGCATGTCCCAGAGCTCTCCGTCGCGCCGTGCCGCGAACGCCTTCCTGATCGCGTCCTGGTGCGAACCTGAGAACGACGTGTAGACCAGATCGCCGACGTACGGGTGGCGCGGGTGCACCGGCAGCTGGTTGCAGTGCTCGACGCAGCGTCGAACCTCGTCGATGTCGGAAAAGTCCAGCCCCGGCGCGACGCCCTGCGTGTACAGATTCAGCGCGATATTGACGAGGTCGACGTTGCCGGTGCGTTCGCCGTTGCCGAACAGGCAGCCCTCGATACGGTCGCAGCCGGCCATCAACGCGAACTCACCTGCCGCAGTACCGGTGCCGCGATCGTTGTGCGGGTGCACCGACAGCACGATGGCGTCGCGCCGCGCCAAGTGGCGGTGCATCCACTCGATCATGTCGGCGAACACGTTCGGCGTGCTGTGCTCCACCGTAGACGGCAGGTTCACGATGCACTTGCGCGTCGGGCTCGGTTGCCAGACCTCGGTGACCGTATCGATCACGCGCTTGCAGAAGTCCAGCTCGGTGCCCGAGAACATCTCGGGCGAATACTGGAAGGTCCACTCAGTTCCGGACTGACGCGCCGCGCTCTCGCGGATCAGCAGCGCGTGCGAGCGCGCGAGCTCGACGACGCCGTCCTCGTCCAGCCCGAGCACGACGCGGCGCATCACCGGCGCGGTAGCGTTGTAGAGGTGGACGATGGCGCGCGGTACGCCTTGCAGCGCCTCGAAGGTGCGCGCGATGAGGTGCTCGCGCGCCTGCGTCAGCACCTGGATCGTGACATCGTCGGGAATCAGCTGCTGTTCGAGCAGCAGGCGCACGAAGTCGAAGTCGGCCTGTGAAGCCGACGGAAACCCGACCTCGATCTCCTTGAAGCCGATCTGCACCAGTTGCCGGAACAAGCGCAGCTTGCGCGCCGGGTCCATCGGCTCGATCAGCGCCTGGTTGCCGTCGCGCAGGTCCACGCTGCACCACTGCGGCGCGCGAGTGAGCACGGCATCGGGCCAGCACCGGTCGGCCAGTGCCACGGGCACGAAGGGTCGGTACTTACGGGCTGGATCGGCAAGCATGGGCATCGGAGGTCTCCTTCGAGGGGTCTAGCACGCAGCCCGGCTTCGGCGATTCGGCAGGCACCAAGAAGAACGGCCCGCTGCGTTGCGCTGGCGGGCCGTTGATCGGGAAGTAATGGACGAAAGCGATCAGCGCACCCGCGGGTCTCCTAGGAGCGCTAGCGAAGCAACGGCCTTCGTGTTCATGGCGGTCATG
>JGI20214J51088_10003245_pt1 | contig 10751 bp, 8 predicted proteins | sample WetSurMetagenome_FD_51088 | JGI IMG/M metagenome (IMG submission 51088) | reverse complement strand
GTTATACTTTTCTTCCAGCGACAAGCTGGGTGACGTCACACCGGACGGCACACCGGTGTCGGGCCGGTAGGTCGGGCGCACCGGGATGACGGGCTGGCCGTGGCTGCCGGCGATGGCGGCGTCGAACTCAGGACGGAACTTCGCCAGGTTGCTTTGCAGGCCCCAGACGGCCGCGTAGCCGAACGGGCAGAAGCTCTTGCCGCCGATCATGTCCGCGATGTAGGTCATCAGCGCGATGTCTTCGACGCGGCCCTCGCCGTGCTCGATGCGCTCCAGGATGGCTTCAAGCCAGGGCGTGCCCTCGCGACACGGCGTACACTTGCCACAGCTCTCCTCGCGGTAGAACGCCAATGTGCGCCGGGCCACTTCAACCAGGCTTTGGTTTGCGCCGATGACGATCACCGCCGCGGAGCCGAGGGCTGAACCCTGTTTGGCGAGGTTTTCATAATCCAGCGGGGTGTCCAGTTGGCTGGGATCGAGCAGTTGCACCGACAGCCCGCCCGGAATCACCGCCTTCAGCTCGCCCGCTTCCTCGGTCAGCCCGCCGCCGAAGTCGTAGATCAGCTCGCGCAGTGACGTGCCGTGCGGCAGCTCGTACAGGCCGGGGTACTTCACCTGCCCGCTGAGGCAGAAGACGCGGAAGCCGGTGCTTTGCGGCGTGCCCCACTGCTTGTACCAGTCCGCGCCGTGACGCAGCACGTGCGGCACGTTGGCGATCGTCTCGACGTTGTTGACGATGGTCGGCTTGGCGTAGAGACCCTCGACGGCCGGGAAGGGCGGTTTGAGCCGCGGGTGGCCGCGGTAGCCTTCCAGCGAGGTGAGCTGGGCGGTTTCTTCGCCGCACTCATAGGCGCCCGCGCCGCGATGCACCACCACCTTAAGCTTCTTGCCTGTGCCGAAGACGTCCTCGCCCAGGAAGCCCCGGTCCTCGGCCTCGGCGATGGCGCCGTCGAGCCGCTCGGCCGCGAAATAGTACTCGCCGCGCACGTAGATGAACGCCCGCTCCGCCTCGATGGCGTAGCACGCCAGGATGATCCCCTCGACCAACTGGTGCGGGTCGTACTCCATGATCATCCGGTCTTTGAAGGTGCCCGGCTCCGACTCATCGGCATTGACGACCAGGTAACGCGGGTACTTGCCCGCGGGAAGGAAGCTCCACTTCTGCCCGGCCGGGAAGCCCGCGCCGCCGCGGCCGCGGACGTTGGCGGCCTTCATCTCGTCGATCACCTGCTGGGGCGTTTTCCCGCCCGTGAGGACCGCCTTGGCCGTCTCGTAGCCGCCGTCGGCGATGTAGGCGTCGATCTTGTGCGAATCGGGCTTGTCCACGCGGCCCAACAGGAAGTTGGTCTCCGGCTTGCCGCCGTGGCGGAAGGGGCCGAGCGGCCAGCGTTCGCACGTGTCGAACCCCTGGCCCGAGGCGATCAGCGTTATCGCCTTTTCCACTTTTTCGGGCGTGTCCAGTTCTTCAAAGAAGCGGATCTTGCCCGTGGCCTTTTCGGTGCACATGAACATCGGCGCAGTAGCACAGGAACCGAGGCACTCCACCTCGCCCAGGGTGAACTGGCGGTCGTGCGTAGTCTCCCCAAACTCAATGTCGAGCCTGTCTTGCAGCCGCTCGGCCAACACCCCCGACCCGCGCAGCATGCACGGCACGTTGGTGCAGAGCTCGATGTGGTACTGTCCCGGCTCTTCATGGGTCTTGTACATGTGATAGAAGCTGGCGAACTCGCCGACTTCGGTCACGTCCAGGCCAAAGAGCTCGGCCACCTCGGCCAGAACGGACGCGGGCAGCCAGCCGGCTTCACGCTGCGCGACGTACAGCGCCGGGCCCAACGCTGAACGGGGCACGGGGTAGAGAGCCTGGAGAGCCCGAATTTCAGTTATGGCTTGATCGGAAAGCACTAAGTCCTCCGAGATACGTCAATTTACCAGTTTACCAATTTACCAAATTACCTATCCACATCCCCCAACACAATATCCACGGTCCCGATGATCACGACCAGATCGCCGATGAGGCCGCCGGCCGCCATGGTGTTGGTTGCTTGCAGGTTAACGAACGATGGCGTGCGGTAGCGTAACCGATAGGGATTCGCCGTGCCGTCGCTCACCAGGTAGAAGCCGGTCTCGCCACGGGGACCTTCCACGCACTCGTAGACTTCACCCTTGGGCGGGATAAAGCCCTCAGTGTTGAGCTTGAAGTGGTGGATAAGCGCCTCCATGCTGGTGTCGAGCTCCTGACGCGGCGGCAGCGCCATCTTGCGGTCGGCCGTCCAGACCGGGCCGTCGGGCAGGTTCTTGAGGCCCTGCTCGATGATGCGGAGGCTCTGGCGCATCTCTTCCAGGCGCACCAGGTAGCGTGCGTAAGTGTCACCCACGTTGGAGGATGGGACCTTGAAGTCGTAGTTTTCGTAGCCGCTGTACGGCCGCGCCTTACGATAGTCGAAGGCCACGCCCGAAGCGCGCAGCATCGGACCGGTGACACCCAGCCCGAGCGCCTGCTGGGCGGTCAGCTTGCCGATGCCGATGGTACGCGCCTTCCACACCGGGTGATTGGTGACCATGCGCTCGTATTCGTCGAAACGTTTCGGGAAGGCAGACAACACATCCTGCACCCGATCGACGAAGCTGGGCGGTACATCCTTCCAGACACCGCCGGGACGGATGTAAGAGGTGGTCAGGCGCGCGCCGCTCACCAACTCCAGGATGTCCAGGATCTGCTCGCGCTCACGGAAGCAGTACATCAGCAGGGCGTGGCTGAGGCCGGCCGCGTCCATCACATGAGTGCCCAGCCAGACCAGGTGCGAGGCGATGCGCTGCAACTCGGCCATGATGACCCGGATGACTTGCGCACGCGGCGGGATCTCGACTCCCATTAGTTTCTCAACTGCCAGGGCGTACCCCAGGTTGTTGCTCATGGAAGAGACGTAGTCCGAGCGATCGGTGTAGGGCGTGAAGTCCTTGTAGCGGATACTCTCGCCCTGCTTCTCAAAGCCGGAATGGAGATAACCGATGTCGGGATAGGCCGCGACCACGGTTTCGCCGTTAAGCTCCAGGATCACACGCAGAACGCCGTGCGTCGCGGGGTGCTGCGGCCCCATATTCAGGATCATGTGCTTGTTGGCATCGGCCTGTTTGGGCGGCACCTGCTGTACGGCTTTCGCCTCGATGATCTGGGTGCCGAAGGATGTGTACTCCTCGTCCTCCCAGGTCATGGAGAACGGCACCGGCTCGCCGCCGCGCGGGACATCCTTGCGCAGCGGATGATTGGGCCAATTGTTCGGCAGCAAGATCCGGCGCAGGTCAGGATGGCCGTCGAATTTGACGCCCATGAGGTCGTAGACCTCGCGTTCGGGCCAATTGGCGCCGGGCCACAAACCGGTCAGCGTCGGCACCGCAGGAGCGTCGCCGGTCGCCGGCGCCTTGAGGGTAATACGCTCGCCGCTGACCGTAGAGACCAGGTGATAGACAGTCGTGAAGCGTTCCTTGCCGGTGTAACCGGGGTACTGGCTCCAGTCCACCGCCGTCAGATTGGCGAGATGATCGAAGCCCAGGTCGTCACGCAGCGCGCGCACCACCGCCAGCAGTTGCTCGGGCCGGACGGTGACGGTTGACTCGCCGCGAAACTCGGACACCGCCTGCACGGCGCCGCTGAATTGCGCCTGGAGTTTTTCGATCGTTGGATTTGTCTGGGTCATGCTCTAACCTTGACGAATGACGGATGACGAAAGACGAAGGACCGTTCGCAGACGACGAAGGCTGTCCTTCATCATTCGTCCTTGGTCATTCGTCCGTACGCGCGATCGCGGAACTTCTCGGTCTTAATCTTCTTCTGCAACTGTATGATCGCGTATAACAGCGCCTCGGGGCGGGGCGGACAACCGGGCACATAGACATCCACCGGGATGATCTTGTCCACCCCCTGGATGATGGCGTAGTTATTGAAAGGGCCGCCCGCACTGGCGCAGATGCCCATCGCGATCACCCACTTGGGCTCCAACATCTGGTCATACAGTCGTTTGACCACCGGCGCCATCTTATTGCTCACGCGGCCGGACACGATCAACAAGTCAGCCTGCCGCGGCGTCGGGCGGAACACTTCGGAGCCGAAACGGCTGATGTCATGCCGGGCAATACCGGAGGTGATCTGCTCGATAGCGCAGCACGCCAGGCCGAAAGTCAATGGGAAGATCGAGTATTTGCGACCCCAGTTGACCGCGTATTCCAGCGTCGTGGTGATAAATCCCTCGTCGGGGAGTCGTTCTTCGAGGCCCATGGATTACTCCGTGCTGCGTGAAACGTGCTGCGTGATTCTTATTCCGTGCTGCGTGAAACGTGCTGCGTGAAAACCACTTCTCTCACGGGTCCGTATCACGAATCACGTATCACGGGTCACGTTTTCACCGTATCACTGCCACTTAAACGCGTCGTTCTTCCAGGCGTAGACAAAACCTACCAGCAGGATCACAAGAAAGATCGCCATCTCGACGAGCCCGAACACACCCAGTTTGCGCGCTGACACCGCCCAAGGGTACATCAAGATGACTTCAACGTCGAAAAGGATGAAGAGCACGGCGATCACATAGAACTGGACGGGGAACCGGCGCTTGGCGTCGCCGAAAGGCAGAATACCGGATTCATAAGGTTCATCCTTGGCCTTGTTATACCGCCTGGGGCCGAGGAGCGCCGAGGCGGTCAGGGCGATGACGGAAAACGCACCCGCGATGACAACCATCACTAGAATTGGCAGATAGCCTTCAGGCATAGCGCACTCCGAGTTGGATACTGGGATTGAGGTACGGAGGGATCGGTCTAGAACGCCTACCGCTCCCAGAGTCTGCAAAGTTTATCACGGAGGAGCGATCTTTGTCAAAACATCACAAAAAGCACAGGTAGTGGTTTGCCGTCGTTCGCGCTTTGCATTCCCATGATCCCTATGCTACAATTCGCGCCGATCTGAAGCCGGGCCTATAGAAGCCTCTGCATCCGGCATATCCTCAATTTAGCGGCCAATCGTCCATGCGCGAGCTGATCGTCGCGCGTGTGCGACCCAAAGGAGGGCAGACCGTGCTGTCGCAGTACGCATTTGTCGGCATCTTCGCCATTATTGCCTTCGCGTTACCGATCATCGGCCTGGCTATGTCCTGGTTGATTCGCCCCAAAAAGCCCAATCGCGCCAAGAACGCCACATACGAATGTGGAATGGAGACCATTGGTGACACCTGGGTTCAGTTTAAGGCCCAGTACTATCTGTTCGCGCTGATTTTTGTGGTGTTCGACGTCGAGGCGATCTTCATCTTCCCCTGGGCTATCGCCTATAACAAGCTCGGTCTGTACGCCCTGGTTGAGATGGTGCTTTTCGTGGTCATCCTGTTCGGGGGCCTGTTGTACGCGTGGAAGAAAAAGGCGCTGGAGTGGCATTGATGTAGTGCGTATTGCGTATTCCGTTTGGCATCTTGCCAACCCAGACCCGACCGGTTGAACGGACTACGCTGCCTGTTTGGAGTCATCCTAATGGATTACATTAGAAACTTCTTCGTCAACCTCGCTCAATCCTGGACGACGTGGATCAGCACTGGGCTGCCGCCGTGGGCCGTGGATGTGGTGAACTACCTCATCGTCGGTGTTATCCTGGTGATGATGCCGGTCATCGCCACTTTGACTCTGACCTGGATGGAGCGCAAGGTCATCGGCCGCATCCAGAACCGCATCGGTCCCAATCGGGTCGGGCCGTGGGGGATATTCCAGGCGATCGCCGACGCCGTGAAGATGTTGATCAAGGAAGATATCGTCCCCGACAACGCCGACAAACCGGTCTTCAACCTGGCGCCGATCCTGATCTTCGTCGGCGCAGCGCTGTTGTGGGCGGTGATCCCCTTTGGACGTAACATGGTCGGCCAGGACTTGAGCATCGGGGCACTCTACGTGATCGCGATCGGCTCGATCACGACTGTCGCCGTGTTGATGGCCGGATGGGCGTCCAACAATAAGTATGCGCTGCTGGGCGCGTTCCGCGTGGTGGCACAACTGCTCAGCTATGAGATTCCCATGGTGCTCTCGATGGCTACTGTGGTGTTGGTGGTCGGGACGATGAAGATGGGCGGGATCGTCGAGGCACAGATCGTGCCGTTTGTCCTGGTGCTGCCCCTGGCGTTCATCGTCTACCTGCTGGCCGCGACGGCTGAGACGGGCCGCGCGCCCTTCGACCTGCTGGAAGCCGACTCCGAGATTGTGGCCGGCTATTTCATCGAGTACAGCGGCCTGAAGTTCGGCTGGTTCTACATCGCGGAATACGGCAACCTGTTGGCGGTCTCGGCCATCGCCACCACGCTGTTCCTGGGCGGCTGGCGTGGGCCGTTCGTGTCGGCGGTGCCCGCCCTGGGGCCGTTTTACTTTGTGATCAAAACCGTCGTCGTCATCTTCATCCTGATGTGGATTCGCGGCACCTGGCCGCGTTTTCGCATCGACCAGATGTTGGGCTTTGCCTGGAAGGTGTTGGTGCCGGCATCGCTGGCGAACTTGCTGTGGGTCGCCACCGCCCAAATGATCCCCGCCCCGACGCCGGTCAAGTGGTTCCTGATGCTCATCGGCAACGTCGCGATTATCTTCGTCGCGCTGACGCTGTTGGGGCAGGCAGCGAAACGCCATGCGGCGAAGCATGGGTTGGCAGGAGCCTGAGGAAGTCAGCCATGCAACAAATCATCTTCATCCTAGTTGCTCTTGGCACCCTGGGTGCGGCGGTCATGGTCGTGACCTCGCAGAACCTGATGCGCAGCGCACTGTGGTTGATCCTGGCCTTCTTCGGCATCGCAGGGATTTTCGTCCTGCTCGACGCTGAATTTCTGGCGGTGACGCAGATCCTGATCTACGTGGGCGCCATCGCCATGCTGATCGTCTTCGCGATCATGCTCACGCATGGCATGATGGATCCCAAGCAGCCGCGCTTCAACCAGCAATGGGGCGTGGTGGGCGGCTTCGCGGCGCTGCTGTTTGTCATCTTGGCGTTCTTGGTCACGCGCAACACCTGGCGGGTGGTCGTTGCCGCCGTGCCGCCGGACACGATCATCCAGTTGGGCCGCGACTTCGTCGGTCCCTATGTGGTGCCTTTCGAAGTTGCGTCGGTGCTGCTGGTCGTGGCCATGATCGGGGCGATTATTGTCGCCAGAGAACGGGAATAGGCACGTATTCCGTATTTCGTATTCCGTCTCCCCGAGTATGGAGTGTTAGTGAACACCACGGACTACGCAATACGCAATACGAACTCCTCCGTCAGGAGCAGAGACAATGGTTCCACTGACCTGGTACTTGATCCTTGCCGCCGGTTTATTCTGCGTCGGCGCGTTCGGCGCCCTGGCGCGCAGGAATGCCGTCGGTGTGCTGATGGGCATCGAGCTGATGCTGAACGCAGTCAACATCAACCTGGTCGCGTTTTGGCGTTACACAGATGTCAGCCGGACGACCGGCCAGATGTTCGCCATTTTCGTCATCGCGGTCGCGGCCGCCGAGGCCGCCGTGGGCCTGGCGCTGCTCATTGCCATCTACCGGCAGCGTAATACGGTCAATGTCGAAGAGCTTGACTTGATGAAAGGCTGACACGTATTGCGTATGGCGTAGTCCGTTTTCGTCCGCGATGCGCACTACGCAATACGAAATACGCACTATGCAATACTTCGGAAGGTAACTTCCATGCCTGAAACACCTGCAATATTCCACCTTCTTCCCATCCTGCCGTTTCTGCCGCTGGCCGCGTTTGTAGTGATCGTGCTGTGGGCGCACCGCAGCAAGAAACTCAGTGCGGGGATCGCAATCGGCGGTATTGGGCTGTCATGGATTATTAGTTGGGCGATTGTTTTTTCTTCGTTTCGCCTTGAAAGCTTCGGCGAACATCCATTCCGAGTTTTCCGGGATTGGCTGCCCATCGGGCGCGCGTGGCAGGCGTTCGGCTTTGCGCTGGACCCATTATCCGCCGCGATGCTTTTCATGGTGCCATTCATCTGCCTGCTGATCTTCATCTACGCGGTTGGCTACATGGGAGTGGGCAAGCCCTTGGGCCTGCACGACGAGCGGGGCAAGCCAGCCGAACCGGGGAACGTCGACAAACTGGCCAGCCGTTTCTTCGCCTACATCGCCCTCTTCGCCGCGGGGATGATCGGCCTGATCCTGGCTGACAACCTGATCATGTTCCTGATCTTCTGGGAGCTGATGGGCTTGTGTTCCTACCTCCTGATCGGCTTCTGGTTTGCGCGCTCGTATGACGATCCGAAGAAGATCACCCCGAAGGAAGCCGGGCTGAAAGCGTTTCTCACCACCCGCGTCGGTGACACGATCATGCTGGCGGGCATCTTCCTGCTCTACGCCCAGACCAACTCCCTGAGTTTTGCGGACATTTTCCGACCGGCGATGCTGGAGCAGTTGGCGACGAGCACGGTCAATCTGCCGCTCCTCGGCGCGGTGTCGTGGGCGACGATCATCGGCATCCTGATCTTCTTCGGCGCGATGGGCAAGAGCGCGCAGTTCCCCCTGCACGTCTGGCTGCCGGATGCGATGGAAGGCCCGACCCCCGTCTCGGCGCTGATCCACGCCGCCACCATGGTTTCGGCCGGCGTCTACCTGGTGATCCGCACCTTCCCGCTGATGCAGGCCGTCGACCACGGTCCGGCTCTTCAGTTCATCGCCATCATCGGTACCTTCACGGCGTTTTTCGCCGCGTCCATCGCGGTGACGCAGAACGACATCAAGAAGGTGCTGGCCTATTCCACCATCTCGCAACTCGGCTTCATGTTTGCCGCTTTGGGCATCGGCGCCTACATGGCCGCCATCTTTCACCTGCTGACCCACGCGTTCTTCAAGGCGCTGCTGTTCCTTGGCTCCGGCAGTGTGATCCACGGGATGGAGCATGGGCATCATGAGACGGCCCACGGACATGGAGACGCGGAGACGCGGGGACATGGGGAAGCCGCCGTGTCACCCCATCACCCTGGCGCCGCGTCGTCGTTCGATCCTCAAGACATGCGCAACATGGGCGGGCTGTTCCACAAGATGCCGCGCACGGCCTGGACCTTCCTCATCGGCGGGCTGGCACTGAGCGGGTTCCCCATCGTGACCGCCGGCTTCTGGAGCAAGGATGAGATCCTGGCCGACGCCTGGGCGCATGGGCACAACATCGTGTTTGTCGTCCTGGCGTTCAGCGCCTTGCTCACCGCTTTCTACACCATGCGCCAGATCTTGATGACCTTCTTCGGAAAGCCGCGGACCGCTGCGGCCGCGCACGCCAACGAGCACGACAGCATCTTCACCTGGATGACCATCCCGCTGATGATACTGGCGGTCTGCGCCGTCGCCGTAGGTTGGGTTGGCATCCCGACGACCTTCCCCATCCTCGGCAACTTCTCCACCAATCCGCTGGAGCACTACATCGCAGGGCTGGGTGAAGCGCTGCGCATTGAGGTGGCCGAGCTCCCGTTCAATCGTGTGCCGCTGGCGACTTCGCTGATTGTGGCGCTGGGCGGTCTCTTGGTGGGGTGGCTGATCTATCGCAAAGTGCGTACTCCGGGTGTCAATTTGGCACAAGGTGAGCAGTTGACAGCCCCCGAGCAATTTGTTGACCCGCTGGAGCGGCCACTCGGCCCCGTTTATAGAGTGCTCAAGAACAAGTACTACTTCGATGAGCTCTACGGCAAGGTTTTCGTCAAGGGCACGCAGCGGCTTGCCAACTGGCTCTACCGTTTCGATGACCTGTGGGTGATCGACCCCATCGTGGATGGCGTGGGCAAGGTGGGGCGCCGGCTGTCTGAGATCGGCCAGTGGTTCGACACGCATGTTGTGGACGCAGCGGTGAACGGCGTAGGCGCGATCACCGGCTGGTTCGGCAGCGCGGTGCGTGTGATTCAGACCGGCAAGGCGCAGAACTACCTGCTGGTGGCGTTGGTGACCGTGTCAGTGCTGTTGGGTGCATTTTTGTTGTTGCCGAAGTAATCCATGGAGGACTCTTCATGACCCAATCGATTCTTACCATAATCACCTTCGTGCCCTTGCTCGGCGCGCTGCTGGTGCTGCTGCCGTGGGGCAAATGGTTCAAGCTCGATCAGCTTCGCGAGGAACGGCTGATCAAGACCGGCGCGATCGCCATCAGCCTCCTGCCGCTGGGGCTGGCGATTGTGCTTTGGTTTGGCTACAACAAAGCCATCGGCGGGATGCAGTACCAGATCGACGTGCCCTGGATCCCGATCCTCAATATCAACTACCACATGGGGGTAGATGGATTGAGCGTCCCGCTGGTCTTCCTGACCACATTCCTGACCACGTTGGGGTTGTATTACTCCTCGCGCGTCATCAAAGTGCGGGTGCGGGAGTTTTTCTTCTTGTTCCTAATGCTGGAAATGGGCATGCTCGGCGTCTTCGTTTCGCTCGATCTGGTGCTGTTCTACGTGTTTTGGGAGGTAGGGCTGGTGCCGATGTACTTCCTGATCGGCATCTGGGGCAATGCGAAGGACCGGCCGCAGTACTCGGCCATCAAGTTCTTTCTCTACACACTGACTGGTTCGGTCTTCATGCTGTTGGCCATCCTGGGCATTTACTTTACCACCGGTACGTTTGACATGCTGGAGGCCGCCCGGCTGCAGCCATTCGCCGGCAACGTGGTCCTTTCCAGCCTGGCTTTCTTCGCCTTTTTCATTGCCTTCGCCATCAAGGTGCCGAGCTGGCCGTTCCACACCTGGTTGCCCGACGCACACACCCGCCGCACCGACGGCCGG
>JGI20214J51088_10003244_pt1 | contig 10752 bp, 9 predicted proteins | sample WetSurMetagenome_FD_51088 | JGI IMG/M metagenome (IMG submission 51088) | reverse complement strand
AATCTCAGCTTATTATTGTTGTCTGAGTATATCGACTGAGATCTCCACCGCTACTGTCGTTCCTCTATTCTCAAGCCAATGCGTAGTGTTCTTATCCTCAGGCCAACCCGCTCCAGGCCCATACTCCTTAGCCAATCCATTTCGATGGTCAGTTATTGTTCCTTGCAGTATGTAGACCATGCCTGGCCTGTCTTTATGGTCGTGAATCGGTCCGATTACACCTCCAGGTTCGATGGTCACCATACGCATTCTAAGTTGACGCCCTGCCATGCCCTCGATTTCAGGGCCAAGGTCAAGCGCTGCAAGTTGTCTCACTGTAACGCCTTTTGTATCATGTGCTGTCTGTTCGGTTCTCATCGCTATATCCTTTCTGTTGTTAATTATGGGCTTTATTGTCTCCATAGTTGGTTTGATGATTTTGTTTTTATTCACTGCAAGTGCCTGACTTCCGACTAAGCTTCCAACTAATCCAAAGCCAATGCTCTTTATAAAATTTTTTCTCTCCATCAGTTTTTAATGTAATTAGTTTCACCCACAAATAATATTTCGAATATTGATTCTCATTTTCAAACAATTAGAAGAATATTTTGTTCATGAACTCTCTAAAATCCTCTCTGATTGGCGGGGCTGATTGAGGAGTAGTCCGGGATGCAAAAGGCAACCGAGGATCGACCACATTATTTCTTTGCGAAGCAACATGAAATCTCCATCCGATCCGAGCTCGGCGCAGCCAATTAATTAAATCGTCCGTGTTAGGGTTAGTTCAGATTCTTTCTTTTGATCTTAGATACAATCCGGTTTGAAAGCAGGAGTTGTCTTGTCAAGATATAGTTGTATAAGGGATGATACATCCTTATATGTCAATATTAAGCATTTAGAATGAATAGCCGAGATGTAAGCCGAATTCCTTATCCATTATTCTTAAGAATTGATTTGCTGCATTGAAGGGTAGTAAATATTCATAAGTCAAATTTGCGAACAATGCATCTCCTTTAGACATCTTTTTTTCAATACCAATTTTACCAATTAAGCCATTAAAATAGGTATTTATTGTCTTGCCATATTGTTTCTCAAAATCTGGCATCTTAAGTTCCTTATTATAACTAAGAACAAACTTATTTACAATTCCAAAACCTGTTTTTAAAGATAGTTTCTTTAGATCGTACTCATAATTGACCATTAATGGCAATTTTAAACTTATCAGTTTAAAATCTGTACTTAGAGCAAGAGTAACATCATGTACAAGATTATCATGTGGGAGCATCTTATAATCAACTCCTTTGTAATTTAAATATGTATACTCTTGAGCATTATCAAATGGCTTTAATGTAAACCTATTTTCATTTTCCAATAATAAGTCAACGCTAAAATAAACTCTCTCATTAGAAAAAATTACATTTTTAAAGTTCACTGAGATTCCCATCTGATAACCAGTTCCATAATTGCTTTTAAATTTATTTCCAAACTTGTATTGACTAAGGCTTGGGCCAAATAATATCCCAAAATTTAATTTTATTGGAATCGATTTTCTTTCATAAATAATACAACTCTCATTTTTACATACTTTATTATGATATTCTTTTGCTAATTCTACTAATGAACTGTAATTCAGCTTGGAATCATTTATTTCAGAAACGATATCCGGACAATCCGCCATTACCATCTTTAGTTTTCCTTTATAGTGTGTTGGAAGGATAAAATTCCCGGAAATTCTGATTGGTTCTGACAATTCAATTAGCCCATATGGTTCTTTCTCAATATAGTAGTATTCCCCATCTTTATCAATGAAATAAAAAATACTTGAAATACCTTTTATAAGAAATTCCAGAAAAACGACTTTTTGCTTCGGATCTGGACTAGTGGTTATTTGTTTTGAAATATAAAACTTACCATCAATGAATCTATATGAAGCAATTTCCCCTGGCCTATAAGTTTTTGAATCGCTTTCCAGGGTTTCTTTAAAAACACATTGTTTAGCTGCATTTTGACTTTTTTGATAAAAGAGAAAGCCATTTATGGTATCGCCTTTTAATGTTATTATATAGCCTCTTTCATAATTTGCCATAGCAAATATGGTATTACTTAAAAAAAACAAGAAGCTAAGAATTAAGAATAAATGTTTCATGAGGTTAAATTATGTAAATAATCTAATTTATTGAGTGATGTAATATTTTCTAGCATCCTTTAGTAAGCAAAGTAAAATCAGGTATCAAGGGAAATAGTTGTTAATATAAACTATCCTCGAATAATTTAACTGAGAAAAGATCAGGGCATTTATGAAGTCATACATTATTTGTCAGAGGCATGAGTCATTGTAAAGCTGATCAATGATTTTCTTTCTAATTAATTGTGGAAGGCCATGTTATGCCACCTAACTCATTTTTAAAGTTATTATTTTTTCTCTGAATTAGACGACAACCAGAGTAGACAGGCAGGTATTGTCTCGTCAAGGCGAATTAATCAAGGTAGTTGGTCACGATAAATGGATAGAGGTTGTCTCGGTTAAAGGATTCTGCTTTATTGGTTAGAGTTAGTTCTTTTAGGAGTTCTTTAACGTGCAGAGAATGTTGGAATTAACCCTAACGGCCCGGCGGTTTAATGAGTTGCCGTCCGTGTCGCGGTGACCGGCAGCCCGATGTAGACTTTATCCCGGGAGACGAAACAGTCGTGGTGCAGTGAATTCAATAATCGGCAGAAATTTTTCTCTCATAGACTTTAAGGGCTGACGCTGAAGCAGTCCGGGCTGCCGAAGGCAATTAATTAAACCGTCCGAGTTAGCATTTCGGGCCAATTTTAATCAGAAGTGGTTCAGTCCGGGTTTGTCCAATGCTAAGTACCACTAAGCACACTATTTTTATATCCTATGATGTAGTAACACTTCTTCTCTTTTGTATGCTCAATTGTTTCAATGGCTCTAAACCCTATTTCCTTCATTTCTTCAACTACTTCAACAATACTATGTAGGTAAAATATTGTTTCGTCTTCAGATTGTTTGTTATTCTTGAAATACTCTGCGTCTGCCATGAAGATAATGACTTTGCCATTTTGTTTTAGAATTGCGAATATCTTTTTCAAACGACTATGAATTTCGTCCCAGAAGTAGATTACATTTAAAAAATATATGCACTGAAAAGTATAATCTTCAAAACTATAATTATCGAAGTCGGCACATATTAGTTTCACTTTACCTAACTTAATTTTTTCCTGGTTTAACTTAAGTGCTTTCGAATACATCAATCGAGAAAAATCAATCCCGTGAAAAGTGCAATCATTCTTCTTTGAATAATCATAAATACCTTTGCCTAATCCATATCCAATTTCCAGAACTGTGTCCTCATTATTTAGTTTAAGCAAAGAATCCATTTCATCATATTCTATTTGATTCTTTTTTAAGAACTTGATGATATAACGACCGAATAAGCCACTTGGTTTTCTAAAATTTCTAGCAATAAGTTTTTTAAACATAATATTCCTCAAATAATTAAATTTAACTAGCAAATTCATGCTAACTATTTCGGGCCATATGTTGCCGTTATCGCCTGAATGCTAACGGCCCGGCGGTTTGATTAGTTGCCGTACGAGCCTGCCCCGACCGTAGTGTCGGGGTCAGCCGGCAGCCCTATTGACATTGTCTCGGCAGCAGGATTTGTCATGGTACCGAAAATTTAATAAGTGATGATGACGTTGCTCGCAAAGACTTTGGGGTTGATTACCAAGTTGCCCGGGCTGCCGAAGGCAATTAAGCCTACCATCCGTGTTATATTTAGGCAAGGATTAAAACTGTCTCGCTAGTGTAATTTGTCTTGATGCACAGAATTGTCCCGGTAAAGGTTTAGATGTTTTTTGCAAGTCCTCTGACTGATGTTTGTCTCAATCGTTTAGAAGAATGATAAATTGTCAAAATGTGAGCAGTTTGTGAACTAGTAATCTTGTAAATGATTCGGTAATTACCATAAATAATCTCCCTGAACTTATCCTTTCTTCCCATCTCTGGAACCATTCGACCAATTCTGGGATTAATCTCAATGTATTGAGTTACGTTGATTAATCTCTCGATTGTAAGAGAGGCATATTTGATTGAGTCTTGGGAGATGTACTCAGCAAGAGATTTTAAATCAGTCAGGGATCTCTGGGTCCAGATTATTTTAACCATGTTTTGAGCTCTTTCTTAACTTGATCAGTTGTAAAGACTCTATGCTCTTCAATATCTTTAAGTCCCTCCTCAATCCGGTTAAGAATCACAAGTTCTTCAACTATCTGGTCAACTGTGAAGTTCTCAGGTAACCTGTCAACTGTCTTTCTTACTTTGTCTTTTGTTAACATGATCTTTCAATTATGATGGCAAAGATACTAAAAAGGGAACTTGGTAGAATAATAGAAATATATATTGTGGGTTATATTTAGGCAAATCAAATCTAACTCTTTCGTCAGGACTCCGATTGCTTAAATATAGCGGCCCGGTGGTATAGGGAGTTGCCGTCGGAGCCTGCCCTGATCCGCCGGTTGGCGGAGAAGGGTAAGGGTTGGCATGTGTTTTTGCCCGCCCGACCGAATGAGAACTGAGTCTTTGAACTATGTTTTGAACTTCGGTCGTTCGGGCGGGCAAGGCACCAGCGCGCCTGCCCCGACCGTAGCGTCGGGGTCGGCTGGCAGCCCTATTGACTTTGTCTCGGCAGCAGGAGTAGTCACGGTACCGAAATTTTAATAAGCGGAAATAATTTTGATCACATAGACTTATGGAGCTGATTACTAAGCTGTCCGGGCTGACAAAGGCAATTACCTATACCATCCGTGTTATATATAGGGTTAGTTTTAAAACTGTCATGATGTATAAAAACTCTATCGGCAAGTCATTAGTCAAGTCATTTATAGATAGGGTCGGACTGTAAACCTCTTCCCGCAAACTTTGAATTTATCATAGATTTGGGATGTAAGGTTTGCGGGATGTGGTTTACAGTGAAGGGTCGGCTCCTCTGGAAAAATCAGTCATCTTGATAATATCTGCCCATAACAAACTAATTATTCGTGGCTGGAATAAGGTGGCAGTTGAAAAATTATATATGCTAATTAGCGTTTCGTTTGTTGTTTTAGTTCCTTGTTTTCTTTTAAATAAAAATCTACCCAGGCATCTATCTGCTTTACAGAATTGGGGCGTAGAACGATCTTCAGGTCTTTGTCCATCATAAATAATGCAGGTGTAGCAAACACATAATAATCATTTACTGCTTTGGTATTCCATTTCTTGTAATCGCAAATACTGACGAAAGGAAATATACCGGAAAAACTTTTAAATAGTGTTTTATCGGTATCCAATGAAATAAAAACAACTTCTACACCTTTAGATTTCCATTTTTGGTAAAGTGGAAGTAGTTGGCTTAGTTCTTCAGCACACTTCGGGCACCAGCTTCCTCCAAAAATAACTACTTTATAAGCTGATACAATATCTGATAACCGGCCTGGTGTTTTTATAAACGAACCACTTACTAAAACATCGCCGCTAAAAACAATATCGGGTGCTGTGTTCCCTTTTTTCATGGCTCTGTACGACTCTAATTGTTTTGCCAAATCATCATTTACCGTACAACTATTTTGTGTTAATATTTTAATAGCCAGATACTCTGATGCTACAAATAAGCTGCGTTTCTCCAGTAGATTGAAAAGATGATCGGTGATAAGATTAAACTTCCTTTCATCAGCCAGCAGATTCTCTATAAGTTGGTCGATGGAGATTTTCATTTCAGCATAAACTGAATCGAGGGAACGACCGCTGTTTTCGATCAACCAGAAATGGCTCTCGATGGCATCGCTCAGAAGCCCGCTTTTGTATAAACGCTCATCGGTGTAATCAATTTTCCTGAAGGCATTAATCGCTGATGGGATTTCACCTGGACGATATTGGGCAATAGTTTGAACGGAGCTGACAAGTTTACGGATGGGTAGATACCAGCTTATATAAGTTTCAGGCTTAAGGCTCTCCAAAAAAAATTGGTCCTCCTCATTGATTCTCAACTTTTCCGACTCTATGACACTCCTGGGTTTGTTGTTAAAAGAGAACAGTGAATCTGAACGGTAAATTCTGTCCAGGAAATCCCATGCGCTAAGTGCCTGTTCCCTCTGCAGGTGCTCTTTGGAATATTGTCCTAATAGCTGGTTTTGCCTACCTGACTTGATGATTATAGCTGGAGGAAAATCGAAAGTTTCACCCTCCAGCTTTAAATCTTCATGTGGTACAAGCACTACGATAAAAGATTTGTTGTCTTCAGACGACAGGCAGGCCATACCATAATCGTTCTTGCTGAATGAAAGTTTAAAGATCCCGCTCTCATCAACTTTAATACTATCAATCGTATAAGTACGAAATCCTTCAAATCCTGTCAGTTTTACCTGCTGACTGACAAGACCGGGAAATGTGCTGGTAATGTATTGTGCATTTGCCTGAACAAGAACCAGTAAACCGGCAGACAGAAAAAAACAAAATCGCATTAAAAATTAAATATTTTTTCAGTATTTAATAACTAATCCTTTATACAACGCACAGAGTAACCCCACGCCCGGGGGTTGAAGTAAATGTAGGCTTCGTTGCTGTAGAAGAACAAGAACCGTGAGCCGGCACCATCTACTGTACTCGACCAATAGCCGCCGCCGGAACCCACATCGATTAGCGAACCATCGCTGTTTCTGTGGTAGCCTGCCATGGACAACTTAAGCGGAGAGCCGAAAGCCCCGGCTGCATTTTTGGAGCTCCAACTAACGAGTTCTTGATCCCATTCAGATTCAGTAGGTATCCTGTAACCTGAGGGACACGGGTTGTTTACACCGTCTACACCCTGCCACAAATTGGTATTTTGGGGGCTGCGCCAATCGTTAGGGCTACCTGTTGTTAAAATAAAATTACCATGCCCGGGTGTGTTTGTACCTGATAGGGTAGTTGTAGTTGCTGATGTTCTCATTTGATGCCCATCGCTGCCACGTCCCCATTGGTATAAATAGCCATACGAAGCTGCATCGGTGCTGCTTGTTGCTACTTGCGTAGCTCCTAAGTTTCGGTCCATCCAGATTTTACCGGTAGTTGGATTTTGAACATCGGTCTTTCCTTCTGTAGGTTTCCATGTAGGCACTCCACTGATAAATGTTAAAACTTGCCCTGTAGTACCCGGTGCAACGTTTATCCACGCAGAGCCGTTCCAGTAAAGCATCTGTCCGGCTGTAGTGCCATTTGGAGCTAAATCTTTACCTGTTACTTTGTCAACTTTACCGCTCAAATCCTGGTCACCTGTATTGCTACCCGAAAGTGTAGTTATACCCAACTTTGTTTTAATTGTTACATTGGTTTCATCGCCTGTATTCGTGCCCGAAAGATTTGCAACTTTTGCTGCATACAAAGCATACGGTACGCTTAACAGCTGACTTGTACCTGTTATAGTGTAAGTTGTACCACCTGTAGGGTCAGTTTCAGTTTTAATAAAAAAGGTGTAGTTTGCCCAATTTATTGCATCAAAACCCGCTCCTCCACCTATTTCAATGCTTACTAAACCATTGGCATTGGTAGTTGGTGTTTGTGTTTCTGTATAAACAACTGTTCCTGATGAAGAACCTTGTAAAATGCTTATTCGCATACCAACTGCATGATTGGTTACTAATTGGCCGCTGCTATTTCTTATAACTGCCTGATAACTCATCTTTTGCGGACTTTGTGCCCATATAGTCAGAGGGAATAATACTGCTGCTAAAATTGTAAATATTCTTTTCATAACTATTTATTTTTAATTATTTTAAAGGTTTTTATTACTTTATTATTGTCTGTTACCCTCAGGAAATACACTGAAGGTAAAAGATTCTGCATAGGAATACTTGTTTCTTTATATTCAACTTTATTGTCATTTAAAAGGTTACCGTTAATATCATGTAGTTGATATCTGAGATTCTCGTTCTCGTAGTTCTTTACCTTTAATTTAGCGAAGTCTGTGGCAGGATTTGGATAAACCTCAATTTCAAGCGAAATGTCTTTGGCTTCTGCAATTCCTGTTACAACAGATATTTCATAAGGTTGTTACACCCCTTGTGCAACAGAGCCTCCTGTACCTGATTTGGTTGTATAAACCACCTGTCCAAAAGTATAACTGACAGATCCCCCGCTACCGGTGGCGTTTCCACCAGATGCAGGAATAGCATTTTGCGCTCGTATTGCGGGTCCAAATCTGAAGATGCAAAATGCAATAAGTGCGACAGAAATTTTTTTCATGGTTCTATTATTTCAATGTTGAAGATTATATATCTCAAAGTTAAACCGTACTTTCATTAAAGTCAAGTTTATTTTAACCCAAACATAATCAGCACAGTGACCTAGTAATAAAATTCATCCATATGGGGGAAGCGTTCGTTTGGTCCTGGTTAAATTGTCTCTTGTTAAGCAGGAACTGTCTTGGCTCTTCGTTTGAGACGAAGCTTTGTGTCTTGACATAATTGTTGTTGTCTCTGTGCCCAGACTAGTTGTCTTACTTGTGAAGTCAGGGTAGGCAAAAAAACATGTGTTTGGCTGCAGCGTCGGGCGTCGTGATGGCGGCTCTGCCAAACTCTTGTTTGTGCGTTGGGAGTCCTGGTATACGTATCGAAATTGTGGCTTTTTCAGTTATATATAGGGTAACTCTCATGCTAGTCTATCTATCAGGTATTTAGAACCTTACATATAATGGCCCGGCGGTTTAATTGAGTTGGCGTCCGCGTCGAGGTGCCGTGTTTTTTGCCTGCCCGACCGAACGGGTGAATAGTCAGGGAGGAGCATTCGTTTCGGTCGTTCGGGCGGGCCAGTCCATGTAGATGGATGAAAGTTGTCGTGTCACGATATAGTTGTCAAGATGGTACCAAGTCCCGATAAACGGACGCAAGTTGTCTGGTCACGGTTAAAAGCCGATTACGTATGAGTCCCGATAATAAAAACGCCATTTACTGGTCACGGTACATTTTCTTAGCGGAGAGCAAAAAACGCTGCCAACAGCGCGTCGGCCTGCAGCCCTACTGACTTTGTCTCGGTAGTAGGATGAGTCAAGATGCCTGAAGTTAAATAAGTGGCTTAAAATTGATCCTATAGACTTTCTCATGCATTAAGAAACTGTCCGGGCTGCAGAAGGCAATTAACTATACCATCCGTGTTATGTGGTCGTAGCAATATTAAATAGTCATGCCATAAATGGTTTTCGAATTTGTTCTGATTTCCTATGTGTAATGCTAAAGAAATGTACCTACTTTTTGATTGCATTAATTAAAACAAACGGAATAGAAAGTTTTATACCACCTAATATTTTTGCTTGCTCGTTAAGTCGCATTTCAATAGTGTCAAATATTTGCTCTAATTTATTCTTGGGCAGAATTTTAATCCAGGAATCCATAAACGCTAATCGAATAAAATAGTGGTTTAACATTGCAGTGCCATTTGAAAACTTATAATTAAACTGATCATGTTCTAAATCCCTGATTATAAATCCATGACTTTGAATCATTGAAATGATTTCGTCAAGAGGGCGACGTTTTTCGTAGATATGCTGTCGCATTAACTCAATCTCTGTGCTCATACTTAAATCAGACAATACTTTCTCCAATTGTCCATAAAACTCAAACATAGATTTATCCAAGTTCATAGTTTGAACAAATTGTCCTCCAGATTTTAAAATTCTGGAGCATTCCGAGATTACTTGATCAATATCATTTACATTATTAATGCCATTATTGCTTACAATCAAATCCACCGAATTGTCCTCGAGTGGAATAGATTCTGCAACTCCCTCAAAAATTTTAATATTTGATATGCGATAATATTCAATCTTTTTCTTAGCTCTTTCAATTGCATCAGACCATGGATCAATTCCATAAACAATTGAACTTTCTCCAAGTCTTAGTGCAATCTCAGTCAAAGGGAATCCTGTTCCAAATCCAATATCGAGAGCAGAGATATTTTGTTTATAATCAATATAGTCTAGCAGTTTTAGTCCGAATGGAGCCGACCAAATAGAACACTCATCAGATACATTTACATACTCGGTAAAATCAAAGTCGTTACTTAAATATTTTTTCATCTTTGTGATAATTTCATTCTTATGCCGTTATGTGGCGTTGCTCTGTTAAAATATCGCTAAAAGATACGAAATTGTCGTGTCACGATAAAGCAGTCTAGAGGACTTAGTCCTGTTAAGTGGACGAAAATATTGTGTCATGATAAATTCTCTAATGTAGACAGTCTAGGGTTTTGCGAGCTATGCCACATAACGGCCCGGTTGTTTAATTAGGTGCCGTCGGAGCCTGCCCAGAGCGATAGCGAAGGGTCGCGGTGACGTGTTTTTTGCCCGCCCGACCGAACGAGTAATAAGTTTCGGATGTGGATTTGTTTCGGTCGTTCGGGCGGGCCAGTCACGGTAAACGGACGCAAGTTGTCTGGTCACGGTTAAAAGCCGATTGCGTATGAGTCCCGGTAGTAACAACGGAGTTTACTGATTAGGGTGCATTTACTAAATGGAGAGCAAAAAACGCTACCAACTGCGCGTCGGCCTGCAGCCCTACTGATTTTGTCTCGGTAGCAGGATGAGTCAGGGTACACCAAATTTTATAAGTGTAATGAAGTTTGGAGCATAAACTTATATAGCTGATTACTAAGTTGTCTGGGCTGCAGACCGTGTCCCGCGAAGCCTTTGTCATGTTATAACGAATTTGTCTCGAGTAACCAGGCGAAGCGGGAAGGCACTTAACTATACCATCCGTGTT
>JGI20214J51088_10003243_pt1 | contig 10752 bp, 11 predicted proteins | sample WetSurMetagenome_FD_51088 | JGI IMG/M metagenome (IMG submission 51088) | reverse complement strand
GGTATGGAGCCCACGACCAGGATTGAACTGGTGACCTCATCCTTACCAAGGATGTGCTCTACCGACTGAGCTACGTGGGCTGATGATAGATCCCTCTATTTATTTGGAGCGGGAAACGGGATTCGAACCCGCGACCCTCAGCTTGGAAGGCTGACGCTCTAGCCACTGAGCTACTCCCGCTTCGACAAACAGCCAACGGCAACCTTTCCAGCCCGCATCCATGGGTCACGGTCCGGAAAAACAATGGTGGAGGGGGGAGGATTTGAACCTCCGTAGGCTTCGCCGGCAGATTTACAGTCTGCTCCCTTTGGCCACTCGGGAACCCCTCCAAAATCCATGCAAATTACTGGAGCTGGCGATGGGACTTGAACCCGCAACCTGCTGATTACAAATCAGCTGCTCTGCCTGTTGAGCTACGCCAGCCGGTATAAGACGCTAAGCCCCTGATTTCATTAAAAATAAAACAAATTTACCCTAAAAAAGCAAATACACACCACGTCGCGCGATTGATGCGAATTGGCCACATTAAATTCTATACTGATGTTTGTCAAGACTTTTTTTTATTTATTTCAAACGCCATACCATTCCATCAGGGGTATCGGAAACCTCTATACCCAAAACCAAGAGCCTGTCGCGGATATCATCCGATGCATTCCACTGACCGGCCCGTCTCAGGGCTTCTCTTTCCTGAAGAAGTTTCGAGACCTCCTCACTGATGATCTCTTCCCTAAAATTCATCACCCCGAGAACACTATCCATTTTTTTCATGATCGCGAGGATGTTGTCTCTCTCTCTTTCGCTCAACTGGGATCGGGACAGGGGAATGCTGATTTTTTTCACAAATTCAAAAAGTGAAGCCAAGGCACTTGAAATATTCAGATCATCATCCATGGCATTGATGAAGGACTGATTCACATCATAGATGCACTGGTCCGTGTCTGGAAAGCCATTTCCGGGGTGATAGCGGATCAATCTCTGAATGAAACCATTTAACTTGCGCACCGTATTTTTTGCCGTGTCCAAAGCACCAAAAGTAAAGTTCAGAGGCTTGCGATAATGGGCACTCAGCAGAAAAAAGCGGATCTCCGGACCGTGATATCCCCGCATCTCCAAATCATCTATCGTGAGCACGTTATTGAGGGAACGGGACATTTTCTTGCCGTCGATCATCAGCAGTTCCGTATTCAGCCAGTAATTGGCCATCCTTTTCCCCGATACAGCCTTCCCAATCGCCATGACGTTTTCACAGTGGGGGAAAACAATATCCGCACCGCTGGCATGAATATCAAACGTCTCTCCAAGATATTTCAGGGAAATGGCAGCGCATTCCAGATGCCAACTGGGCCGGACATTGCCCCAGCGGGTTTTGAAATAAATGCCCCGCTTTAACTCATTGAGGGTTGATCTTTTCAGGAGGGTGAAATCAACAGGGCTGTCTTTCTCATAATCATCCTGGTCAACGGTTCTGTCCTGTTTCATTTTGCCGAGATCGACGCGGGACAGACAACCGTAGTCATCCAGCTTGGAGATATCAAAATAGACTGAACGCAGTTTTTCGTAAGCATAACCCCGCTCCATGAGCTTTTCGACATATTTGAGCATGTCCTCCACATGCTCACTGGCCTTTGGATAATCTTGATCCTTTTTTATGTTCAAATTATCGATATCTTGAAGAAATGCAGCCATACTCCCTTCAGTAAAGGCACGGAGCTCCATCCCCGCAAGCTCAGCCCCTTTGATGGAACGGTCCGCCAGATCAACGATATTCATCACATGCTGGACGATGTATCCCTTAAATTCAAAATACCGCCGAATCATGTCGGAAATAATGAAACGCCGGTAGCTGCCAATGTGTGGCACCACATGAACCGTTGGTCCGCAGGAGTGGATGCGAACCTTTTCGGCATTGATGGGTTTAAAAAAGGTCTTTTCCCGTGTCAGGGTATTGTAGAGACGCAGGGTCGTTTGGGCCTTGTCCGTAAAAAGTTCCGTACTGAGATACCGCTCACCGCTGTCCGGGCAGATGACGACAATCAGGCCTTCTTCCAGCTCCTTAGCCTTTTGCAAGGCCACATGCATGGCCGCACCAGAGCTCATTCCCACCAGAGTGCCCTCTTCCCGGGCCATGCGCCGGGCCATTTCAAAAGCATCCTCATCGAGAATATTTATTTTTTCATCCAGACGGCTCCGGTCATAAATCCCAGGCTGGTAAGATTCTTTCATGTTTTTAAGGCCTTGAATCTTGTGCTGAAGATAGGGCTCTACCCCGATGATCGTAATCTGCGAATTCAATTCTTTGAGCCGCTTGGAAAGCCCCATCGCTGTGCCCGTCGTCCCCAGAGCCGCCACCACCATGGTCACCTGCCCATCGGTTTGGNGCCAGACCTCTTCCGCCGTTCCATAATAATGGGCAGCAATGTTGTCTGCATTATTGAATTGATCGGTGCCGAAATATTTACCCGGATGCTCGCGCATCAGACCATAGGCCATTTCGATTGCACCGTCGGTCCCCTGAGCGGCCGGTGTGAAATATAATTCGGCGCCCATGGCTTTCAGTATTTTTTTCCGTTCCTCACTGGCGGCCTCCGATAGGGTCAGGCACAGCCGGTAACCCTTGGCCGCGGCAATAAGGGCAAGCCCAATGCCGGTATTCCCGCTGGTGGCCTCCAGTATGATCTTTTCCTTCGTCAGTTCACCCCGTTTTTCCGCACCTTCAATCATAAAAAGCGCCACCCTGTCCTTGATGGAGCCGCCGGGATTGAAACTCTCCAGTTTGGCAAATACCTTGACTTTTGGATTTGGATTCAACCTTGAAATTTCAATCAGGGGGGTATTGCCGATTGTACTTAAGATGCTTCCAGAAAACGTTTTCAAAAGTTCTTCCTTATTCGGATCCAATACAATCAGAGATTAAGAAATACGAAAAAAGATCCATCGATTTCAGCTATCAAGTTTCATGATCGGAATCTTGAAGAACTGGATCCCCTCCTCGTGGAGCATTTCCTCTTCCTGGTGGGTCGTGGTCCCTTTGATATTGCGGGCCGCTTCTTCGCCATGATGGATTTTCATCGCCACNTCGGTAAACGTTTCGCCCACATCATCAAAATTCTTTTCAAGATACTCATTAAACAATTGCATCATCTTCAGAGGGGCGAGCTCCCTGGTTTGTTTTTTTTCTGATGTTTTCAGATCCCGTCCCATAATGGCCAGTGTCGAGGGAACAATTTCAGCACCCGCTTCCCCGCAAACGGGGCAAGTAATCAAATCTCTCTTTTTTTGCTCTTCAAAAGCCGTCCTGTCCTTGAACCAGCCCTCAAACTTGTGATTTTTCTTACATTTGAGATCGTAGATGATCACTGGATCTTGCGCCTCCGACTTTTTTCTTGATCTAACCTTAAAATAATGATGGACAATTAAACACAACTTTTATATGGTAGCCGATGTCGGGATGTGGCCCAGCCTGGTAGGGCACTGCGTTCGGGACGCAGGAGTCGCGCGTTCAAATCGCGCCATCCCGACCATTATATATTTTTGCCCGTCATCAGCCGCCCACGACCGACGCCATCTTGAAGATGGGTAAGTACATGGCAATGATCATGCCGCCCACGACCCCCCCAAGAAACACCATCATAAACGGCTCCAGCAGTGCCGTCATGGCATCCACCGCGGCATCCACTTCATCATCATAAAAGTCCGCAATCTTCGCAAGCATGGTATCGAGAGCGCCTGTTGCCTCGCCCACGGCAATCATCTGGACCACCATGGCCGGGAAAATGCCTGCCTCCGTCAAGGGCTCTGCGATGGTCTTTCCTTCGCTGATACTTTTTCTTACTTTCATCAATGCGTTTTCAATGATTTTATTTCCCGCCGTTTTGCTGACGATGGCCAGACCGTCCAGGATGGGAACGCCGCTGGACATCATGGTAGCCATGGTGCGGGTGAATTTTGACACGGCGACTTTTTTCAAAAGCGGACCAAAGACGGGGGACTTTAAAATCAGATCGTCAATGATAAGCGTTCCTTTTTCCGTCTTGTAGAACCGTTTGAAGGCAACAAAAGCAACTATGACAACCGCAATAGCCACAAGAAAATATTGCTGAGCCCATGAGCTTAAATTGACCAAAAACTGCGTGGGGCCGGGCAATTCTCCACCCATGCCTTCAAACATCTTCTGGAAAACCGGGATGACCTTGAGGAGCAACAGCGACACAACACCGACGGAGATGACGAGCACGCTGGCCGGGTAGGTCATGGCGCCCTTGACCTTGCTTTTCAATTTCATGGCCTTTTCCATATAGCTGGAAAGGCGCTGAAGGATGACATCAAGNATACCCCCGCTTTCACCTGCGGCCACCAGATTGACAAAGAGGTCGTCAAAAACTTTNGGGTACTTTTTCAGGGCGTCCGAGAGGGTGGACCCCCCTTCGATGTCCTCCTTGATGGAGTTGATAATCTTGGCAAACGTCTTGTTTTGTTCCTGCTGNGCCAGCAGTTCAAGACACTGAATCAGCGGGAGTCCTGCATTGATCATGGTGGCAAAAATCCGGGCAAAGATGACCACGTTTTTCTCTTTCACNCCCGGTTTAAGAAAGGGAAGATACTCCGCCAACTCTTTCGGTTTTCGCTTAATATTGATCGATTTGAGTCCCTGTCTGCGAAGAACACCGCGCAAGGCCGCATCGTTGGCGGCTTCCATCTCCCCCTTTTTGATCTCGCCCTTTCGGGTTTGGGCTTCCCATACAAATACCGGCATCATTCAGCTCCTTGGCGTATTGGCCCATTTCCGGACAATGTCATTCAGAAAGATCCCTGCGGCTACGGAAACATTCAGTGAATCGATCTTACCGCGCATAGGAATGGACAAAAGAAAATCACACTGCTTCCGAACCAGCGGCCTTAGGCCATGGCCTTCAGAACCCATGACCAGACCGACATGTCCCTGGTAAGCCACATCATACATATTTTGACCTGCATCGGCATCGGCGCCATAGATCCAGAACCCTTGTTTTTTCAAATCATCCATCGCCCTGGATAGATTCGTAACGCAGACAACCGGCGTCAGCAGAGCCGCACCTGCAGACGCTTTGATCACAGCCGCGGTAACCGTAGCAGTCCGGTGAGCGGGAATCACAACCCCATTTGCACCGTGACAGTGGGCCGTTCTGATCAAAGCCCCCAGATTTTGCGGGTCTGTAATACCATCCAGGAGAAGGATCAAATGACAGGCAGATGCCGGATGGCGGTTCTCCAACAATTGATCCAGATCCGCATAGACAAAAGACGGATAAAAGCCGATGATTCCCTGATGCACACCCCCGCCCGCCAGGTTTTCGATCTCGCGATTTTCCTTGATTGTGACGGGAATGTTCTTTGCGTCAGCAAGGTTCAGGATCGAATGCAGCGCTTCCTTCGTCGTCCTTTTCGCAACGGCTATTTTCACAAGCCGGCAAGGCTCTGCCCTCAGTGCTTCCGCAAGCGGATTAATTCCGTAAATGATCTCCATTGCACGATCCCGGTTAAGGCATTCCTTTTCAGCGCCCCCGCCTCCGGAGACCTGCTGAAATCTCTTCGATGATTTGCTCCGCAGCAAAAATTGGATCTTCGGCCATGCGGATGGGTCGGCCGATCACCAGATAATCAGCCCCTCTGCGAATCGCTTCCATGGGGGTCAGCGTCCTTTTTTGGTCGTCGCCCTGCACGGCATCAGTCCCCCTAATGCCGGGGGTGACAATCAGGAAATCCGGACCGCAAGCTTCCCGGATGGGAGAAACATCTTGCGCGGAGGCCACAACACCGGTCAAACCGGCGTCCTGCGCCATTTTAGACAAGGTCAGGACCAGCGCTTCTGTAGAACAATGAAACCCCAGCCCGTGGAGATCTTCGTCATTCAGGCTGGTCAGCACGGTTACCGCCAGAATGACAGGCATGGGATTCTGCATCGCCTCCGAAGTTCTCCGGACGGTCGCAACGGTCTCCTCCATCATTTTTTTCCCGCCCAGAGCATGGAGGTTGAACATGGAAACATCCAGTTTGACGGCGCCTTCCGCCGCCCTGGCAACCGTGTTGGGAATATCATGAAACTTCAGGTCCAGAAATACCTTGCCGCCTCGATCGCGGATCTGCCGNACGATCTCAGGCCCGTAAAGGGTAAACGACTCCTTCCCGACCTTGAACAGTCCGACGTGCCCCTGCAAGCGGTCAACCCAGGCCAGTGCCTCCGGGAGACCTGCTCCGATATCCAGGGCGAAAATCAGTCGGTCGATCGCCCTTTCTCTCAGATCCCTATTCTGTATATTCTTCATCGCCAATATATTCTGTCTCATCCCCCATCGGAAGGTACATGTCCCGGACGCCCACCAGGTATTCCGGATGGGCATGCGTGACCTTTCCTGCAGCAATTTCCCGGAGGGCAGCAACGATTTCCCGGTTATTTTTTATGTCCGTCAGGGGTTGCGAGCCCTTTAAAAGGTGCTTGGCGCGCTTTGCTGTCAGCATCACGAGCGCAAAGCGATTCGCAGAGTGCCGTAACGCATCTTCCACAGTAATTCTTGCCATATCGTTTTATTCCTCCATCAAGTTACAACTTTTATTAATCACTCAGTCAAGCAGCGCCCCACAGGACGAACCGCCCTCATTCAAAAAAAGGTCCTATCTTCTCCGTCAACCTCTCCCGTCGGCTCTTCTCTGCAATATAGATGGACCTGAGGCAATCGGTGGCATCCTGAAGATCCTCATTGATAATGACATAATCATACCACACAATCTCTCTAATTTCATCCATCGCCTTGCCAAGTCGTTTTTGCACGACCTCCGGGATCTCGCCGCGTCTGTTTAGTCTGGATTTCAAAGCCTCAAGGGATGGAGGGAGGATAAACACAAAAACGCCACCCGGGCAACTCTTTTTCAGGGCCTTTGCCCCCACAGGTTCGATGTCCAGCAAGAGGTCGCCGCCGCTNNCGAGAACATCCTGCATGATCTCTTTGGACGTCCCGTAATAATGGCCGTAATTTTCAACCCATTCAACAAAGGTCCCTTTCCGGATCTGCTCCCGGAAGGCCTCCTCAGAGACAAAGAAATAGTCCACACCCTCTTTTTCACCAGGGCGGGGCGGTCTTGTTGTAGAGGAAGCCGAAAAACGGATATTCGGGCACAGCTTAAGGAATTCACGGCAGATGGATGTCTTTCCTGTCCCCGACGGCGCCGAGACCACCATGAACAGAGCAGCGTTTACCCGATGAGATGCTCCCCCGGTTTGCTGTTTTTTAAATTCATTCAAGATTCTGTACCTGTTCTCTCAGTTTTGCCAATTCACTTTTTATTTCTATGACTTGTCTTGATATATCGGCATCACTGCTCTTTGAACCGATGGTATTCACCTCCCGGTTCATTTCCTGGATCAGGAAATCGACTTTTCTGCCAATGGCTTCATCACTATGCAACATTTCCAGAAACTGCCCGATATGGCTCCGGAAACGGACAATCTCCTCCGTAATATCACTTTTTTCAGCAAAAATAGCAACTTCCTGACTTAAGCGGGCCTCATCAACCACCAGGCCGCTGCTCAGTTCCCGGATCCGTTCAGTCAGGCGTTTCTGATATTCCGAAACGACCTGCGGCGCCTTTACTTCAATCCTGTTGATCAGTTGCGCCATCAGATCAAGGCGGGCCAGCAGATCCTGTGAAAGGATTTCCCCTTCCCGTCGCCTCATGTCCATCATACCGGCAATCGCTTCTTCCAGAACCACCGACAAACCCTGCCAGAGTGTTGTCATGTCCTGCGGCGANTCCACGGGCAGAAAGATATCCTTCTGGCCCGCAATCATCCCCAGTTTGATGTCATCCTGGAGGTTCAGGGATTGCTTCAATTGCGTGAACAGGTCAAAATAATTCCGGGCCAGTGGCAGATTTAATGCCAGGTAGTGGGCATTTTCGGCGNTGGCATTGGCATCNCTGCGGATGGTTACGTCGATTTTACCGCGAATCAGCGGTTCCCCGATCTTTTTTTTGATCTCTATTTCAAGTGCGGACAGAGAGGCAGGAAGCCTCAGAGAAATTTCCAGAAAGCGATGGTTGAGAGATTTTATCTCTACGATATATTTTTGATCATCCAAGACGGCCTCGGCACGGCCATAACCTGTCATACTATGTACCATTTGAATTATCCTTTGAAGCTGTCTTCAATGCCTGCAGATATTGCTTGCGAATTTTATTCAGCAGGGACATCACTTCCTGTCCCGCNTAATCGGGATAGGTCCAGGGGAGGGCCTGGAACGTTCCCTCCGTGAAAATCAGCGTCAGGTCGGCATAAATACCATCCCGAAGATAGGGGCGATGCGTATACCCTTTCCCCGTCGCCAGAATCAAGTGTGCGGGGGATATATATCCCGGATCAATATTGATCTGCCTGCGCCCGTCACTGGAAAATCGATCCTCAAGGCGGTTGGTCAGCAGTTTGACGTCGGGAAGGGATTCGGGGTGGATGAGCTTGTCAAAACTGACCATGCGCCGGATCAAAGATCTTCCCATCTCTTTTTCATAATAATTCGTGTAGTCAAAGGGCATCTCTGCACTGATCAAGTCGGGCCGGCCGAAATTCGCCGTCAGGATTTGCATTGCCTCAGGGAGAATGCCTCCCCTTGCCGTGATGATGCTCATGACAAGCTTGACCGCCTCTGCCTGTCGCGGTTTGCTCATAGCACTTTTTTCAGTTCCGCCTGTGAAACTGTCGATGTGCCGACCTTGCCGACCACAATTCCGGCGGCATGGTTGGCCAGGAAGGCGGCTTCCTTGAAGGTTGCCCCGGAAGCCATGCAGAGGGCAAATACCCCGATGACCGTGTCTCCCGCGCCGGTGACATCGAAAACTTCCCGTGCCTCTGTCGGGAATAAGGTATGGCTCACGCGGTTATTTTTTTCAAACAGGGTCATCCCCTCTTCGCCCCGCGTAATGAGGAGCGCCTGATAACGGTAGCGGCTCAGCAGGGCCGTCCCCACCTCAATCAGGTTCTCGCGGTTCACCCGATCGATGCCGACTGCCCGTCCCGCCTCGTGATGATTGGGCGTGATGATATCACACCCTTCATAAAGGGAGAAATCACTTTTTTTCGGATCGGCGCAGACAATGATTTTCCGGTTTCGCACCAGCTCCCGAATACCATCGAGCAGGGATTTAGTAATCACGCCCTTACTATAATCGGAAATGACAATTGCGCCGAGCTCATCCTGCAAGGACCCGATATAGTTGATCATCCGCTCGATGCTGTCGCCGCTCACCGCCCGGCGGCTTTCTCGGTCAAACCGCACCACCTGCTGGCTATGAGCCACAACCCTTGTTTTGAGCGTCGTAGGACGATCGGCTTCGACAATGATGCCCTGCGTGTCAATCTGCCGTTTGCGAAACTCACTGACCAGCTTTTTCCCCATCTCGTCGGCGCCAATGACACCGGAAACAAAAACTTTGCCGCCCATGGCATAAATATTGTTCAACACATTGGCGGAGCCGCCCAACAGCAGGTGATCCGCATCAACCTCCACCACGGGCACGGGCGCCTCCGGTGAAATCCGCGAAACCTTCCCCCAGATAAAATGGTCGATCATCAAATCGCCCACAACCAGAACCTTTGCTCGGGAAAAGCGGTCAATAATTTCAAAGGCCCTTTTTCGACTCAGTATCTTCTTCATGCCTTCCCATCCCGTCACGCGTCCATCGATCGTGAAGACATCCAGACCACGCGACGCAGGTGAGTTGATTTATTTCTAAAGCAAGTAGTCTATTCCTATTGGTATTTTTTTGTCAATGCTTTTCTATAAAAATGCTTGTCTTTGGGAAAGAAAACCGGCGTCAGCCGATAATCCTTATTGACTTCAATCCCATCATGGGTTAGAGGATGAGCGTTACGTCAGGCGTTCAAGATCACCCCATGATTCAGGATCGTTATGCTTCGTTCAATGATAATATTAATTCTTGGTGTGGCGATCACGGGCTACCTGTCTGCATGCGCCATTATCTTCGGCCTGATCTCACCCGGTGAAAATAAGATTCACCGCATTGCCAGAATCTGGGCAAAAATCTTGCTTATCCTGTCCAGTACCCGCGTGGAAGTGATTGGGGCGGAAAATGTGCTGGTGGGTAAACCACAAATCTTCATGGCCAATCACCAGAGCGATTTTGATATTTTTATTGTTCTTGGCTTTGTTCCCGAACAATTTCGATGGATTGCCAAAAAAGAGCTCTTCAAGATCCCTCTGTTCGGTAAAGCGATGAGAAACGCCGGATATATTGAAATTGACAGGCACAATCATGAAAAAGCCTTAAAAAGCCTTGATCTTGCAGCAGCGAAAATCAGGGAAGGAAAATCCGTCATGACCTTTCCTGAAGGGACCCGAAGCAAGGACGGCACCTTGAAGCCCTTCAAACAGGGGATGTTTCATCTGGCCATCAAGTCCGGGGTCCCTGTCGTCCCCGTCTCCATTGTTGGTGCGGGCACGATCATGCCCAGGCGCTCTTTGCGGATCAATCCGGGTAAAGTGACGATGATTTTTGACAAACCCATCGATGTGAGCGGTTATTCCATTGAAAACCGTGCACAGTTGATTGAAAGGGTCCGGAACGTGATTTTAAGCAATTACAACCGGGGAATACCCTCCGAAACGGTTGAGCCTTCAACGGCGGCAAAGGACCTCTCAGCCCTCCGGGAGGTGTGGTCGGCCTTCTTCAGGCAATAAAGAACATGACAGTCCCACCATCAGGGTT
>JGI20214J51088_10003242_pt1 | contig 10754 bp, 8 predicted proteins | sample WetSurMetagenome_FD_51088 | JGI IMG/M metagenome (IMG submission 51088) | reverse complement strand
GCAAGAACTGATACGCTGCCGGATCTTCAGAAGCCGTATCTGCTTATAAGTGAATTACTGAGGAAGCAAAAAAGAGATATTATCCTGAATCTGTGCCAGTATGGTATGGGTGATGTCTGGAAATGGGGCAAAGAAGCAGGTGGAAACAGCTGGCGTACTGCCGGTGACCTTGGTGGTTCATTTGAAGGAATAGGAACGGCTCTTTTCAGAGACGGTTTTGATGTTTACAGCCGCGACAGTCTTCATCTGTATGCAGGTCCGGGTGGATGGAATGATCCGGATTATCTGCTGATCGGCTACCTTAGTAACTGGAACGGAGAGACTGTTCCAACACCTCTGACACCAAATGAACAATACACCCAGGTATCGCTTTGGAGCCTGGTGGCTGCTCCTCTTATTCTCAGCGGAGATATTACCAGGCTTGACGATTTTACACTAAGTCTACTGAGTAACGATGAAGTAATTGAAGTTGATCAGGATCCGCTGGGTAAACCGGGTTACCGTGTTTCAAAAACCGGAGATACTGAGGTTTGGAAACGTCAACTGGAAGATGGGTCAATGGCTGTTGGTCTATTTAACAGGGGAGAAGGCGAGGTTAAAGTCACAGCACTCTGGAATGATTTGAAAATCAATGGCAAGCATATTGTCAGGGATTTGTGGCGGCAAAAAGATCTTGGAAGATTTGATAAAAAATTCAGTTCAGATGTTCCGCGACATGGAGTTGTTCTTGTGAGAATACTATGATTTAAAATACAGAAGCCGGCATTGAAGCCGGCTCGTAATAAACGCAATCAAAAAATCACTTCCTGACTATGCTATTCAGATTTGGGTGTGATTGTTTCTTTGCTGCCTGTTTCAGATTCAAAATACTTCTTTTGTTCTTCAGTCAGAAGATTTAGAATTTTGCTCCTGTTCGATTCCATGATAGTTTTCACTTTAGCCAATGCCTCTTCTCTTACCTTTTTCATCTCATCCATCCGGGCTTGTCTCAGGTCCTCAATTTCTTTCTTTTGTTTATCAGTGAGGTTCGGAATGTTATCAATCATTCGTCCGCGACCCATCATTTCATGGCCCATCGGACCCATGCCAAATTCGTTCCTCATTCCAAACCCAGGTTCTCTCCTGGAACCACCTCTCATACCAAACTCAGATCTGTGCCCGGTAAATCCTCTCATATTATGCTCAGGGAAATGACTCATCCTGTTCATCCCTGCGGAGTCTATTCCCCAATGCGGCCTGTTCATCCTGGTAGTATCCGTTGAACCTCTCATGCCTCTTTGAGCATTCAGAGATTCATTGCCCGCTATGATTAGCATGAGCATTATTCCTGTAATAATTCCAATTTTTTTCATTTTGTCTTTATTTAATTATTCATTCTAATTCTCTAAATCCCTGCTAACAGGTATCTTATTTATCTCTTAGACAATCTGAATCCAGAATTAATTCTGTTGAGATGATGAATTAACAATGCATTAACAAAGTTGCACCCAAAACCTTTAGGGATTATGTTATTGAGACAGATATATGAGAATAGCCGGCTTTACAGTTGTGGGAAATTATAATTTGATATCATTTATTTCCAAAACAGTGAACAAGTTGGTGGTGACGGTAGTTATATACTATACAGTAAGCTCAGTTATAGAGTTGGGTGGATTGTGACAAATGAAATTAAGTGAATTGAATAATATATCCGAATCAAATATAAGCATAGAAAAAATGCCTGTGCTCTTTCTCGGACATGGTAGTCCGATGAATGCAATTGAAGAAAATGAGTTTGTAGCCGGTTGGCGTAACATTGGAAAAACTCTTCCTGAACCGGCAGCAATTTTGTGTGTTTCGGCACATTGGGAGACCAGAGGAACTTTTGTAACTGCAATGGAAAGACCAAAAACGATACATGACTTTGGCGGNTTTCCTCAGGAATTGTTTGATGTTCAATATCCTGCCCCCGGAGATCCTAAGCTAGCAGGAGAAACAAAAAGTATTGTCAGCAAATCCGAAGTTGCCATGGATTATCACTGGGGGCTTGATCATGGATGCTGGAGTGTTGTCAGACGTTTGTATCCTGAAGCCGATGTTCCTGTAATTCAGATGAGTATCGATTATAATCAGACTCCGCAATATCATTTCGATCTGGCCAAAGAATTATCATCACTGCGCAAAAAAGGAGTTCTCATTATCGGAAGCGGTAATATGGTCCACAATCTCGGAATGGTAGCATGGGATAAATTTAATGTACCTGGTTATGGCTTTGAATGGGCAATTGAGGCAAACACTCTGATGAAAAAATATATTCTTAACGGAGATTATCAGCAGCTTATTAATTACAAATCACTTGGCAGGGCGTTTAATCTGGCAATACCTACTCCGGAACATTATCTGCCTATGTTATACGCACTTGCATTAAAAGAAGAAAACGAGGTTGTTACTGTTTTTAATGATAAAGCTATAGCAGGGTCACTAACTATGACCTCATTTAAAATTGATATAGAATAGAATTTAAGTACAACAGTGCGGTGGCAAAACCCAAAATAACAAAACCAATTCACAGACGAAAAGTTGAGACCGGGATGGGTTTTACGAAAGTAAATTTGTACTTTAATATTTTTCTTCCCTGAACATGATACCGGATGATTTCAGTTTTACTATATTTGAAATACAGCAACGTATCATCCGGTCTGAAAGCCGGAAGTGAATAATATTTTTCTGAGAACCTGGCAATAATTATCCTGAAATGAATACGCCGATAATTGATATCAAAGATCTTTCAAAATACTATGGGAAGGCCAGGGGAATAGAACATGTTGACCTCCAGGTAGATGAAGGTGAGATATTTGGTTTTATTGGTCCGAATGGTGCAGGCAAGTCAACCACTATCCGGATATTGATGAACCTGATATTTCCGACAGGAGGCAGTGCCGGTATAATGGGGATGGATGTTATAAGGGAATCAAAAAAGATAAAGCAACATGTCGGATATGTACCCTCCGATGCCAACGCATATTCTTCGATGGACGTGTTTGAATTTCTAAGCTATTGTATGCATTTTTATCAACCTGAAAATGGTTCCCGGAGAATAACTGAACTCTCTGAATTATTTGAACTGGACCTTCACCGGAAAATCTCCGATCTGTCGATGGGTAACCGGAAGAAGGTGTCCATTGTTCAGAGTTTGCTTCACAATCCTAAACTTCTCATTCTCGATGAACCTACAACAGGACTGGATCCTTTGATGCAGGCAAATTTCTTTGAACTGTTACGATCGGAGAACCGCAATGGAATGACTATCTTTTTTTCTTCTCATATTCTGAGTGAGGTTCAGATGTTATGCAAACGGGTTGCGATCATAAAAGAAGGCAAAATTATTAAGCTTGAGGATATTGATACACTAAGGAAGACTCAGTTGAGAAAAGTAAATATCGAGTTCGGAGATTCGAATAATGCGGAAAAATTCTCTGTTCCCGGAATTGAACAGGTAATAGCCAGAATTGGTAATATTTTATCATTTATGTACTCAGGTGAAATAAATGAACTTGTAGCTATCCTTGCAACAATGAAAATTGCAAACCTGACCATTGAGGAACCTTCTCTGGAAGAAATATTCATGCATTATTACAGATAAAAGGAAAAAGGAGATGAACCGGAACCTGTTTTTCAAAGAGATGAGAAGAAACGCTTTAGGTCTAGCGATCTGGATGATCGTGATAACTCTCCTTATAGCTGTAACCATGTCGGTGTACCGTACGTTTCTGGAGAATCAGTCAAAAATAACGGGCATGTTGAGCCTGATTCCGAAAGGTGCACTTCAGTTTAAAGGAATTTCGAACTTCAACGACCTGCTTTCAGTCCTGGGCTTTTATGCTGCCAATAATGTGATCTATATGATGTTGCTGGGGAGCATTTATGCTATTGTTCTTTCCTCAAATATCCTGCTCAAAGAAGAATACTCAAAAACTGCCGAGTATCTTCTTACCTGGCCTCTTACCCGCACTGAAATATTTTTAAGCAAACTGGCTGTGCTTTTCATAAATGTTCTGCTATTGAATCTTGTCACTTCCCTGGCAGGCTTCATCTGTATGGAAGTTGTTAAGACCGGGCCCTTCAGCATTAAGGCATTTATGATTTTGTCGCTTAATACTTTTTTGCTGAATATACTGTTCGGGACAATAGGAATTTTTATGTCGACGCTTGTCAGAAGGCCTAAACCCATAACCACATTCAGCATCGGACTGGTGCTGATACTATATTTCATCTATACTCTTTCAAAGATTACAGAAAGTGCTGCAAATATCGGGTACCTGAGCCCGTTTAAATTTGTCAGTATTGATGCAATTAATCCGGCATATAAACTGGATTGCTGGCATCTGTTGTATTTTATCGGATTATCCCTGGTGCTTACAAGGCTCGCTTACAGGTTTTATAAACGGAAGGATATTTACACCTGAAACCATTTTGATCCTGCTTCACCCGAACATATGCCCGGGCGAACCTACTGTAATCTGTAGCATGTCCGTCTGCCCTGAGCCCTGAGCCCTGAGCCATCAGCAAACTTACCCCAGTAACTGTCTAACCAGAGCGGATATCTCTTTCCCGTCAGCTTTTCCGGCCAGCTCTTTGGAGGCTACTCCCATAACTTTACCCATATCTGAAGGTGATTTTGCTCCGACACGGGTTATGATACCTTTAATAATTGCAGATAGCTCTTCCTCACTCATTTTTGCAGGGAGATATTTTTCAAGAACATCAGCTTCAGCAACTTCCTTCTCGTATAAATCGGGTCTGTTTTGTTCTTTGTAAATAGCTGCAGACTCTCTTCTTTGCTTGACCAGCTTCTGAATGATTTTCAACTCTTCCCCGGCAGTGAGGGGAACGTCTCCGCTTTTCTCTGTTCTGGCCAGCGTAAAAGCGGTCTTGGCAGCCCTTATTGCCTCAAGTACAACCTTATCCCTGGCTTTCATGGCAGTTATAAGATCAGCTGAAATTTTCTCTGTTAACGACATAATGAAATTATTTAATAATTCTGTTTGAGTAATGAATCAGGATATAAAGATACAACATACATGGGAAGTATGAATCGACCCTGTGAATTGATATTATAAAACTGTCAGTTAAAAGGGTCTGGTTAATATGTTAATTATCCATAAATCTGAAAATGCTGCATTAATTGTAAAAAATGATTCATAAATTAGCTTAATGCATCAAATTGAAGATCAATAACAGGATTTTCCTTTTCCCTAATACCCTGATACCAATGAAATTATTTTACCAGCATTTAAGAAAAACGGGGTTGTTATTAAGCCTGATAGCGACCTGCACCTTTGCTTACGGACAAATATCTGTAAAAGGTAAGGTGACCTCTGCCGAGGATAAGCTGGGCATGCCCGGCGTTTACATCCTTGTTAAGGGCTCAGTTCAGGGTGTTGTCAGCGGACCTGACGGCACCTATTCCATTTCTGTGCCCACTGCCGAAGATGTTCTGTTATTCCGTTTTATCGGATATATAACACAGGAAATCCCGGTAAAAGGTAAAACTACTATCGATGTTGCACTTATCCCTGAAATCGCCTCGCTTGAGAGTGTTGTGGTGATGGGATACAGTTCAAAAAGGAGGAATGAAATAACAAGTGCGGTTACCACACTGACATCCGATAAACTGATGGATGTTACCACAAATGATATTGGGACAATGCTTCAGGGAAAGGTCTCAGGCATTCAGGTCATTAATAGTTCAGGAGCTCCGGGGGCAAATTCAGAGATCCGGATCAGGGGAATATCATCATTCAGTGCCCCGCAGGGACCTCTTTATGTTGTAGATGGAATTATCGGGGGAACTTTTGATCCCAATGATGTTGAGACCATAACAGTGCTGAAAGATGCAGGTGCAACCGGAATGTATGGATCGCAGGCCAATGGGGGAGTAGTTGTTGTAACAACAAAAAAAGCCAGATCAGATAAACCTGTGTTTGAATTCAAGGTAGTAACCGGAATAAGAACAGCTGACCATGGGAATGTAAAAATGATGGACAGCAAGACATTATATGACTACCACAGAGAGTACTACCGTGATCCCCAGGAATTTGTTATTGATGACCGTAAGTTTAGTGCAGCCAGACCTTTATCTATACTCGGTGTNAACACTGATTGGCTGGCTGAGACCTTTAAACCCGCAATGATACAGAACTATTTTTTGTCATCATCAGGAAAGAGTGATAAGTTCTCATATTACATCGGGGGTAGTTATTACGATGAAGAAGGAACTTTTATAAATTCAGGGTTTCAACGTGGAAACCTGAGGGCAAATACNACCTATAAATTCTCAGACAGAGTTTCCCTCACCAATAATATCAATCTGAGCGGATCGAAAAACATCGGGACTGATTATATGAATATTTATTATGCTTACTCCAGCATGCCATGGGATAACCCTTATGATGCTAAAGGGAAAGCAAGAAGTTTTAAAACCGCAGAGGGCATATGGTCAAAAGACAAAATAAACCCGATCCAGGCTGCAGAAAATTCAGAGCTTAGCAACAAGAATTTTAGTTTTGATTACGATATTGATTTGACCATCAAGGTGTTGGATTGGTTAACATTCGCATCAACAAACAGATTGAGCGCCTTTGCTTCAATGGATAAAACCTTTTATTCAAAAGCNGCAGACAACCTTTCCTATTTTGGAACCGGTTATGTCAGCTCTCAAAACGGTTTTAATTATAGCGGTATTACAACAAACCTTCTGAAATTTGATTTCACCGGACCGGTTCATTCATTGAACGGATTGGTTGGATTTGAAGCTCAGGCAGGGAATGACGACTATATTTTCGGATCAGGAATGGGCATCCCTGAAGGGCTGAGAGTCCCTTCGGTTGCATCTGGTCAGTATCTTATTGCAGGAGCACCGACAACGTCGGTAATGCAATCCCTCATTTCTCAGGTGAACTATAATTATTCCGGCAGGTATTTCTTATCCGGTTCTTATAGAATAGACCAGTCATCACAGTTTGCACCGAATAAAAGAACGGCAAAGTTTCCAAGCCTTTCGGCAGCGTGGCTGATAAGTAATGAAGATTTTTTAAAAAGTATTTCAGCCATCTCCAATCTTAAACTAAAAGCCAGCTGGGGAAAAACAGGGATGAAAGATATCGGGCCATACCGCTATATGGAAATGTTCAGTTTTTCATCCCAGTACGATGGTCAGCCTGCAGCTGTTCCGACCCAGATGGCAAATCCCGATCTGACATGGGAGCAGACTGATCAGTTAAATGCAGGAGTCGAACTTGGTCTGTTTAAAAGAATAGATATGGAAATAAATTTCTATAAAAACATGACCAAAGATTTATTGGTCGAACGGGCATTGCCTCCATCCGGAGGTTTCAGAACTCAATGGCAAAACATCGGAAAGGATATGAATAGCGGAATTGAGCTGAGTATGAATGCATCCGTTATCAAAACCAATGATTTCCTCTGGACACTCGACTTCTCTGTTGCATATAACAAGAATAAATTATCGGGGTTTGGGGACGATACTATTATTACATCGAATTCATATGGTGTGACGCAGGTATATCATAACGGATCATCTCTTTATTCATGGTATGCAAAAGAGTACTATGGAATAGATCCGGCAAACGGGTCTATGTTATGGGTAGGAAAAGATGGCAATACAACACACGAATACCAGGATGCCCGGTACGTAGAATACGGAACACCAATGCCCAAATTCCAGGGAGGGTTCGCAACCGAATTCAGATATAAGGCTTTTTCTTTGAGAGCCAATTTTTCCTATCTGTCCGGCAATAGGATATTCAATTATTTCAGACGATATGTTGACAGCGATCTTCAGGAGACACAATTTAATGTAATGATGCCTCGCAGTGACTATAAACTCTGGCAGAAACCGGGGGATATAGCTACAAAACCCCTTCCACAGAACGCAAGAAATTCATTTGATCCCTCAACACGCTATGTTGATGACGGTAGTTTCCTTAAAGTGAGAAATATTACACTGACATACGAGCTTCCCCAGCAGGTGGTCTCAATGTTAAAACTCACCGGTATGACGCTTTCAGTTGCTGCGGATAACGTGCATACTTTTACAAATTTCTGGGGACAGGATCCTGAAGTTTCGATTGATCCCGGCTATGGTAATCTTCCCGGATATGCCGAGTTTAAATACCCGAATAACAGGCAGTATGTTGTAAGCCTGAATATCCGTTTCTAACCTTTCAAAAGAAAAAATATGAAAAATATACTAAAATATTCCGCACTGTTACTGATCACATTTTTATTTTCAAAGTGTGAGCTGAATCAGATTCCTCAGGATGCACTCACAAGTGATCAGATCACCACTACTTCTGATGGATTGTCAAGTCTTGTAAATGGCTTATATGCTATTTTTAAGGAGTCCAACGGAAATAACTGTTACATCAGGCAGTACTACCAGATGAGCGATTTTTCAAGCGATGATATTGTTTGTGCATACAAAACAGAAGATGATCTTATTAATAGTTTCCGGTATAAGGACAGGAGTGCTGAAAAGTCGAATATTAATTCTTTCTGGGAAATGTCTTACAAAATTATCTATGGTGCAAATGTCGCAATATCGATGGCTGATCTGAAAGGTAATGATACTTTCACAAATCAACTGAAAGGTGAAAGTTATTTTCTCAGGGCTTTTGCTACTCATAGCCTTGTCCGGTTCTTCGCTAAACCATATAGTGAAGCTAATAAATTACAACCCGGAGTGATAATAAGGGAAAGTAAATCAGACAATATGCCCAAGGCAAGAGCAACCCTTGAGGATACTTATAAATACATAATCAGCAGCCTGAAAACAGCCGAGTCTGTCATGAGTGAAGAAATGCCTGCTGAAAGAAGCAATGATAACCACAGATTTGCAAGTATCTATTCAGTTTGGGCAATGCTTTCCCGTGTTTATCTCTACAAAGGAGACCTCGATAGCTGCATATTTTATTCTGACAAGCTGATCAATTCGGAAATATTTGCCCTGGAATCACCCGAAAGTTATCCCGGCTATTTTGCATCCGCAACCTCAGGATCTGAAAGTATCTGGCTTATTCCTTTCAATCTTATCGATGATCAGCTGAATGGTTCGGTAGCGTCAATGATTTTTAACGGCAACAATTGCTGGGCTGAGGAGGGAGCTACTTCCTCGATAATGGAAGATATGGGCTATGGAACGGCTTTGATGGACATAGATCAGAGATGGAAATACATTGTGACAGATGCCAGTACGGTTAAAAATGGAGTTAATATGTTCTATATAAGCAAGTTTTCGGGACAGGACGGATCGCCGACGCTCAGCTCTCCTGTAATGTTCAGGTTAGCAGAAATTTACCTGAACAGGGCCGAAGCTTATGCGAAAAAAGGTGATGTGGCCAGTGCTGTTTCAGATCTGAATACAATACTGGAAAATCGCCTGATCGTTCCTGAAGGAGAAATTATTGATGATTATCTGTATAGTGATGCATCAATTACAGGTAATGAAATTGTCGATATAGTGCTTAAGGAAAGAAGGATTGAACTTTCATTTGAGGGCCATCGGATATTTGACCTCCTGCGCAACGGGAAAGACATAGTTCGTAATTATTGGGGTTTTCACCTTGACAGTTACAACGGAGTTCCGTCAGGTAGTGAGCCTGGTCTTAGTGACCCGGGTGTTCTCTTTCATGCAAGCGATCCTGAATTGATATATCCTGTCCCATCGAGTGAGATAAATACAAATAAACTTTGTGTTCCTAACTTCTAATATATTGTATACCATGAAATACTTTAGAAAATATCAAATATACTTAGCTGTATTACTGATGGTTGCATCAGTATCATGCAAGAAAACAGGTGAGTATGATCTTCAGGATGCTCCTCCGTTGGATTTCCGATCATATTATAATGGATTATCAGTTACTTTCGCCAATGCTACGGCGGGGGCTACAAATATTTCCTGGGAGTTTGGAGATGGATCGGCTGTTGTCCCAGGAGATTCCGTTGAGCATACTTATGACGCAACAGGAAAATATATTATTACAATGAATGGTTCCTTAAATGGCAAAGCATATATTTTCCATACCGTATTACGGGTTGATAAACCATCTGTAATCAACCTTGAGGATGGTACATTCAGCGATTGGGATGGAGTTACATACCCCGATTTTCTGCTTTCGGGTAAGGGTGCAATCAACAAAGCCATAATCGACTATGATGCCAATTATATTTATATATATGTTGAATTTGACTCACTTGATATTAATGCAGGTTTGATTGACCATATCTTCGGAGTTTATATGGATGTCGACAATACTGTTGCAACCGGATTTTCAATGAAAGAAATGGGTGTTGATTATGGATGTGAAGGAAATTTATGGGACGGGGGATGGTTTGCCCCAAGTAAAGTTGATCTGATTACCGGAGATCCGGGTTGGCCTTTTGTGGGTTTTGATAATGAAAATGCAATTAAACCAGGCTACATTATAAAAGAGGGGAATACTATAAAAATGGAATTTGGAATTTCACGGGAAGTCTTTAAGATAAATTCCGACGCTATGTCATTTTCGATGAGTATCATGAATTCTGACTGGTCGGATGTTGGTAATGTGGTCACTCCCTTGCCGGACTTTAGTGAAAAAATTCCTGTCATAATGAATAAAAGCGGCAAATAGCAGAATGAACAACCAGTATATATTGACAATTAACGGCGGGAATATTTACTGCTAAAACTGACTGGCTGGTAGTTTATT
>JGI20214J51088_10003241_pt1 | contig 10757 bp, 9 predicted proteins | sample WetSurMetagenome_FD_51088 | JGI IMG/M metagenome (IMG submission 51088) | reverse complement strand
AAAAATATTTGAATTCTTATTGAAAGCCGACAATCATATTATTTAATAATATTGAAAAATGGTTTTTTGAGGAATACGGGCTATTTATTAATCCATAGTTGCCTTCCTGTTTGAGAAGCTGACACTTCCACCCTTCCCGTTAATAATACTTTTAACAATACTTTTCTTGTTCCCGTTAAGCCAGTAAATAATTTTATGGTGAATATCATTCTCAAGATATACAGGGGTTTCAATAGCATTGTCTACTATCACAGGAGCATCATAAAAAACATTATAAATGCCAATTCCCCATGCGGCATGTTTCCTAACATTGTCTGATACCTTATATGAAGCGTATCCATACACTCCGTCATGTTTCCATGAATCAACTGTTGGAGGATCATATGGCATCTCGCTCTGGTAAAAATAGACCTTGCCATTATCTCCATTCCAAAGAGTCTGATATTCCTGAAAATGTTCATTAAACAGACCATAAACAGTAACATTGTCGCCATTAACTATCAAACCGTTGGCACATCTGTTTTTATCCCATCCCACACCATTTCCATGGTCGGCTCTCCAGAGCCAGAGATGATCGGCATATACATCATTACTGTTTATAACCATGCATGCAGATGCTGATCCTTCCGCCGGCCCCCCTACTCTGAAGAAAATGTCATACAGGAAAACAGGATCAGATTCATGCGTCTTAACGGAACCAGGTTCACCCACCTGAAAAAGAGTTTTAGAGCTTACTTTTCCTGCGTCGATAAGGATCCCACAAACAGTCACTCCGTCAACATCAGATATTTCCAATACCGGATTTCCATTATCTGCCATCAGTGAGGGCATGCCAAGTCCCATAATTACTGTACCAGGTCGTATAACTTTAAGACTTTCGCTAAGAGGATATATTCCCGGAGTAAGCAGGAGATTCTTCCCTTCTTTCAGTGCGGAATTTATTGATACAGCATTGTCGATACCAGGTTTAGCAACATATATATCATCTGACGTTATTGATCTCTTATCCGTTATATTATTTATCCAACCCGGGCCGGTTGAATTCTTTTTGAGTTCCGGAATTCTGATGTTGAAGTCTTTATCATTGTAAACCAGGTATGGCTTTTCCCTGATGGCCGGAGTCGTCTTAATGGAAGTATAAGGTTTCTCAGGCCAGTTTTCCAAAGGTGCATCAGGAACACCGACAAACATCATGTTCCAGTTACCTCCAACCCATTTGTTCCATTTAGTATTTCTCGAAAACCATTGTTGCTGGGGGCCGCAGGTTACAACACCATCTATTTTTGAATCGGCAAGAAAGCCTCCGCTGGCATAACCCTTATCGAATAACTGCAAATTCCCTTTAATATATACTCTTCGCATAGGTGAAGCCTGTGAAACTCCCCATACGCAGGCAGAGTCCTTGGCAGGGATAATTGTTAAATTCTCAACAGCTCGCCAGAAATTGGTGAGTACACTGTTTCCGTGAGTCGTATTTGACCTTACTGCTCCAGTAATAATCACATCTTCAGGCGTTTCACCCAGCCCAATAATTTGCATGTAGTAACCAACTTTTACATCGAGGTTATAGTTTCCCGGTTTAAATAAGAGAGCATAACGGTTTTTACTGAATTCACTTTTTTCCCCTGACTGACGGTTAAAAATAGTATCGATTAAAACCTGAATTTCTTTCATATCCATACCGGGTTCAAAAACGAAAACATTCTTTCCCAGTATTGAATTGCAAAAAGAATTTGAACTCGCGGGCATCTTTTCATGAGAAGGAATTGTGACCTGTGAATAGCTAAACTGAATGGAAATTATTAATGCAAAAAAAAGGTTCAAAAAAACAAATTTAATTTTCATATAGCCGGGATTTACAGAAATATTATATTCGCTAAGATAAGCAGAATCGGAATTTGATTCTGAAAGGATTTTACCGGACAACACACCACCTGAAGAATTCATTGAAACTCCCGGGAAAACTGAAACCAATTCAGTTTTTCGGTTTGGGAGCCACATACATGACATCCTCTTTCATCTGAACCACATCATGTTTGCGATTTGATATAATTACTCCAAGCAGGATCAGAATAGCAAGAACAAGAAGCAACACAAATGGTCCGCTCTTAATGAATTCCAGAAAGAAGGAGTCTCTTTTCATTTCAGACTAAGTTTACTGTAATTAATAAGCTCAATGAACTGAAATATCAAAAAAGTAACATTATAGAAGTTCTGTAATGTAAATCAAAGTTACTAATTTTCTTGAAAGACAATTCGAAATTTATAAACAAATTTTCCTTGATTTTCAAACAGTTGAAAATTTATAGGCCGACTTCTTATTGTCAAATATCCGGCCTTTTCAGGTATAAGATAACCGAAAATCAGATTGTTGTGATTTTTTCGGACCCAGCGCTACAGGATTCTTCCAGATAAGCTGGTCCTTAAAGTTATCGCTCATTCTGTAGGTTTTCCTGTGATCATTCAATGACTCGCCAATAATCTGGATTTTGTTAATATCACCAGTACCGGAAGAAGTCTGACTACAGAAATTAAGGTAACCAACATTGGAGTAATCGATCCCCATCAGCTCGATACCTATACGGTCGGCTGCCAGCCAGTCGAGACTTGCCACACAAACCCTATGATCAACCGGAGTACCATCATTCGGACCATTGCCTTCCATCCCTTCAAAACCATCGATTACAGCAAGATGAGGGTGCAACTGGCGTGACATAGCATAGAGGTTATAGTTTATTCCGCGAAAACCGCTGCCATGAACTATTGACTTATCACTGGTTGTGCCTTTTTTTCGTGATTGACTAAATGTAAATCCTAAATCCTTAACCGGAGCACCAAATACTATATTCTTTAGTGATAATGTTGCAAACACTCTGTCATGTGTTTTCATACGGGCTACAGAAACAATAAATGAATCAGAGTCAAGAAGTATATGAGACATGCGTACAGCATGTGGTCTGAAATCCTTTTCGTCAAAAACATGAATAATATCAATTGCTTCCTGATCGAGATCAACCAGTTTTACATTGTACATAGATGCTAGTCTGAAATAACCCAGGTTTTTAAATCCGTCCATAGTCGGACCATTGGCTGCTGATTCAGCTATTATTACATTATTCAGCTTGTTTATCGATTTGAGAAATTCCAGTATACCCTCAAGAGTATCAGCATGAGTGGAAGCCAGCGGAACATTAATATTTACGTTATTAGGTTTGAGAACAACACGACGTTCACCTATTGCCCTGGCTATCTCCTTTGAAAAAGGCTGAAGTGCACGGAATGCCATATCGNCCCTGTTATCTCCGGTTGTAAGCGCAACACTTGATGAGAATTGTTCCTCTCTTCCTATTGATGCAAAAGTATCAAAGGGCCTCATATATGTTGCTGCTACTCCTCCTATTACAGATGTTTTGAGAAAATTTCGTCGTGTAAATGTTGTCATGATAAGTTGTTTTTGACTTAAACAAACATACAAAATTATGATTAAATTCAGTTGATAATCAGTATATATATTGGCTAACTTACAACGTACTTTCCACTAAAATGGGGAGACTCCACCTCCGCTAAAGCTACGGTGGACGAAGAGGGTGATGGAGCGAAAGGGAGCCTGAGAGATTGAAAGAATGGAGGATTAGGGGCTTGCCTTCCGGAAGCCCGATATACCGGATTTAAGTACTTTCATAACCTTTTCGCGGAAAATCCTGCCAACAGGCAATTCAGAATTCTTCAGGATAACATGGANGGAACTGAAACCGGNTATTTTTTGAATATTAACAATAAATGACTTGTGTATCCTGATGAAACAATCTGGTGACAGTTTATTTTCAAACTCAGACAGCGAATCTCTTACAATATAGTTTCTGCTTTCAGTAATTACCCTTACATATTCCCCGTAACCCTTGAAATAAATAATATCATTGTAAGACAGCTTAAAAATGGTTTTTCCGTCCTGGATAAATATATGTTTCTCATCAACAATCTCTGTATTGCTATTTTCAGTTTTTAAATCTGATGACCGTGTGCGGTTGCAGTACCTGTTAATTGCTTTCAGGAATCTTTCAAATGAGATCGGTTTCAACAGAAAATCAACAACATCCAGATCATAACCATCAATTGCATATTCCCTGAAGGCAGTGGTAATAATTACATACGGATGATCCGGAAGAGTTTTCAGAAAGTCAAGACCCGTTATCTCAGGCATATTTATATCCAGGAACATCAGATCAACCTTTTCTTCTCTTAAGAAGTCGACAGCTTTAAGGGCACTGCTGCATTCTCCGGCTACTTCAAAAGATTCAAGCCTCCCCAGATGTGTCTTTATCAGCTTTATTGCCAATGGTTCATCATCAATTATAAGGCATCTTGTTTTACTACTTTTCATCCTCTTACAGTTCTAGCTTTAGAAACACTGAATAACTCTCATCTGAATTATCTATTTCAAGTTCATACCTTTCAGGATAGATCAGGTCAAGCCTTTTCCTGGCGTTTGCAATACCAATACCCTGTACTTTCGATTCTGATTGTTCATACTCTACGGTACTGTTCTTAACTATAAAAGAGAGTATATTTTCTTTTACATCAATGGATATTTTTATCCACGGATTACCTTGATCCTTCTCTGCACCATGCTTAAAACTGTTATCAATAAAAGTGTGAAGGATCATAGGCGCAATCTTCAGATTATTGGTTTCCCCTTCAATTTTCAAGGTTATATCACAGGTTTCATATCTGATTCTTTCAAGTTCAATAAAACTGTTAATAAACTCAATCTCTTTGTCCAATGAGATTTTCTCAGCACTGCAGTCATAAGTTATATAGCTTAAAAGCTCAGAAAGGCGCAATACCAGATCGGGAGTTTTATCTGATTTTTCGAGTGCAAGCAGATACAGATTGTTGAGCGTATTAAACAGGAAATGAGGCTGAATCTGCCCCTTAAGCAATTTCAGTTCTGTCTCTTTTAATTTCAGTTCAGCTTCAAGTTTGTCATGTTCAACCTTTTGCAGGTGCAAATAATGTGACTGTAATAATCTGGCTACCTTCCATCCTGCAACAGGTACAGCGCCAAACACAAATATCAGAATGGCTGTCAAATAATTATAGAGAGTATAAACCCTGTGGTCATTATAAATAAATGGAACAATAATTACAATCCGAATCAGGTAAGCTATTATGGGTTCAAGCAAAATTATCAGAATAAGAATGAATACAGGTATAAACTGGTTCTTCCTCCTGAACAAATCAGGAACAACATACTCTGAAATAATATATGTGAAGATTAAAACTGATGGAAGATATACAAGGTTTAGCTTAAGGTTGGGAACAAAATCGTTATATCCGTAAAATGCAAAGCGTTGAACAGTAAAAAACAGTATGTAAAATATCCAGTATCCGGTATGAATCCAGAAGTACCTGTTTAAGAAGATATTCCTGAATAAACTGAAGTATTTCTTTTCAGTATCCATAGTAGAAAATCAACAGTTATACCAAAGATACTATTGAAAATCCTTATAATCCAATCAAATAATCCCAAATGCATTTAAACAGCAGATAAATGCAGTAAACTGCAAATTGCAGGTATCAGAGTGCCGTTCATATACTTATTTCTGCATTTTGTTGAATACTTTTTTTAATCTTTTCAGGCTGTTCTACCTTTATTTACAATTCACAAAGAAAACTTAAGGAATCCTTTATGAAAATAGTCTCAAAACCACAGTCTGCCCACTTAACAAAGTGTCTTATTCTTTCTCTTCTGGTAATATTTTCTATGGCTTCCTGCCAGGACAAAGAGAAGGGGAACAAAGCGTACCTTGATAACGAGATGCCAGAAGTTGAAAAAACCATTCACGATGTGATAGGATGGGCGGGAAATAAAAATTTTGACTTGCTATACAGCATTATAGCTGATGATTCAAACTATATTGAAGTGGATCCTGGCCCCGGGGTAATCAGAGGAATCAACCAGTTTAAAAAGAATGAGCCCTTCTGGAATGATCCCGGATTCAAAGCTATAAGGTATGAAATANGCGATTTGAAAATATCTGTTTCGCAATCAGGAACCGTAGCCTGGTTCTATTGCATGCTTGATGATATTAATGAATATAAAGGAAAGCCGGCAAGTTGGTTGAATACAAGATGGACAGGGGTTCTCGAGAAAAGGAAAGAGAAATGGGTGATTGTCCAGATGCACTTCTCATTCGCACAAGAGTGATACTAGCTTCCATTAAAAGATCATTCAACACCAAGTTTTAGAATTTAAACCCAACAAAGGTTTATGTAATGAACTAATGAAAAGAATAATAACAGTGAAAAGCACTTTAGTATCAGCACTGCTGGTTGGTCTCTCTGTTATAACTTTTAATCAGAAAGTACAAAAGGAAAATTCTGACAGATCAGGAATTATATCCTCAAACAAATTGGAAAATCTACTCAGTCAACCGGAATTTCTTTCAGGATACAGACCTAACCAGACTGGTCCGTTGACCAGAATAGATCAAGAGGGAAACGAAACCAGAGACAGCACTTTCACTGTCGAAAAAATGAAAATATCGAGTGAAGGATTCCTGATAAACGGATGGCTGTACCTTCCAAAGAAGGAAGGAAAATTTCCACTGATCGTTCTAACTAATGGAGGGGGAGATGATTCTCGTCCAATCAAATCATTCTCTGACTGGATAGCCCCAATTCTTGCTCATTGCGGTATTGCCGCTTTTGTTCATGATAAAAGGGGAACAGGTGAATCCGAAGGAGATTTCAAAAAAACCACTTATAATGACTATATTAATGATGCAGGCAACTGTGCAATATTTCTATCATACCATGAAAAAATCAATCCCGATTTAATTGGAGTTGCCGGGGGCAGTGAAGGAGGAAGAATTGCTGTTCTGGCTGCGAGCCGTTTCCCCGAAATTAAATTTGCAGTGAGTTTTGCAGGAACAGTTGTAAGCATGGAAGATGACCGGCTTTTTGCACAGATGGGAGGGTACAGAACAAGTGGTATAAATGACTCTATAATAAATGCAGTAACTCCATTGTGGAAAAAATCTTTCGCTGCCTGGGCAAGCAAAAATCCTGAAGAGCACAGAAAAGTTAACCGGGAAATTTTTGAATGGAGGAAAAAATACGACAGAGATATTCTTCCTTTCACTAAGGAAGAAATGGATAGTATACCTGAGTTCAGATCAGTATTATCAACATGGTACTCAATGCCTTATGACTATCTGACAGAATTGGAGCATTTCAATAAAAAGTGGCTGGCTATATTCGGTGAAGTTGATAAAGTTGTTCCAACAAATGCAAGTATCAGTAATATTCTTCACTATATGAAACTCAGCGGAAACGAGGATTACAATATTGCAGTAATTCCAAAATGTGGCCATGCCCCTGTGGATATTGAAACTAAAAGGCTCATCCGGATAGATAATCTTATAATAAACTGGTTAAACGAAAATGTGATTAATAATTCAAGATAGCAGTCAGGCATATTACAATAGTATTTACAAACAGATGGAAATTAACTCAGATTGCATAGTGTCGAACTCAAAGTTCCTGATCACAGCCCTGTTTATTTTGACAGTACTTACAGTCAATTCACAGACTAAATCAGAAAAGATTGACGATCTTATTACGTCATATTATAAAAATGGTGTTTTCAATGGTTCGGTACTGGTCTCTGAGAGAGGCAAAATAATTTATGAGAAAGCATTTGGTATAGCTGACCGTGAGTGGAACATCCCGGTTACAATTGATACAAGATTTAAAATAGCCTCCCTCTCAAAATCTTTTACAGCGCTGGCAGTACTTCAGCTTGTAAGTGAAGGCAAAATCAGGCTTGAAGGTACAATTAAAGAATACTTTCCTGATTACTCGGGAAAACTCGGAGACAGCATCACTATTCAACAGTTGCTGACTCACACATCAGGTATCCGCAGCAATCTGGATCCTGAAGAAGAGGCGGTAAAGCAACGATTATATCATGAGTTAAGGGATCTGATAAAATATCCTGAATCATCTGATCTGTTGTTTAAACCCGGGACAAGATTTTCGTATAGTAACTTTGGCTATAATATTCTGGCCTATATCATTCAGAATGTGNCAGGNAAGNCATATGGTATGGTTTTAAAAGAAAAGATATTTGATCCGGCAGGNATGAAAAACACCTGTCAGTATGATAATAAACTTATTGAGAATAAGCTGGCTAAAGGATATGAATATAAACTTCTCTATGGCTACAGGAATCCTGATTATGTGGATGCTTCTTTGACAACAGGTCCGGGTGGTCTCATTTCAACAGTTGAGGATCTGTATTTGTACGACAGAGCGCTCGATTCGAAGAAACTCCTTTCCGGGGAATATAATAACAGAATCTTTGTCCCAGATAAACCCGGTAATTATGGATTCGGATGGTTCATATCTAAAAGATTTTCCCCTGGTAAAAACGATTCCATAACTATTGCTGATCATTCAGGCAGTATTGACGGATTTGGCTCATATATGGCAAGGATCTTAACCGACACTTCCTTTATTGTTGTACTGAAAAACCAAAGGTCAGATACCTATATCGATCCGGCATTTCCTCCTGTTATCGGAAGTCAGATTATTTCAATCCTTTACGGAGAGAATGTCGACCTTCCGAAGAAATCCATAGCACGTCATATTGCATCTCTGATAGGAAATAAAGGCATTGACAGCGCTGTTGCTGAGTACCACAGGATTGACAAAAACAACTATGGAACCTATAATATGGGTGAACCGGAGTTGAATAAACTTGGTATTGAATTGTATTTCAGATTTAAAATGACCGAGGAAGCATTGAAAATTTTTGAGGTAAACATGCTGCAATTCCCCAGGTCGTATAATACATATGACAGCTATGCATACATTCTGATGCAGAAGGGAGATTATAAGAATTCAATAAAGTATTACGAAAAAGGGTTGGAGGTGTTGAAAACATATCCCGGTGATAATGACCTTAATGCAGTAAAGGCAGACGCTGAAAAAGCTTTGGTATATATAAGAGAGATGGAAGACAAACTTAAAAAATGAATAACCTTATGAAGATCAGCAAAAGATGGTTTCTCACCATAGCCGCATTTACAATATTTTTTCAGGTATCATGCCATGTGAAACAATTAGAATCAGTTACGGTACCATTTATCATCATTCACTATGGTTTACTTTTCTAGGNAGAATTCGGGGAGCAGATTGGTACTCTTAAAACGACAGGGCCAAAATGGGCACGGTAGTGGACGCCCTGAGAGGGAAAACAGGTGATAAAAGGGTCTTATTACTTGAACGTGATGGAAAACAATTCAGTATATTTGGTCGTGTTGAGAGAATTATGTAATACTCATTTATATGAATAAAACTTTTACATTGATTCTAGTTTCGGTTGCTCTGATCGCATGCAACCACCAGCCAGAAACCGTCTTCCCCCTGCTTACCGGTGCCTACCTCGGACAAAAACCTCCCGGGAATACTCCTGAAGTATTTGCACCAGGTATTGTGAGTACTGGTTTGTATACCAGGGATATAGCAATGACACCGGATGGCAAGGAGATGTATTTTTGTATTTCCGACCCTTCTGCGACAGCGGTTTTTGTAACAAAACTTGAAGAAGGCAGATGGACAGAACCGGTTATTGCACCCTTTTCAGGAAAGGGTTTTTTCGACTTTGAGCCACACATTTCACCCGATGGAAAAAAATTCTTTTTCCTGTCAAACCGCCCCCCTGCAGGCATGGCACCAAATACAGGATGGCATTATCAGAATATCTGGATGATGGACAAGACAGACGCGGGATGGAGTGAACCCAAACTGGTTGAAAAGCTTGCCGGACCTGATAAATACTCCTTCTTCCCTTCGGTAACTAAAAAAAACGTACTCTATTATACCGGAAATTCTGAAACAGGAAAATCAAGGATATTCAGATCGGTATTTCAAAATAATATCTTTGAAGAACCTGAAATGGTGCCTCTCAATATCCCGGACAAGGGAATACTTTTCAATGCATTCATCTCACCTGACGAGGACTACCTGATTACCTGTGCACTTAATGTTGATTCGACAAATACTGATCAGGATTATTATATCAGTTTCAAATCATCAGATGGGAAATGGAGTAACCTGATAAGGTTCGGATCTGACATAAATGCTCCCGGAGACAATGGCAGCTCTGCATTCGTCTCACGTGACGGCAATTACCTTTTCTTCAACTCATCAAGAACAGATAGTACCAGGTCGAAAATTAAAACCGGATCATCATTAAAAGATATAATAGCTGCCAAATCCGTACCCGGATACGGCTCATCAGCAATCTATTGGGTTGATGCAAAAGTTATCGAAGAAATAAAGTTGAAAAACTTTAAATGATTATCATACCTTTATTAATCAACCTCTCCTGTCATGAAAAATCATTTGTTCAATGGCAAAAAAAAGATTGATGGTCTGTCATATGCAGTAATGGCAAATGGGCTGGAGCTCCCGGTACTTGACATCACTCATCCGCTATTTGAAACAGCGATCAATGAAAAAAAATTAGCAAAATTTCTCAAAAACGTTGAAAAAGAGGGCGAAAAAAGGGCAGAAAACTTTCAGAAGATACCACCATTNATTAAACGGTTTTTTATTAAGCGCTCATTTATCATGGCCGATTTGTTNGCAGAGAAAAGGGATGACAACTTTCTGAGCGGATTGAGTACCCTGCTTTTAAAGATGGGACCTGAATTGATCGGCGGAGGAAGAAAACGATTTTTTGACAG
>JGI20214J51088_10003240_pt1 | contig 10758 bp, 10 predicted proteins | sample WetSurMetagenome_FD_51088 | JGI IMG/M metagenome (IMG submission 51088) | reverse complement strand
AGGTTAATGATCTTGGTGCCAGTATCGATCATGATCCCTTCCCCAGGTAGTACCACTTTTTCTGGAACAGGTGTTTCTAAAGGCATAGCTGCCTCGCCGGTTGGATCAATCGTGGGCTCGATGGTCGGATAAAGATATGAAAGGTAAAATGGTTTCGGAAGGTCATCTGGTGCAAAAACAATATAAGCCATAGTCAGGCTCAATAGGCTGCTGACTACGACCATTGTGATCAATAATATTTGCCCAATAATTCCAAAAATTTTTAGTACTTTTTTCATAACATCCTCCCTGTAATCAAGGGGTTTTCAGTTTACTGCCTGATGAGATTAGATTTGCATCAACCTGATACACAATAACAATATCAGCTCTACTGTTTAATGCCCGATGTTCTGGAGTGTCATTGGGAAATATCGGATCAAACTCTCCCCTTCCTGAAATAATCATCCTTTTAGGTGAGATACCAGATTTGATCATATAATCGCTTATCATCATTGCTCGAGCGATGGATAATTCCCAATTGTTAGAATATTGTGAATTAGATGGTTGGGTGTCATCTGTATGCCCAACGATCTTGATCTGGTGTTCTGTTGTTTTTAACATTCCTATGATCGTATCAAGAACCGGAAAAGCTGAATCCTGTAGGGTCGAAGAGCCTGCGGGAAATAACAATTTTTCACTCAATGAAATCAGAACTCCATCTACACTTGTTTGCACGCTTACTTCTGAACCTAAATTAGCTGCAGACAGCATTTGGGAGAGATCACCAGCAACTTCTTCTGAAACGGGTGGTTTTTCTGGTATTCCGGGGACAACAATTGGATTAGGAGATCCATCCTTGGAATTTCCTCCACCAGTACTGATCTGTGCGGCCACAACCTTTACCGGACCGCCTCCAGCAAATGCAGATCTTAAATTCTCGGCCAGCATTTTATACTTTTCAACGTCCACCTGCCCCATGGAATAAAGGACAACGAAAAGTACCATCAAAAGAGTAATAAAGTCAGAATAACTAACCAGCCAGCGGTCTCCACCGCCACCGTGACTCATGCGTTTGCCTTCTCTTTCTTGCCTGCACCAGCAGCAGCTTTTGCTACCGCAGATGGTGGAAGGAAAGCTTGTAATTTTTCACGAACAATACGGGGATTCTCGCCAGCCTGAAGTGATAATATTCCTTCCAGCAGCATGGTTTTGAATGCCACCTCTTCTGCATCCTTATGTTGTAATTTTCCTCCAAGGGGTAGGTAAATCATATTGGAGGATAATAATCCCCAAAGGGTTGCCAGAAAGGCAGAAGCAATGGATCCAGCTAGTTTTGCAGGGTTATCCAATTCCTTCAACACAGAGATCAAACCCATAACAGTACCGATAATTCCAAATGTGGGGGCAAAACCACCGGCTGTATTAAATATATGAATGCCAACTTCGTGCCTTTGCTGCATATGTTCTATCTGGGTATGTAGGATCGAACGTACCTGAGCCGGGTCAACACCATCTACTACCAGCATGATCCCTTTTTGGAGAAATGGGTCTTTTATCTTTTTACTTTCTTCTTCAAGGGCCAATAACCCCTCACGGCGGGCTTTATCAGCCATTTTCGCAAGGGTTTCAATGGCCTCTTCAGTTTTATAATGTGGTTCTTTTATAGCAATAATGAAGTATTTTGGCAGCTTTAACATATTGCTTAATGATGTCGTAGCCATTGTTGCCATCATAGAACCGACCAGGGTTAATAATATTGGCGCCGGTTTGGCAACTAACTCTAATGGATTGCCACCATCCAGGATCATAACCATTACAACAATTGCTAAACTTAAGGCAATTCCTAAAATAGTACCTAGATCCATCGCTTATGCTCCTCGACGAGTACTTTGTTGCTTGATGATCGGAGTTGCCAGAATTAATCGTTTGTATTCAATGATCCGGCGAATCACTTCTTCTGATTTTTCTTTAACTACAACCTTGGTTTCTGAGGTTAAACTAATGACAGTATCAGGTGTTGACTCAACCACCTGAATCATCTCTGCATTAATATAAAACTGCGAACCATTTAGTCGGGTAACGAGAATCACGCCACTACCTTTCTTAGATACTGGAAAGTAAGTTTTGAAGTCCGGTATAAAAATAGCACTTCTCTATAATCCAAGGTATAAAGAGTTCGTGAAAGCAGAGTTAAATGAATCTAAAATCTGTTATAAATTGTTTACGTAAAATTAATACGTCACAAAGAAGGCAAAAAATCACTCAATAGATTGTTATAAAGTGGATGGAATAGATATTGCATTAATACATATACTTGTATTTTTTTCGTTTATAACCTAATATTCTAAATATCAAGTAATTTTCAAATAGGAAACGTGACCCATGAAACAAACTAACATCCTGGTAATTGAAGATGATGAGATTGTCTCGCGTACTATAGATCGTTGCCTGCGAGGAGATGAATTTCATGTAACGATTGCGAATAGTGGAGTTGAAGGACTCCAATCCGCCAGACGTAGACAACCTGAAATAATCATCCTTGATGTTATCATGCCAGGAATGGATGGTTATGCAGTCTGTCGTGAAGTCCGTGCTGACCCTATCTTGAAAGATACCCCCATTCTTTTCCTGACTGCAAAATCAAAGGACGAAGATAAAATAACCGGATTAACTGCCGGCGCAGATGACTACTTAAGCAAACCATTTAATCTTGATGAATTATTATTAAGAATAAGAGCTATACTCAGGCGAACAAAGAACCAGGCAAGAATAAAATCAGAAGAACCCGCAAAATCTTTTTCGCTTGGTGATTTCTTCCCCAAAGCAAAAGGGATGTTAAAAGGAAAACAGGTCGAGGAAAAACAAATTCAACCTTCTCATGCTATCAGTATCCGTGGCCATACATTGGATACACAAACTTATGAACTAATTACACCCAATAACAATAAATTACGAATGACACCAGTCCAATTTGATCTTCTATATCATTTAATGAGTCATCCTGGTGAAATTTTTTCACCTACACGGTTGCTGGATGAGGTTTGGGATTATCCTACGGATGCAGGTAGTCCAGATCTTGTTCGCGTCCATATTAAAAACCTCCGAGAGCGCATTGAAGATGACCCTCATGCACCAACTTTTATAGAAACTGTACCGGGTTACGGGTATACTATTCGAGCTAATGAGAGTTAATCAAAATCGTAAATACTAAATTTTATATGTCCGCATAGCATTCTTTTCCCCGATATATTAGCTTTCGGGGAATTTTTATCATAATTCATTGTATTGAAGCAGATATTGCGGCTTTGGTGAGGTAAAATTACAAGAATGGGTTTTCTATGAATAATAATTTTGAGTCTTCTCGGGATTTGAATATGCTGGAAGAATATGAGATCTTCCAATCGATCATCAACCTATTAAACCAAGACCTCGACATCAAACGTGTTCAATTAGGGTTTTGCGAATTGGTCCACAAACTTTGCCAGTCAGAAACTACTGGACTATTGATTCTTGACACTGAAGATCCAAGATTAGTTCAACGAAAGTTATATCGGGGAAATGCTGACTGGTTCATTGAAGATAGTTTTCAAGTCCAGGATAAAACCTTATTTGAAAAACTTGCTAATAAAAAAACTTTTATTCTGAACCTATTACAACCCGAGCAGGAATTTGATTCACTGTATGAATTACACGATCAACCCTATCAATCTGTTGTATTGCTCCCATTAAATAAAAACTCAGAATTCACTGGATTGATACAAGCTTTCAATGCAAAGGCAGAAATCACCCCAAAAAGAATAGAACTTTTGAATACAGTTGCAGAGTGTTATACGCTGAGCATGAAGAATTTCGATCTGGTACGCCAGCAAAAAATTGATAATGCAAATCTTGAAGCCTGGCGTTGGGAATTATTACAATCTCGAAATACTTTGCGGGCGATGTTTGATAGTATCCCAACATCCATTTATATAGTAGATGGAAAATATAAAATTGTAGCAATTAATACAAGTCGATCTATTCGAGCTGAACAAAAACCGAATAACCTTGTTGGTCAGATATGTTATGAAGTACTATTCAACCGCAGTCAACCTTGCCAGGGATGCCGAGTGAATGAGACGTTCCTATCCAAAAAAAGCACCATTCGTACTGATCGGCAATGGATAAAAAATGACCTGATTACAGATTGGGAAATATCGACCTATGCAATTTTGGATGAGTCTGATGAACCTTCGCAGGTGATCATTTTTGAACAAGATGTTACCCAGGAAAAAAGACTGGAAGCAAACCTGATACAATCCGAAAAACTCGCTGCAGTAGGTCAACTCGCCGCCGGTGTAGCACATGAGATCAATAATCCTTTATCCGCTGTGATTGCTAATGCTCAATTACTCCGTCGGGATCTTCCTGATGAATCAATTGATGCTCGTGAATCAGTCGAACTTATTGAAATCGCTGGATTGCGTGCTTCTCAGGTTGTCCGTAATTTGATGGGTTTTGCAAGGAAAGAACAATATGATTTTGTTGCAATCGACCTTAACGAAACAATCTTGAATGCATTGTCACTGGTTAAGCACGAATTAGCCAGCCGCTCAATGGAAATTAAAACTGTTTTGGAGGAAGATCTGCCAATGATCCACGCCAGTAAGGATCATCTCCAGAGTGTTTGGGTCAATATTATCCTGAACGCGCTGGATTCAATGGAATCTGGGAAAGGTGTAATCCAAATCTCAACAACATTTTTGGATGATGAGTTTAAGGTAAGGATTTCTGATAATGGTGCGGGAATTCCTCCAGATAAGGTCACAAAAATTTTCGAGCCCTTTTTTACAACAAAGGATCCGGGACGCGGCACAGGCCTGGGGTTGTCTATTTGCCATCGGATTGTCAAGCAACATGGTGGGTTTATTCAGGTCGACAGTCTTACTGGCACAGGGACAACCTTTACAATATCTCTTCCAAGAATTATCGGAAACTGATAGGTTTTCCTGAATATCCGCACGAAACAATAACAATTCTGGACATTGATTGACTTAAAGAGGTAATAAATGAACACGAGTCGAATCTCATTATTAGCTTCGCTGCTAAAGAAATATTCCCTGGACCTGATTGTCTTAAACCCAGGACCATCAATGTTTTATTTTACAGGGCTACAATTCCACCTTATGGAAAGACCAACCTTGTTCATCCTCAATTCGCGGGGAAATGCAGCTATGGTTTTACCGGAACTTGAAGTATTAAAAATTAAGACCACATTACCGGAAGTGGATTGCTTCACATATGGTGACAATCCCAATTCCTGGAGTGCTGTTATAAAAACAGCTTTTACAGGATATGATCTATCCGCTCCCCAAATAGGAATAGAACCAAACAGAATGAGATATTTGGAGCTTAACTTCATACAGCAATCACTAACCGAAGCTCAGTTTTCCTCAGCTGGTCCCCTAATTTCTTCCATGCGGGTCCAAAAAGAACAGAGTGAAATTGAGAGCATGCGGACAGCAGTCAATATTGCACAACAAGCTTTGAAAAATACTCTCCCACTTATAAAAATCGGCATGAGCGAAAAGAATATTGCTGGAGAGTTGATAATTCAAATGCTTAAAGCAGGGTCCGATCCCGAGCTGCCATTTCCACCTATAGTTTCCAGCGGTCCTAACGGTGCCAATCCACACGCTGAACCATCGGATAGAAAATTTCAATCTGGAGACACAGTTGTGATCGATTGGGGCGCTTCACACAAAGGCTACTTTTCTGATCTCACAAGAACGATAGCGATCGGTCCACTGGATGAGGAATTAAGAATAATCTATGAGGCAGTTAAAAATGCCAATCGAGCTGGACGGATATCAGCAAAACCCGGAATACCTGCTGGAGCTGTCGACCGTGCTGGAAGAAAAGTGATCGTAGATGCAGGATTTGGCAGCCAATTTACTCACCGAATTGGTCATGGATTAGGACTGGAAGCTCATGAGGAACCATATATGTTTTCAGAAAATGAAATGATCCTCAGACCCGGAATGACCTTTACCATAGAACCGGGCATTTATCTCCCGGAAAAAGGCGGAGTGAGAATTGAAGATGATGTCGTTATTACTAAAGACAGCTGTGAATCTCTCAGTACTATGGATAGGGAATTGATCACCATTTCTGGAAATTAGTATAAATTTAGGGCTTCATAATTATACATTAGGACAATACAGGCTCATGAACCGCAACCTCAAGTTAATTGCCATATCATTGTTCACCTGGGGAATCGGTGAAGGGATGTTCATTTATTTCCAGCCTATTTATCTGAAGCAATTAGGGGCAAGCCCTCTTTTAATAGGTACTGTTTTTGGCGGAATGGGAATCGCTATGGCAGTCACACAGATACCAGCCGGATACCTTGGAGATAAATATGGGAGATTACCACTGTTGTGGGCTTCTTGGGGATTGGGAACCGTTTCGGCGGGTATCATGGCTTTCTCCAAAAACCTGAATGGATTTGTCATTGGTTTATTACTGTACGGAGCCACCTCATTCGTCATGGCTCCTTTGAATAGTTATATCACCCACGCCAGAGGAAAATGGTCCATAGGCAGGGCACTTACAACAGTATCCGCTGCATTCAGTCTTGGGGCAGTCATTGGACCAATGATTGGCGGAGCAATCGCTGATGACCTTGGGTTAAAGATGGTTTATACCATTGCTACAGGTATTCTAGTCATTTCTACCTTGATGGTATTCTTTGCACAGAAACAACCTATCGAAAAAGTCCATCACGAAGAAAACCGCCAACGCCTTACCCATAATACAAGATTCCTCACACTGCTTGGCGTACTTTTCTTTACGATGCTAAGTACTTACCTACCGCAACCTCTGACTTCAAACTTTATGCAAGATTATCGGCATCTTACCTTGAGCCAAATAGGTACTCTCGGATCAATAGGCAGCTTGGGCAATGCATTCCTTGCAATTGTATTAGGAACAATTAATGCAAGAATAGGATTTCTTGCTGGTCAATTGGCTGTCTTATTGGCTTCAATGATCATCTGGAAAGGTACCGGATTACCTTGGTACATGCTAGGATACTTCTTCCTGGGTGGCTTCAGAGTATGTAAATCACTATCAATGGCGCTAACAAGGCCATTAATTCATGCTTCCCAAATGGGAATAGCTTATGGCTTTATTGAAACGGTATCATCAGTAGCGATCATTATTGCTCCACCGATTGCGGGCGTCATTTATCAGCAGCAACCGGAAATGATCTTTATTATTGGTGCATTAACCATTGGGCTCATCTTTATTGCCAGTATAATTTTGATTCCCCATGAACCGGGATCTTCTATAGAAACAATGATCACTCCTGAAAGGGAATAATATTACAAAATATAAATGATAGCTACAAGTGTGAGTAAACCCAACACTGTGCCTGCCAGGGTTTGCAATGGTGTATGTCTTTGTAAACGCAATCTGGACCAAATTACAATTGGGATAAGAAAAAATACAAAACCTGCAAGTGAACCATAAAGTAACCAGCATAATGCCGAAAAAGTACTGACTGCAGCAGTATGTCCGCTGATCTTCCATTTCAATGTGATAACAAAGATGATTATTAATTGCCCAACAGCAGCTAGACTTAATATCAGCACGAAACGAGGCGTATGAAGTAATATTAAAAGGTATACAGCGATCGCGCTCGTCACCAACATAAAGATCATTGGACGAATACGTTGACTTCGAATAGGAATATGAAAGTCCGAAACCACTTTTTTCTTAACCAGCCAGAAAACATACACTGTAGGGAGCGCGATACCAATCAGGAGGAACACACATATACTGCCCCAAATAACAGAAGTTCCAGCAAAAATGGCAACAACAAGTAAAGAAGCAGTTGCCATAACTGGTGGGCAAAAGTAATCGGAGACCAATCGGGCAATTTTCTCACTTCGGTTTGGAGGGATACGAACTACCTCAGAGACATCACGAGTGTGGAAAGATGACTTACTGACGAAACCAATTCTTGACATAAAAAGAATCCTTATTCCCTAATATCGGTCAACTATTGATAGAGTACAATCATTTAATTAACAATTGAATAATTTTTTGTAAAGAATTAGTTAATTCCAACTAAAAACGTTTTTATGAAAATATACCTACTATGATAAAAAAATTTACGCTCGGTCCCCTGCAAAACAACTGCTATCTATTAGTAGACGATAATTCAAAATCAGCAGCATTGATTGATCCCCCTTATGGGGTCGAAGCAATATCACAATACATTGAGCTACAGAAGTTCGATCTACAAATGATATTGATCACTCACGCCCATTTTGACCATATAGGGGGAGTAAACACGTTGGTTCAATCATCAATTAAACCAATAGACGTATATTTTCATCCTGATGATCAAAGGTTATGGGATGCCGGAGGAGGAGCAAAAGAATTCGGATTCTACCTTGAACTACCAGTTCTAACCCCTAAACCTGCTTTGGATCAATCAATTATTTACCTTGGGGATTACATGATTCAGGTTTGCCATACTCCCGGACATTCTCCCGGTCATGTTGTTTTCTATGTCCCAGAAGAAAAATCGATTTTTTGCGGAGATCTCATCTTTTACCATGGTGTTGGTCGAACTGACCTGCCAGGTGGATCTGCTAAGACGTTGATTAAGAGTATAGAAAAATATATTTTATCTGCTCCGGATGATGTTCATCTTTACCCTGGTCACGGAGCTGCTACCACTGTTGGAGAGGAAAAGTTAAATAACCCATTCTTGATTTAGTTACCTCAATATTATCGACACCATTTTGAGCGATATACTTGCATCTCTCCTGGTTGGTCATTTCGATAAGTTTAGATTATCTGAATCAATCCACCATATTCCAGTGCATTCAGGAAGGATGGTGCATCCCTTTTTGTCTACATCACCCGCCAGATCTTCGCCGAAAAAGAACCTGACAAGATCGACTGCTTCAGATAGATTGGTAAATTTGTAATCTGTCCTGAACCAATCTGATTGAAACCCAAAAGATGATAATAGTTTGTAATATTCCATTAAATTCTTTGGTGGGGTAGGCAATTCAAAACCTGTTCCCATTGTTTCCAGAAGGATGATTTTACCCCCAGGACGCAGGATTCTTTTCATTTCAGTTAGCGACTTTTTAAGCTCCTGAATCCATTCTGGTCCACTCCACGAGGCAAAATAACAAATGCTCCAACCGGAGATAATTATATCCGCGCAATTATCTGGAACTGGAATACTTCGGTTGTCTGCTTCCTGCAGCCGCCAGTTCTTAATTGGGGATAATTCTAATTTTCTTTTTGCCACTTCGAGCATTTCTAAAGACGAATCAAAGGCCTGGATATTGTTAACTAATGGGGCAAGAAGATTGGTCAACCGGCCTGTTCCTGCTCCAAATTCAACTACATCCTTCTGGGATAACGTTGCAACTTGCTCGATCTTTTTGAGAATGTTTCCCTCAAAATCTTCACAGGTGATAAGTCTGTCATACTGATCGGTTTCACTTGAATATACTGTTTTATGGTCTGCCATCATATTTTTATTCCTGATACAAGCAACAGCCAATGTTTTATAAAAATCACCTTAATGAACCTCTTTACCAGCAAATTGCTGGATCATTCGGTGTCAATAAGGTGATGGACAGATATGATTTTGATTATCTTTTATTTGGCAAAATCGATTGCCCTGGTCTCACGAATGACTGTAACTTTAATCTGTCCAGGATATTGCATGGTATCTTCGATCTTTTTAGCAATATCCCTTGCCAACCGGGTGGATTCGAGATCGTCAATATCCTCCGGACGGACAATAATTCGTACTTCACGACCNGCTTGAATAGCGTAACTTTGAGCAACACCTTTATATGAATTGGCAATTTCTTCAAGTGCTCTGAGTCTTTTAATATATTGTTCCAGATCTTCCCTGCGGGCTCCCGGTCTAGCACCAGAGATTGCGTCTGCGGATTCAACGATTACTGCTTCGATCGAGTCCTGGTCAACTTCATGATGGTGGGATGCTATGGCGTTCACCACCTTGGCATTCACTCCGTACCGTTTTGCATATTCAGCACCAATTTGGGCGTGGGTGCCTTCAATATTATGGTCCAGGGCTTTTCCGAGGTCGTGCAATAATGCCCCGGCTTTAGCAATTTCTATGTTTGCACCAAGTTCTGCTGCAAGAATTCCCGCGATCTTGGATACTTCCACAGCATGAGCCAATTGGTTTTGGCCGTAAGAGGTTCTATATTTTAATCGACCTAATACTTTTAGTACTTCTGGATGAATTCCAGCTACACCTGCTTCAAAAGCAGCTTGCTCACCGGCTTCCACAATGATGCGATCCACTTCCCGTTCAGTATCTCCAAGAACTTTTTCAATGTAAGCAGGGTGGATCCTGCCATCCAGGATTAATTTTTCAAGTGACCGACGTGCAATTTCACGCCTCACCGGGTCAAAACAAGAGATGGTAACAGCTTCAGGAGTATCATCCACGATCACATCCACTCCTGCAGCCTGTTCAAATGCACGAATATTTCGCCCATTTCGTCCAACAATGCGGCCTTTCATTTCCTCATTTGGCAAGGGTACAACTGAGGTCACAAATTCAGCCACTTGATCCGTAGCCACTCTTTGGATTGCATCAGCAATTAACCCGCGCGCTTTACGTTCACCATCTTCGCGTGCTTCAGTTTCGATCTGGCGAATGATCCGGGCCATATCTGAACGGGCATCTTTCTCTACTTCAGCGAGAAGAACCTGGCGAGCTTCTTCAAT
>JGI20214J51088_10003239_pt1 | contig 10768 bp, 7 predicted proteins | sample WetSurMetagenome_FD_51088 | JGI IMG/M metagenome (IMG submission 51088) | reverse complement strand
CGCCGACGCTGAGTTCGCTTGAGTTTCCCGCCGCAAGCCCGTGCACGGCCGGGGTGATGCTTTCGACGAGCGGAATATGGCGTGCGTCGGGGTTTTGGGAGGGGTCGGAGTCGTACAGGCCGTTGATGTCGGTAAGGTTGACAAAGAGGTCGGCCTGGACAAGGAGGGAAATCTGCGCCGCGAGCGTGTCGTTCTCGCCGAAGCGGATTTCCTCGACCCCGACGGAGTCGTTTTCGTTGATGATGGGCACCGCCCCGCAATCGATGAGCGTGAAGAGCGTGTTGCGAAGGTTTAGGTACCGCTCCTTGTCGCGGAGGTCGTCCCAGGTGAGGAGCACCTGGCCGATGGGGATTTTATGGCGCATAAAACAGGTTTCGTAGGCGTTCATGAGGCGTATCTGCCCGATTGACGCGCATGCCTGCTTCGCGGGGATGGTGGCGGGCCTTTTCTTGAGCCCGAGCGTCCGCATGCCGTGGGCGATGGCGCCGGACGATACCAGCAGCACGCGTTTACCGGAGCGGATGAGAGCCGCCAAGGAATCGGCGAGGGAGCGGACGCGTCCGCTCTGGGGCACGTCGTCCTGGGAGGTGAGAATCCTGCTGCCCACCTTGACGACGATGGTGGTGCTGTGCGCGATTTCCTGTCGGAGCACGGAGGTCTACCTCGTCTTTTCCATCTTGACGATTGTCTGTTCGAGATCGGTTATCCTTTTAAGCAACGCCGTTCTCTCGATGTCGAGCGAATCGCGGTCCATGGAACAGCGCTGGATGGACTCGATCAGCGAGTCCAGGCTTCCGCTGGTCGCGGCCGACTTCGTTTGCAATCGCTTCATGTGGGCGGCAGTCTCGTCGTATTGCTCCTGAAAGGTCCTGAGCGCCATGAGAATTTTTATGTAGGTGTTGACTTCGCCGATGAGCTTGTCGTCGGGATAACGTGCGCGGAACGAATTGAATGCCTCAAGCGCGGCCCGCGGGTCGGCTTTCTGGTTGTCGCAATAGATGTTGAGATACCCTATCCGAAACAGAGCCTGTCGCGCGGCGGGCGTCTGCGAATAGGAGGGGGAAGTGACGATTTCGTGGTAGATTTTAAGCGCGTCTTCGTATTGCTTCTGCTCGAATTTCTGTTCGGCCTCGGTGAGAAGACGGCGTTCGTAAGTTACCGGCGTGACGTGGTGCGCGGCGCACCCGCACATCGACGCGCAGACGCATGCGATAAGCAGATGAACCCAACTCCGATAAGACAGCGTACGCGTGAGTGCTTTCATCGTTCCCTCGCCGGCCGGCATCCCCCCCCTCCGGGTCATGTTTTTGAGGACTTGTCGAGGTTTATCATCTGTTCGCCGCTCGACGTGTATTCCTCCACCACGGGGTTCCGGATGTCGCGGAGTTTCCTCGTGACCATGGAAATCCGGTCGGCTTCCGAAAGAATCACCTTTACCCGCTCGCGCATCTCCTCGGGATAGTCTTTCATGGACATTTCGAGGAACTGCGCGTTCCCGGAGATGATCATAAGCGGGTTGTTGATTTCGTGGTTCACCGACGCGACGACTTCGCCGATTGCGGCCAGTCGTTTGGATTTCACCAGTTCTTCCTGCGCTTTCTTGAGGTCGGCGGCCATGTCGTGGAAGGCGTTGGCGAGGTCGCCGATTTCGTCGGACGGGTATCCCGAGACGTCGAATGAAAAATCGCCTTTTCCTATCGCGCTCGCGGATACCTTGAGCCGGCGCAGGGAATTGGTAATGACCCGCGAGAAAAAAAAGGCGAACCCGCTTGCCACGAGAATGACGATCATAAGGATCACGATGGTCATCCTGCGTATGTCGCTGATACGGCGCTCCGCGTCTTTTATAACGTCCTTCGTCTGCTCGTCGATGAGCGCGTCGGTGACGGAAAGCGCCTTGTTTATGTTTTGTTCCGCCGAATCGAGAACGTTGGTAAGCGGCACGTTTTTCTCGTTCACCGCGTACGCCAGGGAATCCGGTACCTTGCCGGAAAAGGCAAGCGTCGCGAACGCCCTGTCGTAACGGGTGATGCCGGTGACGAGCGTGTTCATGATGGATATGAGCTTGAGATGATTCCCGTAATGTGGGGCACCGGCGATGTTCTTCCGGAACACCGCCGAATCGAGCGTCGAGATAAGGCTCATCTCGACGGTAATCGAGTCCAGGAGCGCGAACACCATTTTCCCGGTCTGCCGGAAGTTTTCCACCGATTCGGATTTTCCGATTGCCTCGTAGGATGTTCTGCTTCGGCGTTTGTCGCTTTGCAGGTTCGCTACGCGTAAGAGGTCGTTTTTAACTTCGTCCTGCCGCTTGAGGATGCTCGCCACGCCGTTGAGATCGGACAGCTTGTTGACGATGACGACGTAAATGACGTTAAGAAAAATGACGAAAAGGAATCCGAGAAACAGCTTGAGTGAAATCGATGGTCTCATACGCGTACCATGGCGCCGCCGTTAGAAATCGTGTCCCGCCGAGAGATAAAATAGGTTCTCTGAAAGAATGTTCAAATCCTGACTGAGTTTGTTCCGGAGCAGCCTTCCCCAGAAAAAACGGATAGGCCCGACGACCGTCTCGTAGGCGACCCCGACCCCCATTCCCACAGGCGCCTTGTCGAGAAAATCCCTGCCGAACGCCGACAGGTTCTGCCCGGTCCAGGGCCACGCGTTGCCCCAGTCGAGCGAGCAAATGACGTACAGCCCCTGCATGAGTCTTACGCGGTAATTTCCCCGAAGAAGGAGCGCGATGTCGCCGGGAAGCGCACGCGGCCTGAGCCCGAAAAACGGAAGGCAGTTATATACGTCGAGGTCCTTGAACTGCTCTTCCGGGACCGTGCCTCCGAGATACGCTTTTTCCACATCCGGCATGGACGTGGTCGACCAGACGAACTGGAGCTGCGGGGAAAACGTATGGATTTTCGCGAACGTGAAGTTCGACGCGAATCCTCCGTCGACCTTTGCAAAACTTTCGGTTCCGGTAACGACGTCGTGGGCCACGCCCAAAGAAATATAGGTCTTTTGACCATTTTCAGGGAAGGGAAATCTGTCCAGGTTGTCGCCGGTTAGGCGCACCATTATATACTGCATGCCGTGCTCGAACCCGCCGAAGGGATTCTTGAATCCTTGTGACTGATACAGTGAAAATTTCTCGGCACGGATGCCGCCTTCGAGCATCAGAAACCTTCCGAGCTGCAGCCCGACGAGAGCCAGTCCGCCGGCCTTTACAAGTGTTTGCTCGTCGAGTTTTACGTGGGTGAGAATCGAGTCCGCGGTGTCTTTGATTTCCTGCCGCGTCACGATGCGTTCACGGGAGATGTATCCTTTTACTTGAGCCATATTCGCGAATGCCGACGAGAAAACGTGTGACTGCTCCAAGGCAAGCGCGTACTTTTCCCTCAAAAGTCCGTACTGGAGGTGAAGTGAAGCCTCCATGCCGAGGCCGAACAGGTTTTCGTAGGCCGGCTGGATATACCCTTCGAGCGAGTGGTATTCGTCGAACCGGAGGCCGATTCGCGCTCGCCAGTATTCCTTTTCGGTGAGCACGATGGATACCGTGCCGCTTGAGTCCGGAACCACCTCGACGTTTCTGAAAAGCGCGGAGGCATACAGCGAGGAAATTGCCCGGGCAATGGAACCCTCGGTGAGAGTATCCCCGGTTTTGATGCACAGCATGGAGCGTATGGTTGAAAAACGCGTCACGGCGTTGCCGCGCACAGACAATCTCTTCATGATAACCGGCGTTACCTCGGCGATGGAGCCCGAATCGGTTACGCTCGCGATTCGTATGCGCGAAAAAGGGTATCCGCATCCGTTGAGCACCCGCGCCGTGGCGGCAAGAAATTCGCGTTTCGATAGAGGGCCGCGCGAGGCGAAGGCGGCGTCGAGCGCCGCGACGGCGCCGGGAGAATACCCTTGGAATCTTATGGGCCGGGGAACGGCGTCGCCGTCTTCGGCCGTGTCGAGTCCGAGCGCCGCGCGGATGCGCGGCACATTCAGCATTGTCGCCGAGTATCCGCGGGCAACGAGCGTGTCTATCCTGGAAAAATCGGTATTCTGGAATCCGACGATATCTGGAGTGATAAGTACCGACGCGATGCCGCGCTCCGCCGTCTTTTGTCTCGTCAAGCCTATGTTCACAACCTGGTCCATGAGGCGTACCGGATTGTCGAGGTCCTGTTTGTCCCACAGTGGAGAGGTGACGTCGACCGCGACGATGGGACGGCCCGGGAACTGCTCGCGGCAGGTTTCCACCGGAAGGTTTGACATAAGCCCGCCGTCCATGAGTACCATGGTGTCGGCCTCGATGGGGGAGAAAATAAGCGGGAAACCGCACGATGCACGTACGGCGGTCATAAGGTCGCCCCTCGCGAAGACCACTTTTTTTCCGGCCAGGACGTCGGTCGACACGATGCGAAGGGTGAAGGGAAGGCTGTCGAAATTCCCGCCGCAACGGCATTGGGCAGGCGCTAGGAGGGGCCCCAGCGCCCGGTAAAACACCTGCCCCTCGGAAAGCGACTGAGGTAAAAGCAGTTTGAAACCCTTGCCGAACCGTGCCTCATACAGATAGTCCCCCACGGTACCTTTCTGGCTCATGAGCAGGTCTTTGCGGGGAGCGGAGTTCACATATATTGTCGACCAATCGAGTGATTTCGCGAACTTGAGAATCGTGTCGGGCGCATAGCCCGCGGCGTACAGGCTTCCGACGATGGCCCCCATGCTCGTTCCGACGATGGCGTCGGGCCGCAGGCCCAGTTCGTCGAGTGCCTTGAGCGTCCCTATCTGGGCGAGGCCCCGCGAGCCGCCGCCGCTTAAGGCGAGCACGAACGAGCGCGCATTCGCCGGCAAAGCCGATAGAAGCGCGGCAACGAACAAAACCTGTAAAGTCTTCTGGGAATGCGGAGACATTTTTATGCCTGTTATCGCAGAGAACCTATGATGACTGCCCAAGACTCCGTATCGGCGGGACCGCGTTCCATGGTGACCTTTGTCAGCAGACCATACATCAAAAAGTCCCTGCCGCACAGCGCGTCGAGATGCGGATCGTCGGCCGGATGAAGAAAAATAACTTCGGCGGGCGACGGCGGCCGTCTTTCGGGCCACAATGAATACTGGTTGTCGCGCGAGCCGAAATTTACCGTGAAGGTTTTCGGATGGTCGGGTAGATAGAACGCCAGAAGCGCCGCTTCCTGATACCTGAGCGCGCACAGCGGGCGGTGCCGTTCCGGGTCAATGCGAATCCTCACCGAATCCACGGCATGGGCGAGCGATCTCCATCCGTGCGACTGGGCTACGGGATCGCTTTGCGGCGGAAGATGCACGATAGGATGAACGACCTGCACAAGAAGGATTGCCGTGGTAAGCGTCGCAAAAACGAGGGAGAGTATGGTAAACCTGCGAAGAAACGGGATTTTTTTCGAGGCGATGCGTTCTATCGCTATGGGCACGAGCATCATGCCGCTCACGTAGGCGGCCGCCGGCCAGTTGGCTTCGACCCTTTTTTGAAGGCTTGAGAGAAGAAAAAAACAAAATGGAACGAGAAGAAACGACGTGAGATACCACGTTCTTGCGCGGTCTGTTTTGTTTTTCATCACCGCCCATGCCGCATAGCCGATAAGCGCGGCGGGCACAAGCGAGAGTATCGCGATTTGGCCTCCGACGAATTCACCCAGAAAATCGAGGTGCAGCGCCGCGCGCGTTTCGACGCCGTGGTGCAACTGGTAAAGGATGGTTTGCCAATGGTGCCGCTGGTTCCAAAGGAGGTTGGGCATCCAGACCAACAGGCCGACGGCCCCCGCAACCCAGGGGTGCCGGCGAAGAAACCAAACGCGCCGCTCCCTCGATAGGACGAGAAATAGAAACATGGAAATGGGGAACAGCGCGAACGTGTATTTCGACAGCATGCCGAGTCCGCACAACGCCCCGAGCAGGAGCCACCATCGTGATTTTGTTTCGAATATCGCATGATATCCGGCCCACAGCGCCAGCGACCAGAACAGCACCTGCGGAATATCCGGAGTGGCGAGCATCGCTCCCACGCCGAAAATCAGCACGGCGTTCGACAGAACGGCCCAAGAGACGAGCGCAAAGTGTCCCGAAACGTATTTCTTCACGAGCAGATAGGAAACGACCGAGGCCATGAGCGCGGCCGCGCTCATGGAAAATCGCACGCCGGTAATCGTGTCTCCGAACAGGGCGCGGGAAACCGCGATGAGCCACGCAACCAGGGGCGGATGATCGAAGTACCCGAACGAAAGCTGTCTCGACCAGTCCCAATAATAGGCCTCGTCGGGCAGCAGATCGAAAAAAGGCGCATAGAGCAAGCGAAAACCGAATACCGCCGCAAAGAGGGAATATACGGTGAGGTCGGTACGGAGCGAGGCCGGCCGGCCTTGCCCGGTTTCCGTTGAAATGCCGGCTTGCGCGATGCTGATAAAAAACCCCGCGGTCTGGACGTACACAGGGGAATCGGGAAACAACGAATGTGGCGGATAAAATACTTTCCGCTCGTCCACTCTCACGTAAACGCCTTTTGCCGGTACCGTCCATTTTCGTATTTTAACATGACAGGCATATCGACGAAAGGCAAGGACGTGATCGCCTCCCATCAAATTCCGCCCGCGTTTTTATCGTTCGCCGTCATACTCGCGTTCGCGTCGACCGCGTGGCCGCTTTCGCTCAAGACGACGGCGCTGCCGCGCGATATTCACGAAGCGGAAATGATGCTTCGCGAGGGCTCTCTTGATTCCATTGAATGGGAGGTTCTGCAACCGTACTATGTACAACCGATAAGCGTCCCTGCCGGCGAGCTTTCGCTTTTGTATGATGTATTCGATCTGCGGATAGAAAACCTGCCGTTGTCCGACGAGAGGCTTGCCGCGTATCGTCCCTGGGACGGCGCCGCGAGGGAGAATTTTTTCCGCGATTACCCTGAGCTTGCCAAGTATGCACCCATTCTGTCTTTCTCCAGAGGCGACGGACGGCGCCGGTCGACCGCCGGCCTTGCGTTGTCCGTCGACGACGATCTCCAAACTTCGGCGCGCTCCCGTTTTACCGTCAGATGCGCGCCGGGAGTGTCGATAAGCGGCGGCATGTCGCACGCCGACACCGCGGTTCTGTGGGTGAGGCGCGGCGTTTCCGTCTCCGTGCCGGGAATCGGCGCGGTTGAGGCAGGAAATTTCACGCTTGCCTCCGCCGACGGTCTCTTTTACGGCTATTTTCCCGACGCGCCTTCCCAACCGGTCACCACACTTGCAAACTGGGAATACGGGGGATCGCATGCGTGGAACGGTCTGTATGCCGAATCGGATTTCTGGAGGGGTGCGAAGTTTTCGGGCTTTTTCCATCAGCGTCCCACCGAACGGGTGTTCGGCGTTTTCTGCGAAGCAGACCCTTGGAAGACGGTGAAGCTCACGGCGGGCGTCTCACGGCTCGACGGGGGGCCTTCCGACAGCGGCTGGTTCGCGGGCGGCTACACCGTACATTACGGTATAGCGGGCGCGGCCGGAGGCTTCCGCTATTCGGTTCGCGCGGGAACGTCGAGCGGCAGTCCGCTTGCTGTTCCGGTGTCGGCGCAATGCGAGAGCAGGACGCATGGCGCGTCCTTTTCGCTCATGCTCGCGCGGCTGCCCGCGGGCTGCGCCCTGGCGCGGAGCAGAATCGCCTTCGACTGCCGCAACGAACTTGACATGGACGACGGTGCGCAGGCTTCCGACATCAGCCTCGCCGATTGCCGGACGACGCTTGCCCTGTCGGACGCCTTTGCCACCTCGGCGTCCCTGTCGTACGTGACGTCGGGCGCCCGGGCGGCGCTTTCGGCGGGGGCCGGCGCGTCGGGAAAGTGGTTGGTCGATTACCGTCTGACGTACGACTATCGCATGTCGACGGCGGCGGACGAAGAGACCCACCGTGTGGGTCTCTTGCTGACGCGGGCCGTCTCGCGAATTGTCAAACCGGAGCTTGCGTGCGGATTGTATTTCCGTGACGACGGGTTCGGCAGCGTAACCGCCCGCCTCCCGGTGGCGGTGTCCGTTCCGGGAGGCATGAACTTTTCACCGTACGCGGCGGTATACGCCAGCACCTCGCGGCAACGCTCGTACACCGCGGGGCTCCGGCAGGAACTCAGGATTACGCCGGAGATGTGGTGCGATTGCGATGCGTCAATGTCGGTGGACGAAAACAAACAACGGGAGTGGAACGTCGATGCGCGCGCGTATTTCTGTTTTTAAACTGTCGGCCGCGTGCGCGCTGCTATGCGCGTCGTGCGGAACGCAGGCTCCCCCGGAACCCGGATTGCGGTTTTCGGTGGTGGACGTGGGACAAGGGCTGTCGCAAATCGCGTCGTCGGACGGGGAAGCCGTCGTCTTCGACGTCGGCGATACGGGCGCGACATTGCAGTGGCTGGAAGCATACGGCCGAGCGGGCAGTCCCCGCATCGGAGACATCGTGATTTCGCACAGCCACGCGGATCACATGGGCGGCCTCGCCAATCTTCCCGGTTCGCTGAATTTTTCGGGAGAAATCGTGACGAGTGTTTTTGAAGACACCGCCCTAATCAGGAACTCCTGCGGTACGTGGGCGTCCCGCATCCGGTTCAAGACCGTAGCACGGGGCGATACGATTACCGGACCGGCCGATGTCTATTCGATCTGCCTCTGGCCCCCGAGGAATGCCCCGGTCCAAGTCCCGGTTTCCGACGAAGATAAAAACAGGTACAGCCTCTGTTTCATCGTGCGGTATCAAACCGGCTCGGTTCTAGTCACCTCGGACATAGATACGTCGGCCGAGCAGTCGCTGGCCGTGGAATACGGCCCCGCTCTCGCCGCGGACATCATTGTGGTACCGCACCACGGGTCGGCATACTCCGTGGATCCGGTGTTCTACGGATACGTGGCGCCGTATTGGGCCGTGATTTCCTGCGCCGCGCAGAATCCATACGGTCATCCGGCGCAAAAGACGATCGACATGCTGTTCCAGATGCATGCCGAACTTTTTTTGACAAGCGTCGATGGAACGGTGACGGCGGAAAACAATGGATATTATTGGACGCTACAGGGGGAATCCGAGTGACGAAGAAGAATCCTTAAGCCGGTGAAACAAGAACCGGACGTTACCGCGATGCGGGGAACGCCCGGTTGGGGATGTCAAGGAATAACCTTGTTCACCGGGTATTCAACGATCCCGGTGGCACCCGCGCGCTTGAGGAGCGGAATGACCCTCTTGATCTCCTCGACCCGGATGATGGTCTCCACGGCGCACCATTTCGCGTCGGACAAGGTTGAGACCGTCGGGTTGTGCAGAGCGGGGAGAACGCCCAGCACCCGCGAGAGGGACGATTTTTGAACGTTGCACTTGAGGCCGGCGTAGTTCTCCGCGTTGAGAGTGCCCTGCAAAAGGATCGTGATATTTTCGAGTTTGTGACGCTTTGCGGCGTTGTCCCACGAAGACTTGTTGGCGATGAGGATGGTCATGGTCTCCATGAGAACGTCGATGACGCGCAGACGGTTTGCGCGCAGCGACGAGCCCGTCTCGGTGATGTCGACGATGGCGTCCACGAGACGCGGCGGCTTCACCTCGGTGGCCCCCCATGAAAATTCGACGTCGACCGGGATTTTCTTTTCCCGGAAATAGCGCTTCGTCGTGGCGACGAGCTCCGTGGCGACGCGCTTGCCCTTCAGGTCGGCCGGTTTGCGGAACGGGGAATTCTCCGATACCGCAAGAACCCATTTGCAGCGCTGGCGCGAGACCTTCGAGTATTCGAGCTCGCACACACGGACGACTTTGGCGTTGTTTTCTATCGTCCAGTCCAGGCCCGTTATCCCCGCGTCGAGGATCCCCTGCTCGACGTACCGCGGAATTTCCTGCGGTCGCATGAGGATGAGGTCGAGCTCGGGATCGTCGGACGTGGGGAAATACGAACGCTCGTCGGCCCGGATGTGGATGTCGGCCTTCTGGAAAAGTTCTATGGTGGATTTTTGAAGGCTGCCCTTTGGGAGGCCGAGCGCGAGTTTCATAAGAATTCCTTAAAAAGTGTATGCGATAATGCGTGTATGCGTATTGCCGGGCCTTGTTCTTTACTTTCCCAACTGTTCCTTGAACGCCTTTGTCAGCATCGGCAGGATTTGAAGCGCGTCTCCCACGATGCCGAGGTTGGCTATCTGAAAAATGTCGGCGGCCGGGTCCTTGTTGACCGCGATGATGTAGTCGGACGACTGCATGCCGGCCATGTGCTGCACCGAGCCGGAAATCCCGCACGCGACGTACAGCTTGGGGCACACGGTCTTGCCGGTCTGGCCCACCTGGTGCGAATAGGGGATCCATCCGGCGTCGACCGCGGCGCGGCTGGCGCCGACCGCACCTCCGAGCACCGATGCGAGATCGGACAGGAGCTGCATGTTTTTCGGGTCCTGCATGCCGCGTCCGCCCGACACGATGATGTCCGCCTCGGTGATGTTCACGGTGGATGATGTTTCCTTCACCACGTTCGAGATGACCGTGCGGATTGACAGTTCCCGGTCTGCAACGTCAATGACCGCCACTTCGCCGGTACGGCCCTCGTCGCGCACCGCCTGCTTCATCACCTTGTGGCGCACCGTGGCTATCTGCGGCCTGTGATGAGGGCAGATGATGGTGGCCATCAGGTTCCCGCCGAACGCCGGGCGCGTACCGAGGAGTAGGCGTTTTTCGGTGTCCACTTCGAGCTTGGTGCAGTCGGCGGTGAGCCCGCCCCACACGCGCGCCGCGACCTTGGGAATGAACGAGCGGCCTATGGCGG